>Ga0302325_10010882_pt1 | contig 19661 bp, 20 predicted proteins | sample Palsa_T0_2_FD_201948 | JGI IMG/M metagenome (GOLD analysis project Ga0302325, IMG submission 201948) | Peat permafrost microbial communities from Stordalen Mire near Abisko, Sweden - Palsa_T0_2 | ecosystem: Environmental > Terrestrial > Soil > Palsa > Peat permafrost | place: Sweden: Abisko...
AAGCACCGACGGGGCGAGGCCAAACCGGCCCCGGCCAAACCGGCCCCGGCCAAACCGGCCCCGGCCAAACCGGCCCCGGCCAAACCGGCCCCGGCCAAACCGGCCCCGGCCAAACCGGCCCCGGCCGAGGCAGCGCCTGACGAGCCGACCTCGGCCGAACCAGCTCCGGCGCTCGCCGACGCCACCACGGACTAGCTCTGCGCCACGGTTTGAGCTCAGCGCCACGGTTTGAGCTCGGGGGCTTCGAAGCCCCCTACTTGGGCAGCGCGGCCGGTCACCCAGGCGAGCAGCTCCCCAGTAGTCCCGGAGATCTCGAGCGAGGTCCCGCTGCCGGCGACCCAATGCTGCCCGGCATCTGAAGCGGTGAGCACTACCGCCACCCCCGTCGGCAAGCGGGCCGGAAGGTCCAGCATTGAACGCTCCATCTCCTCGACCACCCAGGCGAACGGCCAGTCGTCCGGCCCGTAGCCATAGGCAAGGTCGACGTGGTGCACCTCGACTTCGCGCAGCCTTGCTACGACCAGTCCCGCGCCGACAAGCACTTCCCCGGAAATACCGATGGCTGGTGAACCCCAAACCTCGTCCGGGGCCGACTCGAGAGCGGGCCCCAGTCGCTCGTAGGAGCGGCGAAGGCGAGCCTGCAGCTCTCGGGCGGGCAACGCCCGGCCCGCCTCGATCTCGCCGTCCCGTGCAGGTTTACCTCCGGGGTAGACCTCTCCGATGTCACCTCGGGCGGCCGCCTCAACGGCACGCCTAACCCCGTCAGCGTTAGCGCAAAGATGGACAATCACCATCGAACGGTCCCAATTGGGCAAGAGGCTCGCCGCAGAGGCAGCTTCGTCGTCCAAGCGTGAGACGGTCTCGGCCAACTTCTTGGTCGCCGCGTCGATGCGCGGCAGGTAGCGGTTGTTCACCGCTCGTAGCCTAGGAAGCTCGATCAGCTACCTGCGGTGCTACGAGGCCAAGGGCCTCCCGGGCATCGGCGATCGAGATGAGCTCCGAACCGCTTGCAGCCGACCACGCGGCAAACCCGAGCCGCTGGACTTCCAACGGGGAACCCACGGCTGCATCGCACAGGAGCTCCAGTGCCTCCTCGTCAAAGTCGACACCGCGCTCAGCCGCAGGCACGATAAGCGCCTCGCGTGCCTCGCCATCGTCGAACCAATCGAGACTGGTAGGCCAGACGCACCCCGTGAAGTTCCCCGCACGTGCAAATCGTTCCGCCAGCTGCGGCCCGCCGCTCAGCAGGAGGGCTACCGGCAGGCCATCGCGCGACAGGGCACGTGCCAGATGGCCCAGGGACTCGACCTCGCCACCACCCAGTCGCTCGGCATTGTCGAATACCAAAAGAACGCCTCGAGAAAGGCTCCGCGCGAACAGGCCCGCCAACCTACAGAACTGTTTCAACGTCGCCCAAGAGATCTCGCCGTCCAGACCGAGAAATTGGGGCACCGCCAAAGGGTTGGAGGGGTGGAGATGGGCTCCCACTGGCACGACCGGCGTTGCTCGGTACCCAAAAGCAAGGACTTCGCTCGCAAAGCGGCCGGCGTGCACTGGCCACCGTCTCAATATGGCCGACTCGATCTCGGCGGCAAGGGATCCCAGTGCGCGTTCTTTGGGCTGGCAGCTATGAAAGCACACGGCCCAACCGAGGCGCCGGGCGGCCTCGTGCCCAATCGCGCGCAGCAGCGCTGTCCTGCCCATGGCGGGGCCGGAAGTCACTAGGCGGTGAAAACGTGGGTCGCACGGGCCGGCTGCGAAAGCTGCGATACTCCCGGCAACTACACCGCTCTCACAGATGTCTTCGCCCTCAGCTCGGTCCACAAAGTGGGGTGGCTCGGCGCCGCGCAAGGGGCGGTACGGGGGTGGGACGTTGGTCATTTGTCGGCCTTCTTTCTCTGGAGTTCAATTGACGGGGGACGAGTTGGGGAAGGTCGCGGGGACCGGGAGAGGTCCGTCCGGGAAGGCGGCGGCGCCGGGGGACATCTCGCCGTCGGGGACAATCTCGCCGTCGGGGAAAATCTCGCTGCCGGGACAAGGGCGTTTGCCGGGACGGGCAGCGGAACGGGCGCGGTCGTTGGCCAATCGAGCCTGCTCCTCCTCTTGGCGGACTTGCTCCCAGTCGGGGCCCTCAGAGAGCAGGGGTAAGTGGGCCAGGACAGGTGGCAACCTGCTCCAAAGCAGCAGAGCCATCCCGGCCTGGAGAGTCCGGATCTGGTCGGCCCGCAAGACGGTCTCATTTTCCCAACTGATGGTCCGTGAATGATCCCGGCCGTTCCTCCCGCCGCTCCCGCGGTGAGTGGAGACCCGGCGCACTCGCCGTTGGCCGCAGATCCTTTCCAAGTCGGCGAGGTCGGTCGGGGAAGTGAGGCCACCGAGCACGGCCGTTATGGACGTCGCGTTGCCCATGGTCTCGGCTCGCTGCGCACCCCAGCGCGTCACCGCCTGAGAAAATGACTGCATCGCATAAACGATCACGATCCCCCGCCCGCGCCCGTCGGCGAGCAGTTCGGGGAGGCTCGGGACCGGGGCGATGCTCGGTGCCTCGTCCAGCAAGCCGAGCAAGGGTGGGTCGAGGCGGCGGTTTGGCATTGTTGCTGCCAACCTTTCGGCGCAGTCGAACACTTCATCGGCAAAAGCGGTGATCAGCGGTGCGACCGCGCCGAGCCGGGAGCCTTTCCCGAGGAGGTAAATGGTGCCGTTATCAATCAGGAACTGTTCGATGTCGAGGTCCTCTCCGGGCCCCGGGCAGCACGCCTCGATCACGGCCTCGTGGCTGAAGCACGCGAGTGCCCTTGCCACATATCGCAAAACGCCCGACGTCGTCTCCGGCGCCCCAGTGGTATGCAGCCCCACCAGGTCGCCCCAGCCTTCGGCCGCCAACGGCGAGGAGAGCAACACCTCCGCCGGAGCCGGGTCCTCGGGCCGGCGGGACCAATCGAGCACGGCCCGGATGTCGAGCCCCTCCAGGGCTGCCGCGTGAAGATAAGCCTTCAGCAAGTCGCGGGCCGAGTCCCGGAAGAAAGCGCCATTTTGGGCATCGCCGTCGTCGCCTGTTGCGGCTACCAAGGCCGCCGCCCTGCGCTCGGCCACCTCGCTTTGCTCGCAGCCGCTGACGGGCGACCAACGAGCCGGCTCAGCGGCCGGGGCGAGAAGGTCAGGGTCGAGAGCGAACACCGGCCCCCGGCGCCTTCGAGCGATCGCGCTCAGCTCGTAGAGGTCGGCCTTGGTAGAGGTGGCGATAGCTGGGCCCGGGTGCTGGCGCAGCACCGGTACCAACGCCCGGAACGTCTTGCCCTCGCCCGGGGGCGCGACAAGCCGCAGGGAAGCCTCCCAGCTCGGCCAGAGCGGGATACCTCCGGGATGGGCGCGCCCGAGCGGGTACCCAATCTCTTCAGGGCGCAAGCGACGCTTGTTCGCGCGGAGGGACGGGCGGGTCTGAGCCGCCCGCTTGCGGGCGGCGGCCACTGAGGCCTCCTGGCGCAGTTGGCGCGAGCTGGCGAAACCGTGGCGGTCCCTCCTGTCCACAAGGGGCGACCGTTTGATGAGGGTGCTCGCCGGGAGAAAGCCGCCCCGCCGCACTCGTGTCCGGGACAACCGGCTCTTGGGCTGCCTCTGGCCGCTCCTGGCCTGCCCGCTCCTAAACGACCTGCTCGGGTACTGGCTTGGGGGGTAATTGGGCGATTGGCGCGCCGGGTAACCCGGAAAGGAGCCCCTGCGCCAGCCCTGCCCGCGCCCTGGCGCCGGCCGTGAGCCCGGTTCTCTCCAGTGGGCCTCCCCCGCCGCCGGCTCCCCGGTGCTGACGGCCCGCCACGCCCCGCACGCCAGGCCCACCAAGACCACCGCGGTCACTGCGACCACGAAGCCGGCAGTCATTGCGCCCTCAAGCGCTCGAAAATCTCCACGGCCCCGAGATTGGCGCGCGGCCTTCCCCGGAAAGTTCCCCAATCTGTTCCCCGAAGAGCGAGTTGCTCGGGGAAGTTGTGCGGGACGACTGGGTCAGCCGCGGTCGAGGGCGGCGCGGATCGTGGCTACGAGGTCGCCGACCTCGGTGGGAGAAGCACCCTTGAGCGCGGCACGCATCAAGGCCGCGCCGACTACAACGCCATCGGAGTGCTCGGCGGCCGCTACGGCCTGCGTCGGCCCCGTGATCCCAAAACCCATGAGGACTGGTTTGTCGGTGGCCGCCTTCATCCGCTTGGCGAGCACCGACGAGCTTGTGGACAGGCTGTCCCGCTCGCCAGTCACGCCCATCAGGTTGACCCCGTAGACAAAGCCGTGAGAATGCTCGCAGATGACCGCTAGGCGGTAGTCGGGCGTAACCGGGGCGGCTAAGAGGACCGTTTCGACCCCGCCGGCAGCGGCGTCCGCCTCCCACTCTGCCGACTCCTCAAGCGGGAGGTCGGGCACGATCGCACCCCTCACGCCGGCACCGGCCAGTTGGGCCGCAAAACGCTTGGTCCCGGCGCGCAGGACCAGGTTGCAGTAGGTCATGACGACGAGGGGCACGGGCGCTTCGAGGGAGCGCAGCTCGTTCAGTACCGACGTCGGCGTCGTGCCACGCTGCAGCGCCTGCAGCGACGCCTCCTGGATCGTTGGCCCGTCCATCATCGGGTCAGAGAACGGGAGACCGACCTCGATCGCGTCGGCTCCTGCATCAGCCATCGAGCTGAGGATGGCGACCCAGTCGTCCCGCAGCCCTCCGGTGACATAGGGCACCAAGAGCTTGCGGCCCTTGTCCCGGGCCGCGCGAAGCACAGCTTCAACCGGGAGGCCCTTCATGATGCGCCCGCTGCCAGCAGCTTCATCACGTGCTCCGCGTCCTTGTCGCCCCGTCCTGACATCGTGAGCAGGACAGTGGACCCGGGTGGCACTTCTCCTTGGCGGGCGGCGCGTACCAGCCAAGCGAGGGCGTGAGCCGGCTCCAAAGCGGGGATTATCCCCTCGGTGCGAGCGAGCAGCTGGAGTGCGTCCAGGACTTCAGAGTCCTCGGCCGACCCGTAGCGTGCCCGGCCGACCTCGCCGAGGTGAGCGTGCTCTGGCCCGACGCCGGGGTAGTCGAGCCCTGCCGAAATCGATTCAGCCTCGAGGATCTGGCCGAACTCGTCCTGAAGAAGGTTCGACCTCATGCCATGGAGGACCCCCGGGACACCTCTCGGCCCCATCGCGGCGCCGCCGGCGGCTTCGACGCCGACAAGGCGCGCTGAGGTGCCGACAAACCCTGCGAAAGTACCAGCCGCGTTGCTGCCGCCGCCGACGCAGGCGACCACAAAATCGGGGGCACCCCCCAACAGCTGCTCGCATTGCAGCCGGGCTTCCTCCCCGATTACCGCCTGGAACTCGCGCACCATCCAGGGGAACGGGTGAGGCCCCATCACCGACCCGATGCAATAGTGCGTCGAACCGACGGTTGCCACCCAGTCCCGCAACGCCTCGTTAACGGCGTCTTTCAGTGTGCGACTGCCTGAGCTGACGCCACGGACCTCGGCGCCCAGCAGTCGCATCCGGAAGACATTGAGCTCCTGGCGTTCCATGTCGACTTCGCCCATATAAACAACGCATTCCAGCCCGAACAGGGCGGCCGCTGTCGCCGTCGCCACCCCATGTTGGCCGGCACCAGTCTCGGCAACGAGGCGCGTTTTGCCCATTTCGAGTGTCAGGAGCCCTTGGCCAATAACGTTGTTTATCTTGTGGCTGCCGGTGTGGTTCAGATCTTCGCGCTTCAGCAGGACGCGGACACCGAGGCGTTCTGAGAGGTTCTCGCATTCGGTCAGCGCGCTCGGCCGACCGGCATAGTCGCGCAGGAGCATGTTGTAACGCTCCTTGAAGGCGTCGTTCGCCCAGGAGGCACGGAAATCCCGTTCCAAGTCCTGGCAAGCGGGCACCAGCGCTTCAGGGACGAAACGGCCGCCAAAATTCCCGAACCGACCAGTCGGGTCGGGTTCTCCCATGAGACCGGTGGGATCATTGGCGCGGGCCGCTGGCGCATCGGGCGGCAATTTCATTCGTCGTCAGCCCAGTCGTAGGGGTCGCCGAGCGCGCTTTCAGAAGGCTCGCCTTTCGCCTCGGCAAGAGCGGCTTCGGCACGCCGAGCCGCCTCCACGAACGCTTTCACCCTCATGGGGTCCTTCAACCCCGGCGCAGCTTCGACGCCCGACGTGGCGTCCACCCCCCACGGCTTCGTTCTCGCTATGGCAGTGGCCACATTGTCCGCGTCCAGGCCACCCGCGAGAAGGAGGCGCTGGCCCTCCGGCAGTTCGCTGGCGAGTTCCCAATCAAAAACCTGCCCGGAACCTGGGTTTGGCGCGTCCAACATGATGACATCTGCGCCAAAGTCGGCAGCCCGACTTACGCGGAGGTCGCCTGCGGGGAAGGCCTTGATCACCATCGGGACCCTCTCGCGCACCCATTTCACATCGTCTGGGGATTCTCTCCCGTGTAGCTGGGCCGCCTGCAAGCCGGCCGCGTAGACGACTTCCACGACTCTGCGCGGGGCGTCGTCGCGGAACACGCCGACGGTCAGGATGTCTTCTCGTGGAAGCCGTTTTACGATGTCCGCTACCCGCTGGGCCGATACCTGGCGAGGCGACGGGGCAAAGATAAACCCGATCGCATTGGCTCCCATGGCAAGTGCCAGTAGGGCGTCGTCCTCCGACGTCGTGCCACAGATCTTTATGATCACGGCTTGGCGGCTCCCAACTAACTGGCCGCCCCGGTCAAGGAGGCGAGCGCCGCCCCCGGGTCCGATGCCGTTACAAGCGCTTCGCCCACCAACACTGCGTCGAAGCCCGCGTCGGCCAGCCGCCGGACGTCGTCGCGCGTACGGATGCCCGACTCGGCCACGCGCACGACGGTACCGGGCAGGGCGGCGCTCACGCGGACAGCCCGGTCGGTGTCAACAGAAAAAGTCACGAGGTCGCGCTGGTTCACCCCGACCATCTCCGCGCCAGCGGACAAAGCCAGCTCCGCTTCGACCTCGTCGTGCACTTCGACAAGTGCGTCGAGCCCGAGGTGGCGGGCCAGCTGCAAAAGCTCTGCGAGTTCGCCCGACGAGAGCGCCCCGACGATCAATAGCAGGGCATCAGCGCCCATCAAGCGCGCGTCGCAGACGTCGGCGGCACTGACCGTGAAGTCCTTGCGTAACACGGGCAGCTCCACGGCTGCGCGGGCTTCGGCAAGGTCCTCCGCCGAACCGCCGAAGAACTCGTTATCGGTCAGGACCGACAAGCAAGCCGCTCCCGCTCCGGCGTACGACTTGGCGACGACGCCCGCTACCAGGTCCGGAGCCAGGGGCCCCTTAGAAGGGCTACGCCGTTTTATCTCGGCAATGACGGCCGGGCCGCCAGGTCCCACATGGGCACCGTTGCGCAGGGCTGCGGCGAAGCCCCGCGCTGGCGGGCACTTCTGCGCCTCCACCACCAGCACTGGCACGTCACGGTTGTCGGCGCGTGCCGCCCCGCGGTGACTTGCGAGGATCTTGTCGAGGTACGTGGCCATCTTGCCCATCAGCGTAGCCCGAGGCCGTTGCGGCCCAGGCCTTAGAGGATGAGTCGCACACTCGCTGCCCCCGGTAAGGCATGCTTGGCTATATGGGCACTGACCTGGGGACGATCGTGGTGGTCGAAGATGACACGAACATCTCCGACCTCGTCGACCTGTACTTGCGCCGTGAGGGGTTCAGGGTCATCCAGGCTGGCACCGGGGAGGCCGGGCTGGCCGCGATCGAACGTGAACACCCCCGGATGGCGATCCTGGACGTCGGGTTGCCGGGCCCGATGGACGGGCTGGAAGTCTGCCGGCGGGTGCGCGCGAGCCGTTCGCTGCCTGTATTGATGCTGACGGCAAGGGACGGCGAGGTGGACCGCGTACTGGGCCTCGAGATGGGTGCCGACGACTACGTGACCAAACCGTTCTCTCCTCGCGAGCTTGTAGCGAGGGTCAAAGCCATCCTTCGCCGCTCAGACGGCGGGACGCAAGAGCGCAGCGAAGTCCTCGTTGCCGGGCGCGTCGAGGTGGACGTCCTGCGGCGGGAAGCCCGGGTGGACGGGGTGGTTGTCCAACTTGCCTCAAAGGAGTTCCAACTGTTGCAGTTCCTCGCCGAACGGCCGGGGAGGGCTTTGTCACGCCAGCAGCTGCTGGACGGTGTCTGGGGGCAGGGCTGGTACGGCGACGACCGAACGGTGGACGCGCACGTCCGCCAGCTCCGCAAGAAGCTTGGTGACGCCTTGCCGCTCAATACGGTTTGGGGCATGGGCTACCGGCTCGGGTAGGCAGACAAACCCATGAGGCGGCGGCTGAGCCTGACCATGGTGGTTATGGTCGTGGCGGCTCTGGTGTTCGCCGGCCTGGCCACTCTGGGCCTGACGGTGCTAAACAGCGTCCACCAGACACAGGCCGAGCTGGTGGTGTTGGCGAAGAAGCTCGCGGCGGGGTTCAACACCGACGTTGCAACCGACAAGCACCACGATTCCTTGGCGGTCCTGCGCGGCGAGCTGAGCCTCCTGAACAACCCTCTCAAGCTGCAGGGCGAGGCGGTCCTCGCCGTCAGGCCCGATGGGTCGTTCGTAAACCTGTTCTCACCGGGCCCGACGCTGACCTTGCCGAGCGACCTGTCGGTAAACCTGCTGCAGAACAACGTCCAGCTCATTACCGGCACCCAGCCGGTGAGCGGTCATCTGGGGCGCCTCGCCTGGGCGGCCTACCTGTTTAACCCGCCCGCGCCCGTCGCCGGGATCCAGAACTTCGTCGTGGTACTGACTCGCGAATCCCCCGCTGGCGTTGGCGAGGCTGCTGACTGGTTCGGCCTCGCATCGCTGCTCACCGTGATCGTTGCCCTCGTCGCTGCCAACCGCCTCGGCCACCGCATCGCCCGGCCGCTCCAGCAGACCGAGGCGGTGACACGCCGTATCGCAACCGGCGACCTCGAGGCGAGGGTCCCGGTCACAGCGCAAGAGTGGCCGGAGCTCGTTTCGCTCGCGAACTCGGTTAACCAGATGGCAGCGAGCCTGGCGCGGGCGCAGGGTACCCAGCGCCAGTTCCTCATGTCGGTGTCGCACGACCTGCGTACCCCGCTGACCTCGATCCGCGGCTTTGCCGAGGCGCTCTCCGACGGGGCCACGACAGACGTCACCTACGCCGCCGGCGTCATCGGGTCCTCGGCTCGCCGCCTGGAACGCCTCGTCACGGACCTGCTGGAGCTCGCCAAGCTCGAGTCAGGAGCGTTCAGCCTGCACTCTGTAACGCTCGACCTTTCTGACGTAGTCAGCCAGGCGGCGCAGGCCTTGGAGCCGGCCGCCGCCGGCCTGAGCCTGTCCATCGAGCTGGAGACGGAGGGAGAGGCACTTTGTGTTGCCGACCCTGACCGGGTGGGCCAGGTCGTAGCGAACCTTGTCGAAAACGCCCTGAAATTCGCCACATCGCGGGTCACTGTTGGCACGCGACGTTCGGGCGACGGCTGGCTGGAAGCGTTCGTCGAGGACGACGGTCCAGGCATTCCCTGGGCAGACCTGGAACGGGTCTTCGAAAGGCTCTACCAGTCACGCCTTTCAGCGGGCCGCGAGCTCGGTTCGGGGCTGGGACTTGCGATCGTGGACGAGCTTGTCAAAGCAATGGGGGGCAGAGCCCGTGCCGAATCGCCGACGGGGCCGAACGGCGGTACGCGTGTGGTGGTTGTCCTCCCGGCCGCTGCAACTGTTCCCGGATAAGCCTTACGCGTTGCCGGGTAACGCTGTCCCTGCCCCACGCCTGCGGATCCCGGGCACCATCGGGCTGCTGTGCGGGCGGCGATGAGGCGGGAGCGTCTCGGTAGATGCCCCTTCCACGACAAAGCCGGCGTCGGCGATCATCTCGAGGTCGGCCGAACCCGGTGCACCCTCATAAGTGAGGTAATCCCCGAGGAAAATCGAATTGGCAATATGCAGCCCGAGCGGCTGGAGGCTCCGGAGGTGCATTTCACGCCCACCAGCGATGCGCACCTCGACGTCTGGGAAGACAAAGCGGAACATCGCAAGCACGCGCAGGCAATGTGGCGGGGTCAGTTCGACGTGGCCGGCAAGTGGCGTTCCCTCGAAGGGCACCAGGAAATTGACCGGCACCGAAGCGGGGCGCAACTCACGCAAAGCGAACGCCACGTCGACGAGCGAAGTACCGGGCTCGCCCATGCCCACGATTACCCCCGAGCACGGGGAAAGCCCGGCTTCAGCGGCTTCCCGGACCGTGCTCACCCTGTCGTCAAAAGTGTGCGTCGTGCAGATGTCCCCGTAAAACGAAGCTGCGGTGTTGAGGTTGTGGTTGTAGGCGTACGCCCCCGCCTCTTTGACGCGGGCAGCCTGCCCGGGGCCGAGCAGGCCGAGGCAAACACAGACTTCGAGCTCGGGGTGCCCGTCACGGATCGCACTGATCGTGTCGGCGATCCGGTCGATATCACGTTCGCTTGGCCCACGCCCGCTCGCCACGAGGCAGACCCTTTTGGCGCCGCGGGCAGCGGCAAGTTCGGCGGCAGCGGCGGCGTCGGCCGGCTTGACCCAGTTGTACGTGAGGACGCCGGTCTCCGACCCGCGCCGCTGCGAGCAGTACGAGCAATCCTCGCCGCAGAGCCCGCTTTTCATGTTCACGAGATAATTGAGCTTGACACGGTTGCCGAAGAAGGCCCGGCGCACCCGAGCGGCCGCGGCGACCACGTCGATCAGCTCGTCGTCGCTCGAACGAAGGACGGACAGGGCCTGCTCGCGCGTCGGGCATTGCAGGGCCAGTGAGCTCTCGGCGATCTCGTCGAGCCACCCGGGAGCGAGGCCCGTCGTTGGGAGGGCGCTGTCGTGCATGCCGACGACCTTAGGCGCTCGAGCTTCGCTCACGAAACAAGACCAGCTACCTTAAGGGGGGTGAAACCGACATCCCAGGCTGCGCGCTGATGCGCGCCGGTCAGCTTTTCGAAATCAAAAGTGGCGACCGTCAAGCGATAGTCACCGAGCAGGGTGCAACGCTCCACAGGGTGATCTGGGCGGGCACCGACCTGCTCAACTTCGCGAGTGACGACGGCCACGCAGTCCACGGCGGCTACGGCCAACTGCTGGCACCCTGGCCCGGGCGCATCCGCAATGCCGTCTACGAGTTCGACGGCGAACGCTTCGAGCTAGCGGTCAACGACCGCAAGGGAGGATCGGCGATCCACGGCTGGGTGCGCTGGTTCACGTGGCAGCTGCACGAGCACACGGCAGACAAGCTCACCTTGCGCTGCCGCGTGTTCGCATTGCCGGGGTACCCGTTCCCGCTCGACTTCGAGCAGTCTTACGGATGGCAAAGTTATGGGCTGGAAATCGTCACGACCGTAACGAACCTCGGCGCTCGCACGGCGCCGTTCGGGTGGGGTGTCCATCCCTATTTCATGGCCGGCTCGCCGGGGATCGACGAGTGCTCGCTCCACGTCCCGGCTGGCAAGTACTTCGGGTCCAACGACGATCTGAGCCCGGTGCTACCGGCCGTGCCCGTGGGCGGTACCGAGTTTGACTTCCGGGAGCCGAGGACGATCGGGACGAGCCGGCTCGACGTCACCCTGACCGACCTTGCCCGGGACGACGAGGGCAGGACCGTCGTCAATTTGCGGGCACACGACGGCAGCATTTCGGTTACATGCAAGTACGACGACCCCATAAATTTCGTCCAGCTGTTCACCGGCGACACCCTCTCGGAGCACCAGCGCGAAGGCGTCGCGATCGAGCCCTACACATGTGCGCCCGATGCCTTCAACAATGGGCTCGGGTTGATCCGGCTCGCGCCTGGTGCCTCAGTGAGGGTGCGCTGGACGATCAGCGCTGATTAGCCGGCACTGACCGGCTCGGCCAGGGTCGGCTCGGCCAGGGTCGGCTCGGCCAGGGTCGGCTCAGCTGGGATCGGCTCAGCTGGGGTCGGCTCGACCTGGCCTGAAATTGGCTACGGCCTCGGCCAGTTGTCGAGGGCCCACCGTCACTACGATGCCGTCACGCTCGGCCAACCACTGGCGGTTGCGCTCGTGCAGCTCCTGAGCCGGGTCGTAGCGGTTGAGGTACACGATCAGCGGCTGCGCCCCAAAGGCCCTGGCTGCGAGGCGCACGTCGCTCAAAATGCCCAGGCCGGCGCCCGTCACCAATACGACCAGGTCGGGGCGAAGCAACTCGACCAGGTCCGTACCGTCGCCGTCGTCGGCCAGGGGCGACCCGGGGCCACCGGCCAGTTCGACGATACCGATCTCGGCGCCTGACGGCCAATGCAGTTCGGAGACGAGGTCTACCAGGGTAAACGGCTCTAGCCCGAGGTGCTCGGCCGCCATGGGCGGGGCCATCGCGATGGGGTACCAGCGGTGGCGCGGGCATACATCGGTCACAGGTGCTCCGGTGACCTCTGCCAAGAGGTCGGCATCGGTAAGGCCGTCTGCAGGGTCAAAGGACTGAACGGGCTTGCGGGCTACCACGCGCAACCCCCTGGCGCGCAGGTCCGCCACGAGCTGGCAACCGACCCAAGTCTTCCCGACCTCGGTACCAGTGCCGGCGATGACTACGAGCAGCTCTGGTCCTTGCGTCATCGGCTGGCGACGAGGGCGGCGGTGCGCCCCGGGGAGGCTGGAGGGGCCGCGCGTTCAAGTGCGACCGAACCAATGATCAGCAGCACAGCAACCACCATGAGCGCCGGGCCGAAGTCTTTCAGGCCGTAGTGCTGGAACACGACCCCGAACACAGCGGAGATCCCGGCACCGCCTATCCACGCCGCTCCGATCTGCCATCCGATCACGTGCCGGGCCATCTCTTCCCCGACCCTTTCAGGGGTCAGTGCAACCAGCGCCGGGAACACCCCTGCGAGCGCACCTCCGATGATGACGAGGCCCAGTAGGGCAACCACCGTGTCGGGCCTCCACCAGACAAGGGCCGCTCCCAAAACGGCGATCGCGCACCCCCAGCGCACCACGGCCAACGGCGCAATTCTTCGCCGTGGTACTGCGAGCCCGAAGCGAGCGAGCGTCAGCGCCCCCCAGTACCCGAAGGTCGACAGGCCTGTTGCGGCGGCGCCGAGGCGGAGAGGGCCCCGGTCGAAGCTCGCCGCCCACTGCCCGGCCGAGGCCTCGAAGCCCGTGTAGACCATGAACACGATCAGCCCCAGGGCAACGACCGTGACCAGGCGCACCCTTGTCAGGCGGGTAGCCGGGCGAGGCGCACCGGGCCCCGGCTCGGCCGGCGCTGCTGCGACTTGCGCTGCTGCGACTTGCGTTGCCGCGACCGGCGGCGGTGCGACCGGCGACGCCCCGGCGGCCGGGACACCGTCGGTGGGTGAAGGACTGCCGGCAACGTGTCGCCCGGCCAGCCACCACCCGGCGACAAGGCTGATGTCCGCAACGAAGAGGAACCCGTACGCCGGGCGCCACGAGACAGCGAGGACGGCCGCCGTCACTACCAACGGGCCCACGGTTGTGCCAATCCCGTAGGAACCGTGCACCAGGTTGAGAAGCCTGTTGCGCCCCGCTAGCGCGATGGCGGAATTTATCGAACCGTCGATTAATGCGGCTGCGAGCCCAATGGCCGCCCCGGCGAGCACGAACGTCCAGAACACCGGCGACGCGAGGAGGCCGAGCGCGCCTAGGGCAGCCACCGCTCCACCGAGCATGACCGTCCGTGCAATGCCGAGCCGCGCGATCACGAGCCCCGACACCGCAGAGAGGGCCACGGCACCCACGGTGCCTGCGAGCAGCACAACCCCGAGGTCCTCGAGCGGGACGTCGAAGCTATGGCGGACCGAGGGCCACGCTGTGCCTAACATCCCGTCCGGGAGCCCGAGAGCGACGAAGGCGTACATCGCGAGGGCGTCGACGGACTTGCGCCGGTGTGCCGTGGCGAGGTCGACCCGCCTTCTACGGGGGCTCTCGGTTTGGGCATCGGGGGCTCCGTCCACTCCCTTGATGGACGCGTCAGCGCCAGCTGAGCGGAAGAAGCTGCACCCGTGCCTGCACGTCGCCGATTTGGTCTCCGGCATCCCTCACCGCGAGCGTCGCCCCTGGCTCGACCGACCGTCCGACATAGCCAAGCGCAACCCAGCCCAGGCGCGGAGAACGAGCCACGCTCGTCAGCCGGCCGACCTCTTTGCCGACGCTCCCAGGGGCGTCCGAGGCGACTGGGGCCACTGCGAGGTCGACAAGCCGTGCGCCCGTCTCGGCCTGCCCCGAAAGGAGCAGGCCCCGCAAGTGGCGGGGCACGTTGCTGCCGCGTGAGTCGATCCTGGCCACCAGTTCCTGACCGGTGTAGCAGCCCTTGGTAAAACTGACCGAGCCGTCGACGAGCCCGGCCTCGGCAGGTATCGTGCGCTCGTCCAGTTCGTCGCCGTGGCGCGGGAAGCCGGCCTCTACCCGTACTGCCTCGTACGCAGCGGCGTCGACCGGCGTGGCCCCGGGCGGGATCGCGACGCTCGGGCCGAACAGGTCATAGCCGGCAAGCCCGCCCCATTCGAAGGGTACGGCCACAGTTGCACCGCCGCTCGCCGCACCGCCGTTCGCCGCACCACCTGGCGCCGCACCACCTGGCGCCGCAGCACCTTGCGCCGCAGCACCTTGCGCCGCACCACCTTGCGCTGTGGCGCTTTCGCTGAGCGATGCGGGGAGCTCGGGCCGGCCCGTCCCGCGCACCGCCACAACCTGCCAATCGAGCTGGTCGATGTCCACCTTGGTCCGGAGCTTGAAGCGGCCGAGCCTGGCCACGAGGGGCGGCCCCACGCCGGCGTCGGTGTCCAAGAGGAACTCGTCAGGCCCGCGCCGAAAGACCCGCACGAAGGCATCCAATTTGCCCTGTGGCTGCAGCACCAGCGCCCACGCCCAGCCGCCGTTGCCCAACTTGGCCACATCCTGGCTCGTTTGGCCCTGCAGGTAACTCTCCGCCTCCGGGCCGGCGACCCTGACGATGTCGCGCCCGAGGCGAAGCGCAGCGAAGCCGTCCCGCAGCGCCGAGTAACCCTCGTCCTGGCCTACGGTGCCGCTCACTGCCGGCTCACCGCGCGGCTTACTGCGCGGGCCGCTGCGATCCGGCGCGCCCCGCCCACTGCGGCGAGCAGCGCGGCAGCTTTGTTGCGGCACTCGAGGTCCTCGTCTTCGGCGACGCTGTCGGCGACTATCCCGGCGCCGGCCTCGACACTGGCCCGCCCGTCGGCCCCGACAAGCATGGTGCGGATGGCGATGGCGGTGTCCACATTGCCCGAGAAGTCGATATAGCCCACCACCCCGGCGTAAGGGCCTCGCCGGGCCGGCTCCAGCTCGTCGATTATTTGCATTGCCCTCACCTTGGGCGCCCCCGAGACCGTACCGGCGGGCAGCGTCGCCCGCAGCACGTCCACAGGGCCAAGACCGGGCCTAAGGCGTCCCGACACCTGCGAGGTGAGGTGCATGACGTGGCTGTAGCGCTCCAGCGTCATCAGTTCGTCCACGGTCTCGGAACCGAACTCGACCACCTTGCCGACGTCATTGCGAGCGAGGTCGACGAGCATTACGTGCTCCGCCCGCTCCTTGGGGTGTTCCGACAGTTCCGCGGCGAGGCGCCGGTCGTCCGCCTCGGTCCGGCCGCGCCGGCGGGTCCCGGCGATAGGGCGCGAGATCACCCGCCCGTCGCGGACTCGCACCATCGGCTCGGGCGAGGAGCCCACGATGGCCAGCTCGGGGTACTGCAGGAGGTACATGTAGGGGCTGGGGTTGACCTGGCGCAACGAGCGGTACAGGTCGAGCGGCCGAGCACCGAGGTCCAGGTCGAAACGTTGTGCCAGGACGACCTGGAAGATGTCGCCGGCGAAAATGTACTCCCGGGCGGCCTCGACGGCGGCGACATAAAGCTGCGACGATGTCCGTCGTTCGACAACTGGGACCTCGTCGTCGCGCTCAGGGGGATCGATGACGGGCTCATCGATCGGCTTGGCGCCCTCGGCGGCAAAGCCCTCCAGGCGCCGGAGCGCCCCGTCGTAGAGGTCGTGGGCGTCGGCGGTGGTGGTACCCAGGGGAACGGGGACCGCCTCCACCAGCGTCACCCGCTGGCGCCACGCGTCGTAGGCGGCAATCTGGCCGACGACCCCGATGATGGCGTCGGGGTAACCGAGCTCGTCGGTAGGCGCTTCGGGCAAGCGTTCGACTTCGCGGACGACGTCGTAGCCCAGGTAGCCGACAAGGCCTCCGTGCAGCGGAGGCAACCCGGGTAGCGACGGGGCCCGGTAATGAGAAAGGACGGCCTCCATGGCCGCCAGGATCCCCCGGTCGGTGGGAACGCCCTCCGGGAGCGACCCCTCCACCGACACCCTTCCGTGGCGGAGAGTTATCGTCGCCGACGGTCGGCGGCCTATGAACGACCAGCGGCCCCAGGTCCCGGCGTGCTCGACCGACTCGAGGATGAAGCCCGGCTCGTCCTGGACCAAGCGGGAGTAAGCAGCTACGGGCGTGGTCAGGTCGGCCAGAAGCTCGCGCCATACCGGGACGATGCTCCAGTCGCGCGCCAGGGACACGAACTCATCCCTGCTCGGGTGGATCCCCCCGCTCACCGGTCGCCCATCACTGGTCGCCCTCTAGTTGCCAACCGACTACTGGTCGCCAGGTTGAGCGACCTCGTCCTGACCGAAAGAGCTGTAGAAGCAGCTGCGAGCCCCCGTGTGACAAGCACCCGCGCCCTCCTGCTCGACCACGAACAGCAGGGTGTCCCCGTCGCAATCGTAATAGGCGGCACGCACGAACTGGCGATCGCCGGACGTGTCGCCTTTGCGCCAGCGGGCCTGACGGCTTCGCGACCAGAAGACCGTGCGGCCCGACTCGAGGGTTTCCCGCAACGTGCCCTCGTTCATCCACGCCATCATCAGCACCTCGCCGGTCCCGTGCTCTTGGACGATCGCAGGCACCAGGCCGTCGGCGTTGTAGGTGACTGCAGCTAGCTGTTCGGGCGTGGGAGCGATAGGGGTCGTAACTGGCATTGGCCCATGCTAAGCGACCGCCGCAGAACGACGTCAACGTAAAGAAGGCGGCGACGAATGCTCGCCGGCACTGCGGAGCTCCTATCCGCCGGCCATGGCGCCGACGACCACGAACACCTCGGCACCAAGGACGATGGCGTCGGGTAGTAACCCGTCCGGGGCCTCATTCGATAGATCGGCCTCGCCGGCAAAAAACCTGATGAACGGCCGGCGTTTCGCGGTAGTGCGGTCGCGTATGGTCCCGAGCAGTACGGGGTAGTGCCGCTCCAAGGCGTCGAGAACAGACCGCTGCGTCACGGGGCCGGTCACCTCCACTACGACCTCTGGCCCCACCCTGGCCAAAGTGCGTAACTGCGACGGCAAGCGGACACGGACCGGCGAGCTCACGGCAAGGTTTGGGCCTCGACCGACAGGACTGCAGGGAGGTCGCGCACAGCAGCCGCCCAATTGTCCCCGGCATCGGCGGAGGCATAGACCTGGCCTCCGGTGGTCCCGAAATAGATGCCGCAAGGGTCGAGAGAATCGACAGCCATCGCGTCGCGGTACACGTTCACGTAGCAGTTCTGCTGGGGCAGCCCATTGGTAAGAGGCTCCCACTCGTGGCCGCCGGTACGGCTGCGGTAGACGCGCAGCTTGCCTTCAGGGGGGTAGTGCAGTGCGTCGCTGGTTATAGGGACTACATAGACAGTTTCGGGCTCGTGGGCGTGTACGTCGATGCAGAAGCCAAAGTCAGAAGGAAGCCCCTCGCCCACGTCCTGCCAGGAGTCGCCGGCGTCGTCGCTGCGCATGACGTCCCAGTGCTTCTGCATGAACAGCACGTCCGGACGCGACGGGTGAAGCGCGATGCGGTGCACACAGTGCCCGACGTCCGCGTCCGGATCTGGGAGGACACCTTCTGAGCTCAGGCCGTGGTTGGCGGGCCGCCACGTCTCACCTGCATCAGCGCTGCGGAACACGCCGGCGGCAGAGATCGCAACGAACATCCTCGAGGGGTCGTGAGGGCCAATGATGATCGTGTGGAGACATAGGCCGCCAGCCCCCGGCTGCCACGACGGCGCTGTCGGGTGGCCGCGCAGGCCCACCATTTCCTGCCATGTCTGCCCACCATCGGTCGAGCGGAACAGCGCCGCATCCTGAGCGCCGGCGTAGACAACGGCGGGATCGTCGAGAGACGGCTCCAGGTGCCAGATCCGGGTGAACTGCCAGGGCCTCGGGGTGCCGTCGTACCAAGGGTGCGTCCCCGTCTCGCCTTGGTAAGCGAAGTCGTGCCCCACCGGCTCCCAGGTCTTCCCGCCATCGTCGGAGCTCTGCAGGAGCTGGCCGAACCACCCGCTGGACTGAGAAGCGTAAAGTCGTTGCGGGTCAGCCGGGGACCCTTTCAGGTGGTAGATCTCCCACCCGGCGAAGTGGGGCCCCTCTACCTGCCAGCTCTGTCGGCTGCCATCGGACGTCAGTACGAAGGCTCCCTTCCTCGTCCCTATCAATAGCCGCACTGCGCTCATCGCATTACCCCCAGCGTGATCCTCAGAGCTGTTTGCTCAGAGATATAGCCCCGTGCTGTCCGTAACCCGTTCCGCCGCCACGGCATGGATGTCGCGCTCACGCAGGATCAGGTAGTTGTCCCCCTGTACCTCCACCTCGAAGCGGTCCTCGGGATTGAACAATACGTGGTCGCCCGGCTTTATCGCCCGCACGTGGGGGCCGGTCGCGACCACCTCGGCCCAACTGAGGCGCCGGGGGATCTCCGCCGTCGCAGGGATCAGGATGCCCGACTTGCTTCGACGCTCCCCCTCCGACTTCGGGACCTGCACGAGCACCCGGTCGGTGAGCATCTGGATCGCTTGCTTCGGCTCGCCGGGCAGGTCGTTGCTGGTCACCTCCGGCAAGCTAGCGCGCTACCGGCCGGACGGTCACGCCGGCCGCTGCGAGCGCGGCCTTGGCGTCGGCGATGGTTGCTTCCCCAAAGTGGAATATCGAGGCTGCCAACACGGCATCAGCGGACCCGATGACGGCGCCGTCCACCAGGTCAGCGAGGGTGCCGACACCGCCGCTTGCTACGACTGGGATCCCGGTCGCCTCCACCACCTTGCGGGTCAGCTCGAGGTCGTAACCCTGCCTTGTCCCGTCCCGGTCCATCGAATTGAGCACGAGCTCCCCTGCGCCGAGCTTCTCGCACTTGGCAACCCACTCCATGACGTCGACCCCGGTCGGCACGCGCCCACCGTGGATGTAAACCTCCCAGGCGGGCTCTGCGCCCGGTTTGCGGCGCATGTCCACGCCGACCACGGCGCACTGGGCACCGAAGGTGTCGGAAATCTCGCGAACGAGGTCCGGTCGCGCGACGGCGGCGGAGTTCACGCTCACCTTGTCGGCGCCGAGACGAAGCAGGCGCCGGGCGTCCTCGAGCGTACGGACACCGCCGCCGACGGTCAGGGGTATGAAAACCTGCTCCGCTGTACGCGAAACGACGTCCAGCAACGTCTCGCGCCCCTCGGCGGAGGCCGTTATGTCGTAGAACACGATCTCGTCGGCACCCTCGGCGTCATAACGAGCTGCGAGCTCCACCGGGTCACCCGCGTCGCGGAGCCCCGCGAAGCGAACCCCTTTGACCACCCTTCCGGCGTCGACGTCGAGGCAGGGGACGACTCGTACAGCTCTCATAGCGCCCTCATATCGGCGCTCCGCGCGAGGCGGCCACGGCGTCTGGGACA
>Ga0302325_10010883_pt1 | contig 19656 bp, 14 predicted proteins | sample Palsa_T0_2_FD_201948 | JGI IMG/M metagenome (GOLD analysis project Ga0302325, IMG submission 201948) | Peat permafrost microbial communities from Stordalen Mire near Abisko, Sweden - Palsa_T0_2 | ecosystem: Environmental > Terrestrial > Soil > Palsa > Peat permafrost | place: Sweden: Abisko...
TCTGTCCGCCGGTTTGAGCGCCGAGGCCCAGGATTCGTTGCTGGTGAATGGCGGCACCAGCGGAGGCCTGGCGCAATCGAGCGACGACGAGGCCAGGCGTGAGCGTATGGCCGGCGGCGGCGGTGGCAATGGCGGCGCTCTCATGGGCGGCGGCAACCAGACTTTGGGCCTTCCCCCTGGCATGAGCGCCCCGGGCAGCGATCCGCTCGGTTTGGGCGGATTCGGAGCCAGCGGCATCAACGGAGGGTTCGGCCAGGGTCCTGGCGGCGGCCCTGGCGGCGGAGGCCCTGGCGGCGGAGGTCCCGGCGGAGGTGGCTTCGGCGGTGGAAGGGGTGGCGGCGGACGCGGATTTGGCGGCGGTGGAGGTGGTGGTGGCGGCGGCCCGGGCGGCAACCGTAACAACCGGCGCGGCCCCTACAATGGCCAATACGCCAGCTTCGGCAACCGGCGGCGCAGCCAACCCACCTACACCGGTTCCGTGTTCCTGAAGCTCGAAAACTCAGCCCTGGATGCCGCTCCTTATTCGCTCAACGGCCGCGCCGAGCCGAAGCCGTCTTATGCGATGAGCAGCTTTGGCCTGAATGTGGGCGGACCCCTCAACATTCCTAAGATCCTGCATTATCCGCGCGCCTCCTTTTACCTGACTTACCAGGGGACGCTGAGCCGCAATCCCTATAGCCAGCAATCGTCTGTTCCGACGCTGGCGGAACGCGACGGAGATTTCTCGCAGACGCTGGTGAACAACGCGCCCGCGATAGTCTTCGATCCACTGAACCATGCGCCCTTTCCCGGCGATGCGATACCGGCCTCGCGAATAGCAACTGCGTCAGCTGGACTATTACCGTACTTTCCGCTGCCCACTTACACCGGCTTAGTAGAGAACTACGCGATCGTCACCTCCGTTCCCAACAACAGCAACAATGTGGGCCTTCGGCTGAACATGCCCATCTCGAATAAGGACCGCCTGAACTTCAACGGCCAATTTCAGAAGCGCGATTCGAAGGCCGAACAGCTTTTCGGCTTTCAAGATTCCACCAGCGGCTACGGCGTGAGCGCCTCGGCGGGGTGGAGCCATAGCTTCGCGCCGCGCTTCAACAACAGCGCTACACTCACCTTCAGCCGTAACATCAATAAGACGGAGCCGTACTTTGCGTATGCGGACAACATTGAGGGTAACCTGGGCATTACCGGTACTTTGCAGAATCCCTTGAATTACGGGCCGCCCAATCTCTCTTTTAGTAACCTGGGGGGCCTCTCGGATTCCGCGCCGGCGCTCACTCATAATCAAACCACCAACTTCACCGACACACTTACCTACGTCTTACACAGACGGCATAACCTGGGAGTCGGCTTCCTCTACCGCCGGGCACAAGTCGACAGTCTGAATTATCAGAACGCGCGAGGAGCGTTCACCTTCAGCGGCCTGCTTACCAGCCAATTGGACGCCAAGGGTGACCCTGTATCCGGCACTGGTTTCGATTTCGCCGATTTTCTGCTCGGCTTGCCGCAATCGAGTTCGCTGCAATACGGCGACGGGAGTTATGACTTGCGGGACTGGGCAACTGGCTGGTATGCGCGGGACGACTGGCGGCCCAGCCGGGGACTCTCGATTAATCTGGGTATCCGCTACGAATACTTCGCTCCCTACACGGAGCTAAATGGTCACTTGGCGGACTTAGCCGTCTTTCCTGGATTCGCGGGCGTGTCGGTAGTGACGCCCGGCGCCGCCGGGTTGCCCAGCAGCCTCATCAAGCCCGACCTGCATGCATTCTCGCCGCGCCTGGGCCTAGCCTGGCGGCCTTTCGTAAAGGCCTCCACAGTCATCCGCGGCGGATACAGCATCTTCTACAGCCCTTCCGCGTACACGCAGCTGGGGACCTACCTGGCCACTCAGTCGCCTTATTCAAACACTCTCTCGCTCACCACCAGCTCGGCGGCCCCACTGTCACTCCAGAACGGTTTTCCGATCATCCCTTCGCAGACTATACCGAACACTTTCGCGGTCGATCCGAACTTCACTCTGGCCTACGCGCAAACCTGGAGTTTCGCGATTCAGAATGCTCTTCCGCACGGCTTCCTTCTGGAACTTGAATACATCGGCACCAAGGGTACGGACCTGCCTGTCGCGGAGCAGCCTAATCGGCCCCTACCCGGAACCTCGCTGCTGAATACCCAGGAGCAGTTACAGATCCCTTATGCCACCAGCTTCACTTACGAAACGTCGCAGGCTAATTCGATCTTCAACGCCGGGCAGGTGCGTTTCACCCGCCGATTTGCAAGGGGGGTCTCCTGGGTAGTGCTCTATACACGCTCCAAATCCATCGACGATGCGTCCAGCTTCAGCGGCCCTGGGGGCACGGTCGTGCAATTCATCGACAATCTGGGTCTGGAGCGGGGCCTCTCCAGCTTCGACCAGCGCAATAACCTTCAGACGACTTATCTGCTCTCTTCGCCCGTAGGCGTGCACGGCTTGCTGCGCAATGGAGGCTGGACCACCAGAACGCTGTCCGGCTGGACGGTCAGCGGAACCTTCACGGCGGCCTCGGGCACGCCGCTCACCGCGCTGGTGGCCGGCAATCTCTCCAACACGGCGGGCCTGGCCGGCTCCGGAAGCACTCGCGCCCAAGCCACCGGCTTGCCCATTTATGCCGCTGGGTACCCTTACTTCAATCTGGCAGCCTTCACTACGCCGCCGGCGGGCGACTTCGGAGACGCCGGTAGAGACACTATTCCGGGGCCGTTTCGGGTTTCTTTCAACTCCGCACTGAATCGCGCCTTCCGCTTTGGGGACACGCGCCGTCAACTGCAATTGCGGCTCAGCGCAACCAATGCGCTCAATCACGTAGCCATTACCAGCTTTGGCGCAACCGTGAACTCGGCGACTTACGGACTGCCGACGGCGGCCTCGTCTACGCGAACGGTCCAGTTACTCATGCGATTCAACTTCTGAGACTATCTACTTATGCGGACCTTCGCCATAGTTGCGTTACTGGCGCTCTCGGCAGCCGGACAGCAGACTCAGCCGACCTTCTCGGCGAATAGCAACTTAGTCATCGTCGATGTGGTGGTACGCGATAAGTCGGGCCGGCCTATAGACGGTCTCAAACCGGCCGATTTCGCCGTATTCGAAGACGGCAAGCCCCAGAAAATCGCCGTATTTGAATTTCAAAAGCTTAGCGAAGAGCCCGAGCCGCCGGCCAAGTTAGCTCTTGCCGACCAGCTCAAGCTTCCCGAAGCCCCTAAGACTACGATCACGACGGAAAAGCCTGGCCAGGTGCAATATCACGACAAGCGGCTGATGGTCTTTTACCTGGACTTTTCGTCCATGGGAATCAGCGAACAGTTGCGAGCGCAGGAGGCTGCTCTCGACTACGCAGCCAAACACATAACCAAGGACGACCTGGTGGCCATTCTGCTCTATACCAGCCAGGTGCAGGTGTTGACAGACTTTACCGCCGACCGCGACGTGATCAATAGCATCCTCAAAGCTTTGCCCATCGGTGAAATGAGCGAACTGGCCGGCTTGGCGGATACCGACGACACCAACGGCGAAGACACCGGCGCGGCCTTTGTCGCCGACGAAACCGAGTTTAATATTTTCAATACCGACCAGAAACTGGCCGCCATTGAACAGGCCGCCCGCATGCTGTCGCCGTTGCCGGAGAAGAAAGCGCTGCTCTACTTCTCGGCCGGTGTCAACAAGACCGGGATCGATAACCAGGCGCAACTGGAAGCTACCATCAATGCGGCGGTGAAGGCGAATCTGGCGATTTATCCGATCGATGCGCGCGGGCTGATGGCGGATCCTCCCGGCGGGGATGCCAGCCATGCCGCTTCGCGCGGAACGGGAATCTACAACGGCTCCGTCTACAATCAACAAAGGGCCACCATCAACGATTCGCAGGAGACACTCTACACACTGGCTGCCGATACCGGTGGCAAGGCGTTCTTCGACAGCAACGACATTACCGCCGGCATCGTGCAAGCCCAGCAACAGATGCGAAGTTACTATCTGCTGGGTTACTACACTACTAATCCGGCCCAGGATGGTAAGTACCGCAAGATTACTGTCAAGCTGAATAACTCTATGTCCGCGAAGCTCGAGCACCGCAAGGGCTATTACGCATCCAAGGTCTGGGGCAAGCTCAATGGGCAGGAGAAAGAACAGCAGTTGAAAGAGGCGCTCTCCGCCGGCGATCCGGCGACAGACCTACCCCTGGCGCTGCAGGTTAACTATTTCCGGGTGGCTCCTACCAGTTACTTTGTTCCTGTTTCGATTAAGATTCCCGGCTCGGTGGTGGCGCTGGCGGCCAAGGGGGGAGCGAGTGTGACGCAGTTGGATTTTGCCGGCCAGATCCAGGACGAGCAGCATGCCGTGGCCGGCAATGTGCGCGATAACATTACTATCCGCCTGGATCGGGACAACGCCGCGAAGGCCGGCCGCCAGAGTTTCCAATACGATGCGGGGTTCACCTTGGAGCCCGGGAAATACCGCTTAAAGTTCGTGGTGCGCGAGAACGTGACGGGCAAGCTGGGGACCTTCGATATGCGCTTCACTATCCCGGATCTGAGCGCGGATACGACGGGTCTGAAGCTCAGCTCTATCGTGTGGAGCAGCCAGCGGGAGCCCTTGAAGGCCGCCGTCGGCGCGGCCGAAAAAATCACTGCCAAAGAACGCTTGGCCAATCCGCTGATTGTGGGCGATGAGAAGATAGTGCCCAACATCACGCGCGTTTTCCGGCGCAGCCAAAACCTCTATGTGAGCTTCGACGTCTACGACGCCCAGCCCGAGCCGGCGGATGCGCAAGCATGCCGCTTGAAAGTGCGCATGAGCCTGTTCAATCGCAAGGGCGTTAAAGCGTTCGAGGTCGGGCCGGTGGACGCTACGCGACTGGCCGCCACGCGCCCTGGGGCGGTGCCCGTACAGATCCAGGTTCCGCTGAAGGATCTTGCTCCGGGACACTACATCTGTCAAATCGATGTGATCGACCAGCTAGGCCGTAAGTTCGCATTTCCCCGCGCGCCCTTGGTGGTGATTTAGGCGGAACCGCTTGCTGACGCGCGCGGCTCGGAAACCGCGGGACGACAGTCTCGCAGCACCGCGGCCCATCCCGGCAGGCCCTGCGCTGCCGCATAGGCGTCGTTCTCCAGTGTAAACGCTACGTCTACACGCGCACCGGCCGGCAACTCCCCTGCGCGTTCGGCGAAGTTCCAGGCCTTGAGCGCGAGCGTGCGGCCATGCTGCCGCAGCATCACGCGCAGGTGCTTCTCCTTCCACACGGCGGGCGGCCCAGCCACCTCCACATCGAGCGCGGCGAATAGCGGCGCGGGATTGCCACAGCCAAACGGAGCCAAGCTGAATACCTCCGCGATGCCGCGCTCATTGAGCTCACGAAGATCGAGCAGCGCGTCGATTTCCATCTGCGGCGCCAGATCCTCGAGTGAAAGCCGCGCCAAGGCAAATTCATTCAAACGCTCGCGAAACAGATCGAGGCGATCGCAGGCGATGGTCAATCCAGCCGCCTGCCGGTGGCCGCCGAAGCGGTCGAACAATTCCGGCATAGCCTCCAGCGCTTCCAATAAATGAAAAGGCCGTATGCTGCGTCCAGAGCCCTGGGCCAAGCCATCCTCCGGGTTGCGGCTGAGCACGAACACCGGCCGATGGAAGCGTTCCACCAGGCGGCTGGCCACGATGCCCAGCACGCCGCGATGCCAGTTGTCCGCCGCGAACACCAGCGCGCGCTGTCCATCCCCCACCGGAACGCGCGCGCACTCCTCGACGATCTGCCGGGTAACGTCCGCTTCCGCCAGTTGACGCTCGCCATTGAGCGCATGCAGTTGCTGCGCCAGCACGCCCGCGCGCTCGGTGTTGTCCGTCAGGAATAACTCGATCACGGCATTGGCCGTGTCCATGCGTCCGGCGGCGTTCATGCGCGGCGCGATACGAAACGCCACATCGGTGGAAGATGGCACGCGTCCGTTGGTAAAGCCCGAAACATCCAGCAGCGCGCGCAGCCCCCGATTGCGCACGGCGCCGAGCCCGCTCAGCCCATGCTTGACGATGATGCGGTTCTCGCCCATCAGCGGCACCACATCCGCCACGGTGCCGATGGCCACCAGCTTTAAAAACGATTCGAGGACGCGGCGCAGTTTGTCCGGCGGCCAACCGAGGGTCGAAAGCAGCGCCTGTACCAACTTGAAAGCTACTCCCACGCCGCAAAGATTCTTGTCCGGATAGGCGCAGTCCAGGCGATTGGGATTCAAGACTGCCAGCGCCGCCGGCAACTCCGCTTCCGGAAGATGGTGATCGGTGATGATCACATCGATGGCCAGCTCGCTCGCGCGGCGCACCACTTCGGCGGCGCGAATCCCCGTATCCACGCTGATAATCAGCGTGACGCCTTCGGCGGCGGCCTTCTCCACCACCTCCGACCGCATCCCGTAGCCGTCCCGCAGGCGGTGGGGAACGAAGAAGGACGCGGCGCCGCCGGCCATCGCGATGGCTTTCGTCAGGATGACGACCGAGGTGGTGCCATCCACATCGTAATCGCCGTAGATGAGGATCTTCTCGCCTGACCGGACGGCGCGGCCGAGCCGCTCCACGGCCTCGGTCATGCCGCGCAGTTTGGCCGGCTCGTGCAAGTCGTCAAGCGATGGCCGCAGGAAGCGCCGGGCGCTATCGACATCGGATATTTCGCGGGCCAGCAGGATGCGCGCGACGGGCAATCCAATGCGGAGGGCCGCAGCCAGAGCGTCGGCTTGCTGCGAGTTAACGTCGGGTATCAGCCAGCGGGCCGGGATGGGCATGCTGGACGTCAGTTGTTCGAGAAGTAGCCGAAGGAGCCGTCGTCTTCCTCTTCGCCTTCGCTTTCGCCGCCGGGCAGATGCACGGCGATCTCGTCGCCGATGCTCAGGAACTCGTCGTACCAGTCCGGGCGGACCTCATATACGTACATGCGCGCGTGATGATCGAACGCCAGCTCCAGCGCGCAGGTCACGCCTTCGTGAGCGCGCAGATCGCGCAGGCGGGCTTCCAGGTCGCGGCGCTCTTCGCGGCTTAAGTCGCACTCGGCCAGTTGGTCGACGGCCTCGTCGATTTCGGACGTTTCAAACTCGCGCGCCGCGAACAAAATCATCTTGGCGCCGGTCTTCCGCGCGGTCTCCAGAAACATCTGGTAATCGGGGTACCCCTCGGCATCCCAAAGCACCATAGGCAGGCCTTCCAGGCCGCCCGGCGCGCTGCGGAAGACTGCAAACTCGGAATGCTCGAGATAGACCAGGATTTCCTGTTTCAGTGTGTCCAGATTCAGATCCATGGGCCCTCCTTAGCGCTGGGTTAACACCAGAATATCAGAGGGTGAGGCTAAGTCGCGGGCCGACGGAGTAATGATAGTTTTAGGACCAATATAAATTTTCCGTGAATGTTTGATGGCGTTGCGTACATCCTCTTCGCACACAAAGTCCACGATGGCCGGCGCGGGTGCAGCGGGCGGCGTCTCGCGGGCAGGCGCGCCGCAGCCGCAAGCCGGGGCGGACGGCTGGGCAACCACAGGCGCAGGCGTAGGTGCATCTTGCGCCTGGCCGCGCCGTGCCAGAAATTTATCTACGACCTGCGTCGCAATGCCGCCACCTGCCGGCGCACTTTGGAAGGCCTCCGCCGGCGTGCGCACCACGTATGCCAGCCGCTTGATGTTGTAAAGATGCTGCGGTCCCACGTTATCGCTGGTGATATTGCCCGCCGCCGCCCCACAACCCAAAGTCATGGAGGGAAACACGTTCGTGGTAATGCCGGTAGAGCCTTGCGGCGCGGGCGTATTCACCAGCACGCGATTGGCTGGCATGCGCTGTGCATACTCGCGTATACGCGCGTCATCCTTCGAGTAGATTACGCAGGTGTGGCCCAGTCCGCCGAAGCGCAGCAGGCTCTCGCAGATGCTCATAGCGGAGGCAAAATCCTTCACCCAGTACACTGCCAGCACCGGCGACAGCTTCTCCATCGAAAGCGGATGCTGCTTGCCGACACCCTCCAGTTCGACCACCAGGATGGACGTATCCGGCGGAACGGTGAATCCGGCCATGCCGGCGATCTTGGTGGGCGCCTGACCCACGCACGCCGGATTGATGCTCCAGTTCGGCGTGACCAGCAGCTTTCCCAACGCCTGTTTCTGCTCCGCATTGCAGAAATACGCTTTGCCGGCTTTCAACTCGGCCAGCACGCGGTCCTTCAGCACATCTTCCACGACGATGGCCTGTTCGCTGGAACACACCGTACCGTAGTCGAACGACTTGCCCTCGATCACTTTGGCGATAGCGTCCGGAATGTCAGCCGTGCGCTCGATCAGCACCGGCACATTACCCGGTCCCACACCGAAGGCCGGCTTGCCGCTCGAGTACGCCGCGCGCACGATGCCGTGCCCGCCCGTCGAAAGGATTACGCCGGTGCGCTCGTGCCGCATAAGCGCGTTGGTGCCGTCGATCGAGGCATGGCCCAGGCACTGTACAATATCTTCGGGCGCCCCGGCTTCGATGGCCGCGCGATATAGCAGGTCCGCCGTCGCGCACGTACAGCGCACCGCGCGCGGGTGCGGGCTCAGCACGATGGCATTACCGGCTTTCAACGAAATCAGGATTTTGTAAATAGCCGTGGAGGTCGGGTTGGTGGTCGGGAGAATGGCCGCTACTACCCCCACCGGGACGGCGTATTCGACCATGCGCTCTTCCGGTATTTCGCGCAACAGCCCGATGGTCCTCATGCCGCGCATCTTGCGCGCCAGGAAGTCGGCGTTCAGCAGGTTCTTGACGATCTTGTCTTTGACGTTGCCGTAGCCGGTTTCTTCGACCGCAATTTCCGCCAGCTTTTGAGCATTGGCGCGGCCCGCGGCGGCCGTTCGCTCGACGATAGCGTCAACCTGCTCCTGGCTGTAGGTGCGGTATTTCAACCAGGCAGCGTAGGCCTTTTCAACCTTGGTGCGAACCTCTTGAATAGAGACGAGGTCTTTGTCTTCGAGCATCAGCCGAGAGATTTTTTACCCGGTCCGGAGCCGGGCAGCACCTTCTCAGTCTCTTCGTGCGGGCGGGGAATCACATGCACGGCGACTAGTTCGCCAACGCGGCGGGCTGCGGCGGCGCCCGCATCCGTGGCCGCTTTGACGGCGCCCACGTCTCCACGTACGGTGATGCACACATACCCGGCGCCAATGAACTCTTTGCCGGTGAGCACCACGTTGGCCGTCTTCACCATGGCATCGGCCGCTTCGATCGCGCCGGTGAGTCCTTTCGTTTCGATCAGGCCAAGGGCCTCCATTTTTCCTCCCAGGGAATGAATATCGACGAATATCTACGCTATCACAGAATGGGGCTGGGGATGGCCGGCGGAAACGTAAAGGCATGCCGTACCAGGGAGCCATACTTGTATGGCAGAGTTATATAGATGAAGAAAACCTTCGGCGCAACCACCGATACAGAGACTGTCCGTCTCGGCCATGAGGCCCTCGTGCGCCACGCGGCTTACAAGCGCCTGCGGGCACTTCGCGGCGGGGAGCCTCATGCGCGAGACGTGCCTAGGCGTCGTGAAAACCGGTCGGAAAAGGGGCAAGGTGGCCTAATGATCCTAGTGGACACATCCGTCTGGATTCGCTTTCTCGCCATTCGGACTCCGTACGCCGTCGAGTTGGACAGACTCCTCAGCCTTGATGAGGTGACAGGACACGAATTGGTCTATGGAGAACTGCTGACAGGCGAATCGAGGAGGGCGCCGGAAGCTGTTGGCTGCCTACGAGGAGGAAACATCAGGAGGAAGTCTTCCCTCACAATATTGGCCTCCGCGATCGTCGGGCGATTGCGGTTGTGGACGGCGGACGCATGTTGCGCTGCGGTTGCCAGGGAGCTTGGCGTTGCCTACACAACTGAAGCCAGGCTCACTTAATTGAACTGATGACTGCATCGGAGAAGCTCTACTACGACAGGCGCGCACCGGAGTATGACGACTGGTATCAGGGCACGGGACTCTTTGCCGCGCGGGTGCGGCCGGGGTGGCACCAGGAGCTCACGGCGCTGCGATCGGTCTTGCGCTCGTTGTCCATTCGTTCCGTAGTAGATGTGGCCTGCGGTACTGGTTTCCTCACGCAACACTTATCCGGCCGCGTAACCGGCCTGGATCGGAGTTCTTCGATGCTCCGTATCGCTCGCGACCGTCTGCCGCATGGCGCATTGATCGAAGGCGATGCGCTACGTCTGCCATTTCGCACTGGAGCGTTCGAGTTTCTGATGGCCGGCCATTTCTACGGGCATCTGGATGCTTCGGCGCGCGCGCAGTTTCTCAACGAAGCGCGGCGCGTTGCCGAGCGGTTATTGGTAGTCGATGCGGCCTGGCGTGAGGATGTTCCGCTCGAGGAGATGCAGGAGCGCGTGCTCCAGGATGGTTCCCGCCACACCGTATATAAGCGCTACTTCACCGCTGCGCAACTGGTATCCGAATTAGGGGGCGGGCAGGTGCTGCACGCGGGCCGGTGGTTCGTCGCCGTATTATTGAGTTTCGCCTAATTTGGCCGTAGGCTGAAGCCCACGGCTGCACGCTGAAGCGTACGCCACAATTCACTGGCGCTTGTAGAACTCGGCAGCGAACTCGGACATCGATCGCGCCTTCTTCGCTGTTTGCAGGTTGCTGACGATGGCTCTCTTGTCAGCGTCGCTGCGGTCCTGGCCCAGTTTGAACTTACCCTCGAGTAACTCGATGTCCATCTGGAATCCGATGATACCGCCCATCAAGCCGGTAGTATATGACTCCGGCAGCTTAGCGAAGTCATAGGCGGAGTCTTTGCCCTCGAACTTTTGTATAAGCTTGGCTAACAAGTCATGCAAGGCGGCGTGATCGGTGATGGGCTTGAGCTTGCCGGTGGCGTGGACCACGGCGAAATTCCATGTAGGAACGGCTTCTGGCTTGGTATACCACGTGGGCGAAATATAACTGTGCGGACCGTGGAAAACGATCACCGCGGTCTGCTGGCCGTCGAAAGTTTTGCTCTGGGGATTCTGGCGTGAGATGTGGCCGTAGATGGTGCCATACTCACTGTCGGCTGGATGCAGGAAGACCGGAATGTGAGTGATGCGGAGGTCGGGGCTCGCGGTTATGAGGTCGACAAAAGGAAACTCGCTCATGAAGTCCTGCAGGAACTTGCGGTCTTCAACGAGTTGAGGCTTGGGGATATAGAGGGACTTAGGCGGCGGCTCCTGAGCCTCCATTTCCAATCCTGCAAGAGCCCAGCCGATCAGCAGATCGCGACGATTCATACCATCATGGTATGCCGAATTTAACCGGAGTCAAAAAGAAAATGGTTCCAAGTGACCTGATTTCACAGCTTAACTCCCCGCCGGCATGCACGGCACTGAGTCTTGCAACCAGGATCGCCGGGTGCTTTCCTTTCGGCTCCGCGCCGCTTTCGTTTGAAAGCAACGGTTCAATGCCTCCAGGCTCACCTGCCAGCTTTCCAGGCTGGAGCCGGCATCTCGAAGCGGCCTTTCACTCTCCCAAAACGACTGTCCGTCTCCGAACCGCCATTTCAAGGTCAAAGTTCCCGACCTACTCCTTCGATACCCTGCCAAACGTCCGTCCTGCCCGTTCAGTTTTCGATTCCCCTACGCGCTCCGGTTCGCCCCGGCTCGCGCAGGATCCTTACCAAAAACCCGTTGCCTGACTCGCATCCGGCAGTCCCAACCGTTCCTCGGATCTCCACTCCCCTTTGGGGCCTTTCGGACCCTTCCGGATCAAAGCGTTCAACCCGATTCCCGGCCGTGAAGCTCACCTTCCGAACACACCCGATTGCCTGTCACTCCCCGGCTCCGGATCTATTTTATTAGTACCGATGCCAGATCACCGCTCCAGACTCGCTTCGCGTTCAGCGGCTTGCTGTTCCACAGACCTCTTGGAACCAATCTCATCATGCACCCGCAGCTATGTTACAGTCAAATGAAAATTCTGTTTCAAGCAGATTTTCTCAAGTATTTATTTCCCTGTTTTTCAGGCAGTTAGAAGCGACCGGCTGTGCATCGCTTGTGGAAAAAACGCACAAGATAGATTCTGTTCCAACCTTTTAGCGGCGCCGGCGGTTAGAGCAGCCTCACCGAAACCGCTTCGGAGACGGCGTCCTGGAAACCAACGGCAACGGCATAGTCACCGGGCTGCGCGCCGGAGGGCCGCATGACGTTGATCTGACGCAGGCCTCGCGGATCGGCTTCCGAGAGAAATACGGCGGCCAACTCGCGTCCGCCCAGCCAGACCGCTATGCCGCCCTTAGTAGCTTCTTCAGGCAATCCTGAGACCCACAGTGAAATGCAACTATCGATACCGTCGTGGATCACATTGCGCTCCCAGGTCCTGCCATCCGTCACGGTGTCGATGCGGATTTCAGAAGCCTCGGTCCTGCCAGGAGGCTGTTGCCGGTCCTCGGCGGAAAGATCCACGCCGATGCGCACGCGGTTCCCCCAGCCGCTGTCCCGGGTGCGCAATGTAGCCTGATGCCAGCCGGATGCCAGACCGGGCGGCAGTTTGCAGTTCACGTGCCAGCCGTCGCCGCCGGTGGACCGCAGGAAGACCGGGTGCGATCCGTAAGCCCCTAAGCGCGGACACACGTCCGCCGCTGTGAGATCCGCTTGCGGACTCTTAAACCAGATGGTGACGTAATCGTCGCTATGGCTTGAGAATTCAGGCTGATGCTTGGCGGCGTTTTCGACCGAAGTGAGATAGGGCGCGGGCTCCCGCGGGTCGACGATCTCGGGCCACTGACGGTAACAGGTCACGTGCGCACGGTGATCCAGCACGCTTTCCAAATGGACGCTGGCGAAACCCGCGGTGCGGCACATAGCCAGCAGACAGGCTACGTTCGGGCCCACCCAATTATCGAACTGCCCGCACAACTCAGTGGTTTCGTAAAATTCCATCATCGGTCTGGCAGAGGGATCGCTGCCGTCGTCAGTCACAAACGACTGGACGCAAACCATCTCCGTCGAGAGCTCGCAGACTCTCTCGATAGCCAGCATGGGATGCTTCAGGTGATAGAGCACGCCCAGGAACAGGACGATGTCGAAGCGCCCGATTTTATCCGGCGACAGGCGGCAGACATCGTCGATACGGTACTCGACCTTCGAGCCCAACAACTCGTGGGCAATCCGGAAGCGCTCATGCGGCGTTGCATCGAGGGCCACTACCTCGGCCCCGCGGCGCTCCATCTCGAAGCTGAACCAGCCGTCCCAGGCGCCGATATCCAGCACGCGCTTGCCGCGCAGGTCCGCGGGAATGGGGAACTGGGCGATGCGCTCGCGCAGATGCTGGATGCTTTGAAAGCCCGCGATCACTCTGCCATCGGGTAGTTCCATGCTGTGATACCACCCGAGGCGGTTGAGTGCTTGCAGTTGTTCCTGGTTCGGATCGGTCAAGGATTGTTCTTGAGCATATCACGAGGGCGCGGCTACGAGGAACGTCGGTGTCGAGCAGAATTTCCGGACGCAGTTTATTCAATCCTGGTGCAATCATTGAAAAGAATGGCGGGGACGGCGGGGCGCGGCAGCGAGATGTTCACCAAGTCGGCGGCCGTCGAACTGGGCCAGTGCGGCATACGGGTCAACTGCGTGGCCCCCGGAGCCATCGAGATCGAGCGCACCAGACTGGAAGCCTCGGGGTATGCAGCCACCTGGGCCGGGCTGACTCCGCTGGGGCGCGTCGGCCAGCCGCTGGATGTGGGTCGTGCGGTGGTATTCATGGCCGGCGAGTCGGCGGACTTCATCACAGGGCAAGCCGTCTGGGTCGATGGTGGACTGTTCAGCCGCCCGGCCTGGCCCTATTGACCGGCCGCCGGAGCCGCCGTCCAAGTGCCATCGTCCACGCCGTCGCTGCCCGCGGTGGTTTCATAGTGGCCCTCAAACGTCTTGCCATTCCACTGGCCGGTGATTTTGGACTGCAGCGCATTGCCCTGCAGCTCGAAATCGTAAACCGCCTCCACCTTGGACTGGTCTACTTTGCAGGAGCGCATGGTGCTCTTTACCTCGGCGCCGCTGAAAGTGAAGCTCACTTCGCACTTCCAGGCATCGGATGCGGATTCCAGTTTCATGTTCAATGTTCCGCCGCCACCGGCGCCATTGCTTTTCCAATCCCCCGCGTAGCGTCCAGCCAAGCCAGTATCCGCGGCCAGCAGGCACGATAGGGAAAGCAGGATCAACAGCACGAGACGATGCATCGGACCATCATCTCACGATCATGGCACGATCATGCGCGTTTCAGCCGCAGGCTATTGGTCACTACCGTGACGCTCGAAAGGGCCATCGCAGCGGAGGCCAGCACCGGCGATAGCAGCCAGCCGGTAAATGGATACAGCACGCCGGCGGCTACTGGGATGCCGATAGCGTTGTAGGCGAAAGCCCAGAACAGGTTCTGGCGGATGACCCGCATGGTTCTACGTGCCAGCGCGAGCGCGTCCGCCACCCCGTTCAGATCGCCGCGCATCAGAGTGATATCGCCGGCCTCCATGGCGATATCGGTGCCGGTCCCCATGGCGATACCCACATCCGCCTGGGCTAGAGCTGGGGCGTCGTTGATGCCGTCGCCCACCATGGCAACCTTCTTGCCGGCCGCTTGCAGCTTGCGCACCTCAGCCAGCTTGCCTTCCGGCAAAACGGCGGCGAGCACGTTTTGGATGCCCACTTGCCGCGCCACGGCTTCGGCGGTGGGGCGATTGTCGCCGGTCACCATCCATACTTCGATGCCCATCTCCTGCAGCCGGCGGACCGCAGCCGCGGCTTCGACTTTCATGGTATCGGCAATGCCGATGGCGCCGGCTATCTTGCCGTCTACCGTAATTGCCACAGCTGTCTTCCCTTCCGCCGCGAGACGCTGAATGTCCGGCAGCCCAGAATGGATCGCCCCGACGATGACTTCGTGCCCGCCCACACGCGCTGCGACTCCATGACCGGCAATAGCGCGAAAATCGGATGCCGGCTCCAACGGAATCGATTGCGCTTGGGCACGCGCCACCACCGCCCGGCCAAGAGGGTGTTCGGAATCATGTTCGGCTGACGCGGCCAGGCGCAGTAGCTCCTCGCTGGTGAAACCGCTTGCTGGAACCACATCGGTCACCTCCGGCGCGCCGCGGGTGATGGTGCCAGTCTTATCCAGGATCACGGTATCGATCCGTGCGGCCGCCTCCAGCGCCTCACCGCCCTTGATCAGGATGCCTCGCTCGGCGCCCCGTCCGGTCCCTACCATGATGGCCGTGGGCGTGGCAAGGCCCAACGCGCAGGGACAGGCTATGATCAGTACCGCCACGAAATTCACCAGCGCGAAAGAGAGCGGCGCGAAAGCCAGCCACACCAGGAAAGTTACACTGGCAACCGCGAGCACGCCTATCGTAAAGTAGCCGCTCACTACGTCGGCGAGGCGCGCTACCGGCGCGCGCGAGCCTTGCGCCTGCCGCACCAGCTCGATCATCTGCTGCAAAGCTGTGGCGCGGCCCACCTTGACTGCTTCGAGCCTCAGGCTGCCCGAGCGGTTGATGGTACCGCCGAAAACCGCATCACCGGCCTTCTTGTCTACGGGCATGCTTTCGCCGGTGAGCATGGATTCGTCGACCGCCGAGTCTCCCTCGCGCACGGCTCCATCTACTGGAATCTTTTCGCCTGGACGCACCACTACGATGTCGCTTATGCGCACCTGCTCGATCGGAATATCCGACTCCGCGCCATCGCGAATGACGCGCGCAGTCTTCGGTTGCAGCTCGCGCAGGCGGCGTATGGCTTCGGAGGCGCGCCCGCGCGCCCGCGCTTCGAGCAGCCGGCCGAGAAGAATCAGGGTGACGATTACCGCGGCGGCCTCGTAATAAACCTGGTGGCCGCCCTCGATTGTCACCAGCAGCGAATAGAGGAACGCCGTACCGGTGCCGAGCGAGATCAGCGTGTTCATGTTCGCGGAGCGATGGCGCAGGGCGATCCAGGCGTCCTTGAAGAATGGCGCGCCGGCGAAACAGACCACCGGCGCGGCCAGGGCGAGTTGGATCCAGCTCATGGCGTGGAGCTGCATCAGCCCGGGCCACATGCCCAGGGCGACGACCGGCACTGAGAGTCCGGCCGCCAGCAGCAGGCGCCGTTGCAGCGCGGCATATTCCTGCCGGCGCGACTGCTCCTCAACATCCACGCCGGCTTCCGGCTGCGGCACTCCATAACCCAGCTCTTCGATGGCACCCACCAGGTCGCGCACCGCGGTGCGTGCGGGATCGAATTCCACCGTTGCCGTGGAGGTAGCGAAATTCACGTGCGCCGTAGCTACACCCGGCGTCCCCGAAAGCTGGTTCTCGATGCTGCGGGCGCATGCCGCGCAGGACATGCCGGTTAACGGCAGATCCACGCGTTCAGCCGTTTCGGTGCTCATGGCCTGACTCGATAGCCCAGCTGCTGGATGGCGGTTACCAGATCGGCGAGCTGGGTGCGATCCGCGTCGAACTCAACCGTCGCCGAGCCGCCGGCCAGGTCCACTTGGACCTTGGTTACGCCGGGCTTCGTGGAAAGTTTGCGCTCGACGGTGCGCGCGCAATTGCCGCAGGTCATCCCTTCGACGGAGATCTCGGCGCTTTGGAAAGTCACCCTTTAATGATGCACCGGCGCCGCCCCAGGAAGCAGATAGCTATCGCGTCAACTATTGCATGACGACGGTTACGGACCGCCACGCCGAGTCGCCGGCCGCGTCGAATGCCGTCACAATGATGGTGTTGGTCCCCTCCAGCAGGGGGATGGCCGGTACGATCCACGAAGTTGTGCCGGCCGCAGTGCCGGAGCTGCCCGTGGAGTTCGTCCAGGTGACCGAGGTCACGTTGGCCGTTGCTGTACCGCTCATGGCGATGCTCGGGAGCGTCGTGGCGACGATGGTCATTCCAGGTGAATTGATGTTGAGCGAGGGAGGTCCGGAAGACGTTGGGACAGCGGGAGTAGTCGGGTCGGCCGGAGCGGCCGGGGCGATCGGAAGCGTCGGGATAGTGGGCGGCAAGACCAGCGAGGCCTGCTGTATTACGGTGATTGCGCTCGAAGCCGTATGGCCGGCGCTGTCGGTGACCTGCACCGTAATCAAGTTGGATCCCGGACTTAGCGGTACGGAACCGATCGACCAGCTTGCAGATCCGGTGGCCGGCCCAGTGCCACCCTGATTGCTCGTCCAATTCACCTGTAGAGCACCTGTGCCACCCGCCGCCGTGCCGGAAAGCGAGATGGACAAGTCCGCGGTAGTCAGGGTCGCCATGGCCGGGCTGGAAATTGTCACGCTTAACGCCTGGGCCGTATTCCGGGTGCCGTACAGAGCCTGGATAGCGGTGATGTCGCTCCGGGAAAGCACGCCGCCGAACCGGAAGTACGGATACATCACCCCGGTCGGATCGTCCGAGTGCCCCAGGCCCAGGACGTGTCCTGCTTCATGCAGCGCCAAAGTGTAAATATCCACATCCGACACGATGTGGCGATCCTGATCTGCATTCAAGTGAGCGCCAAAGCTTATGTTGGCGTACTTGGCCCATTCCTCGAGCGCCCGGATCATCTCCGATTGCGCACCGGTAGCTGCGGCCTGCTCCATCCTTGCCGAGGTACACGCCATTACCCGGTTCCCCTGAATCAGGTCGTTCGAAGCGGGAAAAATGTATGCCACTTCGTCATACCCGGCGATCTCGGGCAGCGCCGCCGGTTCGGCCAACACCAGCTGGTGGTTGCGCGCCAGGTCCGGATGCGTCAGAATTTGGATCTTCGCTCCGCGCAGCAGCTCCAGCGCCCGCCATGCCGGGACGTCGGGATGAAACTCGATCAGCACAGCGACCGGCGCGCTATCCGCCGCCGTGGAAAGCAGCGGGCTGATCTTGTCCTGGGGCAGCAGCCGCCCGGCCCATTGGATCGCGAGACCCCCCAATGAGATAGGCCGGTCGACAGAGATGGTTAGTCCAGCCTCTGGAGCGGCTCCTATCACCCGGGCCCCACGGCGCTCGAGCTCCTGGACATCGCTCGGCCGAGGCGTTCCGGTGAATTGCACCAGCAGGTGACCAGGCCCCTGCGCGGCCAGCCCCAAAGCCCCCGCATCGGGATAATCGGCTTCCGTCAGGTTCCGTGTTTTCAGGTGGATCGGCCCGCTTGCCCAAGCCGTGAACGACGCCAGCCAGAGGATCAAAAGGAGAGAAAAAAACCTGTCTATCATTTCGTCGAAACTCATTAGTTAATCGGCTGGTCTTGAGAAAATCTTTCGTCGCCACACACCCCTTAAGTGATATGCGTCTGGAGATTTGGGCTATTGCCATAGCCCTGGCCCAGTGCGGGTTGAACGCCGCCCCCGGCGCTGTTTATCAGCTCACCACGGTAGCCGGCAGCGACATGGTGGGCGATGGCGGCGCGGCCGTCGCTGCCCAGTTGGACCAGCCCGAGGGGCTGGTGGTGGATAGCGCCGGCAATCTTTATATCGCCGACGCGGCCAACGATCGCGTGCGAAAGGTCAGCCCCGCAGGGATCATCACCACGATCGCCGGCACCGGCCACCCCGGTTTCAGCGGCGACAATGGCCCAGCCGGATCGGCGCAGCTCAATCAACCCTACGGCGTGGCGCTCGATACTTCCGGCAACCTCTACATCGCGGATTTCGGTAACCAACGCGTGCGGCGCATCGGCGCCGACGGGACGATCACGACCGTGGCCGGCAATGGCCAAACCGGAAGCAACGGAGACGGCGGCCCGGCCACCTCCGCCCAGATGCTCAGCCCGCGTAACCTGGCGATTGACATGGCGGGCAACATCTACGTTTCCGAATTCGTGGGCCACTCGGTGCGCCGCATTGCGACCGATGGAACCATCACCACTTTCGCCGGCACAGGCGTCGCGGGATTCAGCGGAGACGGAGGCCCGGCGGTGGACGCGCAACTGGCCTTCCCCGCGGGGCTGGCCCTTGACCCCTCCGGTTCCCTCTACATCGTGGATAGCGGCAACTCCGCGATCCGCAAGGTGCAAGCTGCCACAATCACCACCGTCTGCAACCTCGCCAATTTCAACGTGCCAGGCATCGCGCTCTCGGGCATCGCCTCCGGTTCAACCAGTGGAATGTACATCACGGAGGGCATCGATAGCGTTGTCTGGCTGTTGAGCCCAGGTGGAGCACTCACCCTCGCCGCGGGGATCCTTGGAGGCGGTTCGCCCTCGGGTGACGGCGGCCTGGCGCTACAAACGGCGCTGATCGAGCCCGTGGATGTGGCGGTTGATACGACGGGCAATCTGTATATCTCCGAACTCCACCGGGTACGCTCGGTGGCTGCCGCCACGCGCATCATCTCCACTGTTACCGGCGATGGCACGTTTGGCTTCAGCGGCGACGGCGCCGGCGCGACCGCCGCGGTGTTGAACGGGCCAGTCGGTCTGGCATTTCTCAATGGCAATCTTTACATCGCCGACCAGGGCAACCAGCGTATCCGCGAAATGACAATAGGAGGTCTAATCTCCACCGTGGCCGGCAGCGGCCAGGCAGTGCCCCCGGCTCCCGTGCTCGGCGACGGGCTGGCGGCCACCAGCGCCGGCCTGTACAATCCCGCCGGCCTGACCTTCGATGTTGAGGCCAATCTGTACATCGCCGACAGCTATAACAACCGCGTGCGCGTGGTGCAG
>Ga0302325_10010885_pt1 | contig 19655 bp, 18 predicted proteins | sample Palsa_T0_2_FD_201948 | JGI IMG/M metagenome (GOLD analysis project Ga0302325, IMG submission 201948) | Peat permafrost microbial communities from Stordalen Mire near Abisko, Sweden - Palsa_T0_2 | ecosystem: Environmental > Terrestrial > Soil > Palsa > Peat permafrost | place: Sweden: Abisko...
CCTGGAGTTGCTCGAAGATCCATGGACGGCCAACGGGGCTGGCGAGGCGATAGTGCCAATCGCGAATCGCGCGGTGATTTTTGAAACCAACGAGCGTTCCTGGCATGGCTTCCATCGCATCCAGTTGCCGGCGGAGAAGGCGCGCATTTCGCGGCGGTCTCTAGCGATTTATCTGTACACGAAGGAACGTCCGGCGGAGGAGACGGCGTCGTCGCATGGCACGGTTTACGTGCAGCGGCAGCTCGGCGAGCGCGTCCAGCCCGGCTACAGTTTGCGGGAGGAAGACGTCGAAGAGATTCGCTCGTTGATCGAGCGTCGCGACGCGCAGATCAGGTTCCTGTACGAGCGCGAACTGGAGTTTTCAGCGCTCGTTTCCGGGCTCACCCGTTCTCCTTCGTTCCGCCTGGGGCGCGCGTTGACGTGGCCTGCGCGCGCGATCAGACGGTTCTTCGAATCGCGTTAGGCGCGGGTGCGCGCCAAGGGCGCGTGCATGGCTGCGAAAAATTGCATCGCCGCTTCCACGTTCCGCTTCATCACTTCCTGATCGGGTTCGAGCGACCAATTGCCGCGCTCCCCCAGGTTGCCGACCAGAATTCCGTCGCTGCGCGGATTCATGCTCGCCACGGTGGCGCTGTTCCCCAGCCGCCCGAATACCCGGTAGTTCACTTCCGCTTGAGGCACACAAACGGTGAACTGGCCCTTGATCGGCACCAGCTCATCGTCATTGAAAATGGTCTTCGATCCCAAGCCCGTGCAGTTGACGATGACCGATTCGGGGAGCGACATCAGGTCGCGCGGCGTGTCGAACTTGCGGATGACAATCTTGCCGCCGAAGAGCGCGAAATCGCTCACGAGCTTGTCCAGATAAATGGAAGGCTCGATGGCCAAATTCGACGTGCGAACGGCGTATTTGGTCGGAAAAGGGTGCTCGCCGGGGCCCAGCACGTCGCGATCGCGTCCGGGCCGAAGTTGTTCGGGAAGCAGGTCATCTCCCGGCTCATCGGCCGCGGTCATGCCGGGAATTCCGGGGGCCGGGGCGTTCAGGTCGTCGGTGGCGTTATAGTTGTCGATCCAGTAGATCCCGTAGCCGGGTTCGCCCGCCAGGAGCTGAAGCTGCCGGTAGGAAATCTCCGCGGCTTGACGGAACTGGGCGTCCCAGGCTGGCGTCCGACGCTCGCGAGCGATCAGCGCCGTGGTGGGCGTGTAGCCCGCCCATGACATATTGGAGGTCGTGTGGGGCGGCACGGTCATCGTATAGATGGTTACGTCGAAACCGTGCCTTTGCAGTTCGCGCGCGGCGGTCAGGCCCGGCGATCCGCAACCGAGCACTGCCGCCCGCCGGTCATTTTGCTGCAATGCCATGTCGGCGGCCATCGCGCCGCAACCCCAAGCCAGCGACATTCCTGCGCCGCCGAAGCCGTAGTCGTGGATCACCGTCTTGGCGTCGAACTTTTCGGCCTTCAGGACAAAGCCCGAGTCGCGATGCGGACGCAGACCTACGGTGGTTCGAATCACGCGCTCCCACGCGATCCGAGGGACCGCCAGGTTTGCCGGCGCGCGCGCCGCCGGCTGCGGCGTGGCCGGCGGGGTGGCGGCAATTCTTTTTTGGCTCGCGCATCCGGTGGCTAGACCGGACAGAGCCGCGAAGGCCCCGGTTTCGAGAAATTCTCTTCTTCTCATAGCGATCCTTTGATGGAGGCTGAAGGAGTGTTCAGATGTCGCCGGACAGCGTAGTCCAGCATCAACGAGCCGCCAATGCTGTATGGTAGCCGTAGGATCGGGGCAAGTCAATGCGAGCGATCGACATGCGAGCGATCGATTGAAAGAAAGCCACCTTCAGGCTCGACAGCGATGCCTCTTGATCCAGAGGAGCCCTCGGGAATCATGGATCGAAGTCCGACTCAATCCAAACGCTCGGTAGTAGTTGCTTTATGATGCGCGTGCCTTCTTCCGTAAGATGAAAATACAAGTCGTCTAACTCGTAATGAGAGCGTTCCACTTCCTCTAAGCGCCCTTTCGGCGCTGCATAGGCGCTGGCAAGTCCCTGCGCAACTAGCTCGTCGAGTTCCTGGATGATCTGGGCTTGGGTGATGTCAAGATCTCGTTCGCGGTCCCATTCTTGGATGTCCTTCGTGGCGACATCAAGTGGCTCGTAGTCGTCGACGATAGCCCGCATGACAAGTGCGCGCATTAATTCCTTTTTGGTCATCCGCGCTGTCCGATGCTAGAATACATTATCCACGCGAGGAACCATGGAAGAACAACTGCCTTCAGTCGACCAACACATGATGACTACCGCGTTTACGCTCGACGGCTACCGCATCGAACGCAACCTGGGGATCGTGCGCGGGATCATCGTTCGCTCGCGGTCCATCTTCGGCACCGTCGGCGCGAGCCTGCAAACCCTGGTGGGCGGCGACATCACGCTCTTCACCAAGCTGTGCGAGGAAACGCGCGCGCACGCTTATCAACGGATGTCGGAGCACGCCGCGCAAATGGGCGCCAACGCGGTGATCGGGGTCCGCTATGACGCCACCGAGGTTATGCAGGGCGTTACCGAGGTCCTCTGCTACGGCACGGCGGTGGTGGCGAAACCGAGTTCGTAATCGAAGAGCCGCGACTGCGTCTAAGAATACGTGAACCCTACTCGCTATCTTTGCATCCACGGCCACTTTTATCAGCCGCCGCGGGAAAATCCATGGTTGGAGGCGATCGAGATGCAAGATTCGGCCTTCCCCTATCACGATTGGAACGAGCGCATCACGGCCGAATGCTACGCCCCCAACGGCGCCTCGCGCATTCTGGACGGCGAAAATCGCATCGCGAAAATCGTCAACAATTACGCCAGCCTCAGTTTCGACTTCGGGCCGACGCTGCTTTCCTGGCTTCGCGACAAAGCGCCGGAGACTTACCGCGACATCCGGGATGCCGACCGCGCCAGTAGCCAGCGCTTCTCAGGACACGGTTCGGCCATGGCGCAGTGCTACAACCACATGATCATGCCGCTGGCCAACCCCCGCGACAAACGAACTCAAGTGCGCTGGGGGATCGAGGATTTCCGGCGCCGGTTCGAGCGCGAGCCTGAGGGCATGTGGCTGCCGGAGACCGCTGTGGATCTGGAAACGCTCAACATCATGGCCGAAAACGGGATCAAGTTCACCGTGCTCGCGCCCTCGCAAGCCAAATCCGTGGACGGAGAAGATGTCTCCGACAGCCGCATCGATCCCACGCGTTGTTATCGCCAAGTCTTGCCGTCCGGCCGCTCGATCGCTTTGTTTTTCTATGACGGCCCGATCTCGCGGGCCGTCGCGTTCGAAGGCCTGCTCAACGATGGAGGGCTCTTCGCGCGGCGTCTGGCCGATGCATTCTCCGATTTAAGGGATTGGCCGCAATTGGGTCACATCGCGACGGATGGCGAAACCTACGGCCATCATCACGCCCACGGCGATATGGCGCTGGCCTACGCGCTCGACCACATCGAAGCCAGCGGTCTCGCGAAAATCACCAACTACGGCGAGTATCTGGAGCGGCATCCGCCCGAGCACGACGTCGAAGTGCTGGAAGGGACCGCCTGGAGCTGCATTCATGGCGTAGGCCGCTGGTGCGCCAATTGCGGCTGTAATTCCGGAGGCCGTCCGGAGTGGAATCAAGAATGGCGCGCGCCCCTGAGAGCGGCGCTGGATTGGTTGCGGGATGAGATCGCGCCGAGTTACGAGCTCACGGCGGCGCGTTTCTTGAAAGATCCCTGGCTCGCCCGCGACGAGTACATTCACGTGATTCTCGACCGCTCGCCCGAGAGCAGGGAACGCTTCGCGGCGCGCCATTTCCGGCGCAAGAATATGCAACGGTCCGAGCGCGTAGCGGTTTGGAAGTTGCTCGAGCTGCAACGTCACGCCATGCTGATGTACACCAGTTGCGGCTGGTTCTTCGACGAGATTTCGGGGCTCGAAACCGTACAGGTGATCCAATACGCCGGCCGGGTAGTGCAATTGGCCGAGGAGCTGTTCGGAAATCAGCTGGAACAGCGCTTTCTCGAAAAGCTGGCGCTGGCCAAGAGCAATATTCCCGAGCATCGCGACGGCGCCGAGGCCTATCAAAAGTTCGTCAAGGCCGCCTTGGTGGATCTGCCGAAGCTGGCGGCGCATTATGCCATCAGCTCGTTGTTTGAAGAATATCCGGAAAATACTCGCATCTATTGCTACTCGGTGGATTCCAAGGAATACCGGATGAAGCGCTCCGGAAAGGCACGCCTGGCGTTCGGCAAGGCGCGCTTCACCTCCGAGATCACGCAGGAGTCCGACATGCTGATATTCGGCGTTTTGCATCTGGGGGATCACAACCTGCTGGGCGGAGTTTCGGCGTTTTTCGGAGACGATGCCTTCCGCGATTTGAGCAAGACGGCGCGGGACGCTTTGACCCGTTCCGACATACCGGCTGCGATTCATGCGATCGATCACGGCTTCGAGGGCCGCACATATTCGCTCAAGAATCTTTTTCGGGATGAACAACGCAAGGTGCTGGGCGAGGTGATCGAAGCGACGCTCAAGGACTCGGAGTCATCCTATCGCCAGATTTACGAACAGCAGGCGCCGCTGCTGCGGTTTATGAGCGACTGTTATATTCCGATTCCCAAGGAAATGAAGGCCACCGCGGAAGTGGCGCTGAACGACCTGCTGCGCCATGCGCTGAAAGAGGAGGCGCTGGATCTCCCCGCGATCAATGGTTTGCTCGACGAAGTTCGGATAGCGGACGCGCCCTTGCATGTCCAGGAGCTGGAAATGATCCTGCGCCGGAATCTTGAGAAGAGCAGCCAGGCATTTTACGACGACCCGCGCGATCTCGAGTCGCTCCGCAAATGCCGGCAGGCGGTGGAGGCGGCCAGGTCGCTGCCCTTGCCGTTGGTGCTGTGGTCGATCCAGAACCGTTGCTATGCGGTTCTTGAGCGGATTTACCCGGAGGTGAAGAACCAAGGCGAGTCGGAGTGGCGGGCCGAGTTCGAACATCTGTGCCTGCTGCTGTCGCTACGCGTATAGATAACCCGCGCAGCGGGGCAGGGTCTCAGCGGGCGCGCATGGCCTCGCCTGCGTTACGCGCCAGAAGCGCCGCGACATGCTCTCCGCGCAGGGCGGGACCGTAGATGTGGCCTTGCACGCGGTCGCAGCCGAGCAACTTCACCAGATCCAGTTCGGCGCGAGTTTCCACGCCCTCCGCCACCACCGTCAGATTCATGCTGTGCGCCAGCCGCACAATGCTTTGCACCACCGGCAAGGAGCCTTCCGGTTCCTGCAAGCTGCGCAGGAACGATTGGTCGATCTTGAGCGAATCCACGGGCAGCTTGTTCAGATAGCTGAGCGAGGAGTAGCCGGTGCCGAAATCGTCGATGGCGATGCTGACGCCGAGGCTGCGAATTTGCGACATGCGGGGGACGGATTGCGGAAGATCCCGCATCACGTAGCTTTCCGTCAATTCCAGTTCGAGCGACCGGGGAGGCAGCCCGCTATTGGTTATCGCGTCCGCCACCGCATCCACGAAATCGCGGCGTTCGAATTGGAGCGCCGAAACGTTCACCGAAACGCAAACGCCGGCAAATCCGGCCGCGTGCCACCGCGCGCTCTCCAGGCAGGCTTCCCGCATCACCCACTGCCCGATCTCGATAATGAGGCCGGTCTCCTCGGCGATCGGAATAAATTGCTTCGGCGAGATGGTGCCGTACACCGGATGGCGCCAGGTCAGCAGAGCTTCCAGGCCTTCCACCTTGCCTTGCAGATTGACCAGCGGCTGATACAGCAGTTCGAACTCGTTGTTCTCGAGCGCGCGGCGAAGCGCATTTTCCAGGCGCAAGCGCTCCAGCCCCGAAACATCGTCGCCGGTGAGAAACACCTCCATTTCGTTCTTGCCGCTATTCTTGGTGTGGTACATGGCCAAGTCGGCATGCCGCAGGAGCTGGGATGCGTTGGAGCCCTGTTTCGGAAAGAGAGCCACGCCGATGCTGGCGGTGACGAACAGCTCATTGCCGTCGATGCGGTGCGGCGCGCGGAAGGCCTGGAGGAATTCCTGCGAGGCCTGTATCGCGCTCCGCTCGTCGGGCTGGCGCGTCAAAACGATGGTGAATTCGTCGCCGCCCATCCGACCCGCCAAATCGTCCTCGGTGAGCAGGCGCCGCACACGCCCCCCCACTTCCTTAAGCAGCCGATCGCCCATGGCATGACCGAGCGTATCGTTGATCTGCTTGAAGCGGTCCAGATCGATGAACAGCACCGCCAGCGTACCGAATCGCTCGCGCGCCTCGATCACCGCCGCTTCCAGCAGTTCCATGAAGTAGGTTCGATTCGGCAGCCCTGTAAGCGAATCGTGACGCGCCTGAAAAACCAGCCGGTCGTGCAGACGCCGCTGTTCGATGGCCAGCGCGGCCAGCCGTCCGGCTAGTTGCGATAATTCCCGGTCGTTCTGCTCCACGGTCTGCCCGTGCCGGTAGTGCAGGGCGACCACGCCCAAGAGCGCGCCGGGCGCGCAAATGATCGGCGTCGTCAAGCAGGCGTGGATTCCGACCTGTCCGGCCCAGTGCGCTCGTTCTGCCCAAATGGGGCAATGGCGCAGATCCTCCCACAGCACGGTGGTGCGGGCCATTTCGGCGGCGAACAGATCGGAGGCATCCTGCAGCGCGCGGACCGGCTTAAGCGTCCGTATCAATTCGGGCGGCAAGCTGGGCGCCGCGGACCACACCAGCATGTCTTCCTTGACCAGCAGGACCGAGCAACGGACTCCCCCCCGCTGCGATTCCACCATTTGAGCGACTTCCCGCAAGACGGCTTCCTGGCTCCGGTTTTCGGTCACCATTTCGAGTACCCGATTGCGGTCCTTTTCCAGGCTCTCGCTGCGGTTTCGTTCCGACTGAATTCGGAAGTCGAAGAGGAACCGGCCCAGGCTGCGGGCCAGCATCTCGGCGAGCTCCTTTTCGACCGCGGAGAAAGATCGAGCCATGCCGATACCGGAGGAAGCGCCGCCGCTGGGCAAGCCGAAAATCAGCTCGCCGAACAGATCGGCGCCCACTGGGATGGGCGATGCGAAGTGGATTTCCAGTCCTAGCAAAGGCGCCAGGCTGGTGGATTCCGGCGAAGACCCTTTCACCGGGAAGGCGCTTTCCGCGTGAAGCTCCGAACTGCCGCGCGCCGCTCGAACCACCCCTACGTCTCCAGAAATTTCGAGGATCACTCCGACAGGCAATCCGAACAACAGGCTGCCGGTCTTGAGGTGGTCTTCAAACGCGGCATCCAGCGATTCATAGCAGGAAGCGCTTAGCCGATGTAGTCGCTTCAAATGCTCGGCCAGCCGAGCCAGATCGTGTGACTGTCTAGAATATTCAGACGTATCGTCTGAGAAGCCGCGCTCTTCTTGGCGAATGAGCGCCAGTTCCGGCGAAACTGCCATCTACTTACTTGTAACCCGAATCGCGCGCTCACCACAATAGAATTTTGCCCGAAACTCTTGTTCCGATCGCGATTCCAAGAATCGGCGGCATGAAAAGTCCCTAACTATGTCAATGAGCGTAGTGGTAATGGCCAAACCAGAACCCCATTTTGCTCATATAGGAACTGGGGGACGCTAGCCGCGCGGGCGTGGAGATAAATGATACGTGCCGCCGGAGCCGAAGCTGTCGCGCTCTGCGGGAACCGCGTGCGATTCTTCAGCGGGCGCGCGATCCGGTTCCGCAACGTCAGGTTCCGGATTGACCCGGCTGATCGGTGCGTTCAGCACGATGGACAGCAGCGTGAAAGCGAGCGACGAGCTTCGAAGCACGACCTTCATAGGGGGGAGGCGTCCTGCTACATTCATCATAGTCCTTATGAAAGAGCCCGGAACAGCGCCCGTGCCTTCCGCGCCGCCGCAGGCCGCCCTGCCGACGCCGGAACCTCGTTGGCCGTCGATACTAGCCCTGTTGGCCACCGCCGGCCTGAATCTCGTTTTGCCCGCGCACTTGCGTTACGGACCTGGGTGGTTGTTGGTTGCGATCGTAGCGGTGTTGCTCATTCCAACGATGATTGCACGTCATGTTGGGAAGAACGAACTGTACCGGGTGCTGGGCCGAGTGGTATTGGGTAGCGTAACGGCGTCGCTGGTCTGGTCGTTGACATTGTTGATCAGCCGGTTGCCCGCCCACAGCGATTCGCCTCAAGTCCTGTTGCGGGCGGCGGCCGCGCTCTGGGTCGCGAACATTCTCGTATTCGCGTCCTGGTATTGGCGCCTGGACGCGGGTGGTCCCCACGCCCGCGACCTGCGGCCATCGCATGCCGACGGCGCCTTTCTTTTTCCTCAAATGGTGATAGCGGGGCAGCGCGCGCGGAATTGGCATCCCGGCTTTGTGGATTATCTGTTTCTGGCCTTTAACACCAGCACGGCGTTTTCGCCCACGGATGTCCCGGTGTTATCCCGCTGGGCCAAAGTGATGATGATGATTCAGGCTTTGATCTCGCTCGGCACACTGGTGATCGTCGCGGCGCGCGCGGTCAACATACTTTGAGGGCGCGCGAGAAGCGCCTTACAGCGCTTGCTTGCTGGGGCTGGCGACCAGGTGCGCATCCAGCATCTTTTGGACTTCGGTCTTCCCGACGGCCCCGACCTTTTGTTCCACCACTTGGCCGCCCTTGAACAGCAGCAGCGTGGGAATCCCGCGGACGTTGTAGCGCATCCCGGTGGCGCCGTTTTCATCGATGTTCAGTTTGCCGACCTTGACTCGTCCGGCATAATCGGAAGCGATGGAATCCACCGTCGGCGACATCATCCGGCAGGGTCCGCACCATTCCGCCCAAAAATCGACCAGGACCGGGACCTCCGAGTTCAGGACTTCTTTGTCCCAGCCCGCGTCAGTAAAAGTAACGGTGTTCGCACCAGCCATGCCTTTGATCTCTCCTCTTTCAATATATACGATGTCGTAAACTGCTCCAAGGATTCAACGGGAAGTCATCCGCTGATACAGCGCCGCATACTGCGCGGCCGAAGATTCCCACGAAAAATCCTTTCCCATCCCCCGCCGCATTATTCCAACCCATCGCTCCTGATTCGCATAGGCTTCCTGGGCCGAGTGCATCGCGGCGAGCAGCGCGTCGCCCGAGTACTCCCGGAACTTGAATCCGGTTTCCTCATCAATCGTATCATCCAGCCCTCCGGTGGCGCGCACCACCGGTACCGTACCGTAGCGCAGGCTGTAGATCTGGTTCAGCCCGCAAGGCTCATAGCGGCTGGGCATGAGAAACATGTCGGCGCCGGCTTCGATGCGGTGCGCCAAGCCGGTGTCGTAGCCGATCCGCAAGCCCACTTTGTCCGGATACGCATACGCCAGGTATCGGAACATGGATTCAAATTCCCCGACCCCCGAACCGAGCACCGCCAGCGAGAGATTCTGCTCCAGCAAACGCGACGCGACCTGCGCGAACAAGTCGAAACCCTTTTGGGCCGCGAACCGAGAGACCATGCCGACTAATGGCCTGTCCAGGCGGTCCGCCGGCAATCCCAGCTCGGCTAGCAGTGCGCGCTTGCACTCCCGTTTACCTGCCAGGTCTTCGGTCGAATACTTTTTCGCGATATGCGAGTCGCGCGTCGGATCCCATTCGACGTAATCGACGCCGTTGAGAATTCCATGGATCGGAGCGTGCCAGCGCAACAACCCGTCCAGTCCGAAACCGTATTCGGGCGTCTGGATTTCTTCCGCGTACGTCTTACTGACCGTGCTGACGGCGTCGCTCCATACGATCCCACCTTTGAGAAAGTCGACCCGGCCGTAATATTCGAGCTGTTCGGGATTATACAGACGGCCGTCCAGCCCCAGGTCGGCCATAACCTGCGGACCAAACTCGCCTTGATAACCGAGGTTGTGGATGGTAAGCAGCACGCGCACGCGGTCAAAAGTCGGATCGCCGCGAAAATGTTCTTTGAGGTAAACGGGCACGAGCGCCGATTGCCAGTCGTGACAGTGGATGATCCTAGGTCGGAACAAGTGGCGCGCGACGCCGATGGCGGCCATCGAAAGCGCGGCAAAGCGCAGATGATTGTCCCCGTAATCTCCCATCCAGGTCCCGTAGATTCCGTCTCGGTCGAACAGCGGCGGGCAATCGACGAAATAAAAGGTGACGTTGCGCTCCTGCGTTTCGTACAGGTGGGCAACGAAACCGGGACCTAGTGGAATCCAAAGGTCTCGGTAAGCTTCGCGCAGGGGTCTGGGATAGGTGTTGTGCCGGTAGTTAGGAAGCACCACGGCCACCGTCTCCCCGCGCGCTTGGAGAGCCGCCGGCAACGCGCCGATTACGTCGGCCAAGCCCCCAGTCTTGGCGAAGGGAATGGCCTCCGAGGCCACCATGAGGATGTTCATACGATCCGCCCGCGCGCGATTTCAACTCTCACCGCGTTCCGGCCCCTGGACCCTCGGAATCCGGACTCTGCCGGTGGACCGCGTCCAGCACGCCGTTGATGAAAGGAACCGATTCTTCCCCCGAGAACTGACGCGCCAGTTCCAACGCCTCGTCGATCACGATCGCCGCCGGCGTCTCCTTCCGGCTCATCTCGTAAATGGCCAAGCGCAGAATGTTGCGATCCACCATCGGCATGCGTTCCAGCTTCCAGTTCTCCGATTTTTCGGCGATGCGGTGATCGATGTCACCCGCCATCTGAGAGACGCCTTTGGCCAGCTCCTCCATGAATGCGTCACGCGGGGGCCTACGGTCGCTTTCCTCCGAATACAAGGTGGTGTAGAACGATGAAATCGCCTCCTCGACGGGCTGCTTGGTGATGTCCCACTGGTAAAGAACCTGCAAGGCGCGTTGTCGGGATCGATGACGAGCGGGCATGGCCGGCTCTTATTTTCGCAGGCGTCGCAACAGGTCGGCCATCTCGATGGCGGTCATCGCGGCGTCGAAACCCTTGTTACCGCTCTTTCCGCCGGCGCGATCGATAGCCTGTTCGACGGTGTTGGTGGTGAGAACCCCGAATGCCACGGGAACTCCGGTATCGAGCGCGACGCCGGACAAGCCGGTGGCCGCTTGATGGGCGACGTGGTCGAAGTGCGGCGTTTCCCCGCGAATCACCGCGCCCAAAGCGACGATCGCGTCGAAGCGTTTCTGGGCCGCCAGCGTTTTCACGGTGAGCGGCAGCTCCCAGGAGCCGGGCACCTTCACCACATCGATGTCCGCGCTCTTGGCGCCCGATCGGTCGAGTGCGTCCAATGCTCCGGCCAGCAACCGATCGGTGATAAAACTGTTGAACCTCGCGACCACCACGGCGAACTTGAGCCCGCTTGCGTCTAATTTTCCTTTGATCACCTGGGACATATGGGATAATTCGGGTTCAGGTCCTCATTCTACCGCATGGATCCATCGCTCATCCGGAACTTCTCTATCATTGCGCACATCGATCACGGCAAGTCTACGCTGGCCGATCGGTTGCTCGAAGTCACCGGCGCTCTTTCCCAGCGCGAAATGATGGAGCAGGTGCTCGATACGATGGATCTCGAACGCGAGCGCGGCATCACCATCAAGGCGCACGCGGTGCGGCTGAATTATCTGGCCGAAGACGGACAAACGTATCAGCTCAACCTTATCGATACGCCCGGCCATGTCGACTTCACCTATGAAGTTTCGCGCAGCTTGCAGGCCTGCGAAGGAGCGCTGCTGGTGGTGGACGCTTCCCAAGGCGTCGAGGCCCAGACGCTCGCCAACACCTACCTGGCGTCGCACCACAATCTCGAAATCATTCCGGTGATCAACAAGATCGACTTGCCGTCGGCCGAGCCCGAAAGGATTCGCGAACAGATCGAGCAGTTGATCGGGATTCCGGCCAAGGACGCGCTGCTGGTGAGCGCCAAGCAAGGCACCGGCATCCGCGAAGTGCTGGAAGCGATTGTCCACCTGGTTCCTCCTCCGAAAGGCTCGCCGGACGCTCCGCTGCGCGCGTTGATTTTCGATTCCTGGTTCGATCCGTATCGCGGCGTCATCATCCTGGCGCGTATCGTGGACGGGCGTATACGGCTGGGCCAGAAGATCAAATTGTGGTCCAACGGCGCGACGTTCGACGTGGATGGCCTGGGGTACCAGTCGCCCAAGGCGATCCCTTGCGACGAACTTTCCGCGGGCGAAGTGGGAATCCTATTCGCCAACATCAAGACGGTTTCCGACGCCCAAATCGGCGACACGATTGTCAGCGTCGAGAATCCCGCGTCCGAACCGCTGCCCGGTTTCGAGGAAATTAAGGCCATGGTCTTCGCCGGATTGTATCCGGTGGAATCGCACGAGCACGGACGCTTGCGCGAAGCGCTGGAAAAACTGCGCCTGAACGACAGCGCTTTCACCTTCGAACCGGAGAACTCGGTCGCCCTCGGTTTTGGATTTCGCTGCGGCTTTTTGGGGCTGCTGCATCTGGAGATCGTGCAGGAGCGGCTGGAGCGCGAATTCCAAATCAACCTGATCACCACCGCGCCGGGCGTCCGATACAGGGTGACGACGCTGGCCGGCGACGTCATCGCGGTGGACAATCCGAACAAGTTTCCCAATCCCGCCGAAATCCAGCAAATCGAAGAGCCGATTATCGACGCCACCGTAATCACCCGCGAAGAGTACGTAGGCGAAATCCTGAAACTGCTGGAAGAAAAACGCGGCACGCAGAAGAAATTCGAATACATCGGCGCCGGGCGTGTCTTGCTCTTGTACGAGCTGCCGCTGAACGAAATCGTGCTGGATTTCTATGACCGCCTGAAATCCTGCTCGCGCGGGTACGCCTCGCTCGACTATCATTTCTCCGGCCACCGGGTCTCGCCGCTGGTGAAGTTGGACGTCCTGGTGGCGGGCGAACCGGTGGATGCGTTGTCGATGATCGTGCACCGCGATGTGTCGTATGAGCGCGGCAAGAATCTGATCGAGCGGCTGCGCAAGCTTATCCCGCGGCAGATGTTCGAAGTCGCGCTGCAGGCCGCGATCGGCAGCAAGGTGATCGCGCGCGAAAATATCCCGGCCATGCGCAAGAACGTTCTGGCCAAATGCTATGGCGGCGACATCAGCCGCAAGCGCAAGCTGCTCGAAAAGCAAAAGGAAGGCAAGAAACGCATGAAGCGCGTGGGCCGGGTGGAGATCCCGCAGGAGGCATTCCTGGCCGTGCTGAAAGTCGGCGACAGCGACTAGCGCTACTCGGACTTGAGTACACTCCAAGTAGGAGTCCTTTCGATGTCCTACCAAAACCTGCTCACCGCCCAAGAAGGCCACCTGGGCGTCATCACGCTCAACCGGCCCGACCGCCGCAACGCGCTGTCGCTCGAAATGATGCTCGAGTTGATTCGCGCCCTGGATGAATACGCCGCCAACCCGGCCGTGCGCGCCGTTATTCTGGCCGCGAAAGGCAAAGCGTTCAGCTCCGGGCACGACTTGAGTGAGATGGTGGGACGTACGCTCAACGACTACCGCCGCATCTTCGATGTCTGCACCGAGCTGATGACCAAGATCCAATCCATTCCGCAGCCGGTGATCGCCGAGGTGCAAGGCATCGCGACCGCGGCCGGATGCCAACTGGTGGCCACTTGCGATCTCGCCGTCGCCAGCGACGAAGCGCAATTCGCCACGCCCGGCGTAAAGATCGGCTTATTTTGCTCCACGCCGATGGTCGCCTTGAGCCGGGCGGTGGGACGCAAACGCGCCATGGAAATGCTGCTCACGGGCAAGATGGTGGATGCCGCCACCGCCGCGGAGTGGGGGCTGATCAACCGAGCCGTGCCCGCCATCGAACTCGAATCGGAAACCCGGCGGCTGGCTTGCCGCATCGCCGAGGCCAGCAGCTTCACGGTCGGATTGGGCAAACAGGCGTACTATGCGCAGATCGATCTGGACCAACCCAAGGCTTACGCGTATACCAAGGAAGTGATGTCGATGAACGCGCTGGCGCACGACGCCCAGGAAGGCATTTCGGCATTTTTAGACAAACGCGCGGCGTGCTGGACGGGGAATTAGCGGGATCGCGCAAATCGCTCGGGAACATTCCCCCCTGACCGGTGTCTCAATGTAGAGACACCACGACATGACAGCGCTCCACGTCCTGCGAGCGAACGCGATCGCGTACATCGTGCTCCTCTGCCTTTTCTGCCTTGTAGTTCCCTACCAGTGGCGGATTTCACGGGATACGATCCATGACGAAAGGACCCTGGACTTCTTCATCCCTTTTCTATTGGATCCCTTCACCGATCGCGTGAGCGATCGCGACTACGTTGCGAATTGGGAACGAGGGCACGAATTCGAGACACATAGCCACGCCGTGCTGTGCACAGGAGACCGACTCCTCAATGTGGACGGTAGAGATTTTCTCGGGATGTCGATATACCTGCGAGAGCTGCAGCGGAAACTGCATGAGTCGCCACCGGCACCACCGGACTTCAAGTGGCAGCCGTTCACCGTAACTGTTCGTTCTAGGGACTCTCGTATTCACGTAATACAGTTTGGATTTCCACAATGCACTTGCGGAATTCCTACGAGATCTCAAGCTGCCGCCTTCTGGCTGATCCCGCAGATGTTCTGTATCCTAATCGGATTCGCTACGGCATATCTCAGGCCCAAAGCACTTCTCGCATGGGCATTTCCTGGAACGATGCTGTCGTTGTCTCAATTGCAGTTCTGGAACGATTGGTACACGGGCTTTCAGCTAACCGCGACACCAATGACCTGGGCCGGTTGGTTTAGGGTGCCCGCTGTTGGGTATCGAACCTTCGTCCAAAACGCATGGCCGGCGTTCGTGTTTCTCGCATGCGCGCATTTCGTGCGCTCGCGCCGTCGCGCCTATGGTCTGGCTATCGGCCTCGCTGGAGCTTTCTTCGCCTTTGCCACGATCCAAGCGGCGTTGCAGATCGCCTGGTCGGAGGACTACCACAAACTCGTTTGGCTCTATCGGATCTTGGATCACCACAGGGTTGAACTGATGCCTTATGCGCTGCTCCTCATCACGAGCCTCGCCTGGTTTGTGAATCGGAAACTGGGCGCAGCCGAGACCGTGGTCTGGTTCTCGGCGTTTACCGCACTGCTCTGTGGTCCTGCGGGCGTCGGCGAGGGCGCTTGGTACACGTTCTCTGACGGCACCCACCGTTTTCTTGCAACAAAGCCGAGGATACACAACGCGCCCGGCTTCGTCGTGCTGCTTTTCGCTGCTGGGTCCCTGGTGGCGGCCCTAATCGTCGCGCGCCGAGAAATTACGCGCCACGAATTTTTGAGCCTAACCCTATGCTTGCCTCTGACCATCCACGTCGCCCTTAGCCTGGGCGAATTCCTGTATCCCTTCGATCCCGGACCATTCGAGTATTGGCCCGTCCTGGCGCTGATCTCTGCGGGAACGGGATTGACAGGCATCGCCTGGTCTGTCCTACGACGGACCGATACATCTCAACGTTCATCGGCAAGCGCCTGGCGTGCTGGACAGGCAATTCGCGGGACGGGCTAGCCGGGCGGGTCGGGGATCGAAAGCTTGCGGCAAATCCTCTTCGCCAGAAGGTTAGCGATCTCAGAATGACGCGGCACAGCTTCCAGGTGGCCCGTCTGCGGATTCTCCCAAAGTGCGTGTTCTTTGCCCTCTCGACGCATTACACAACCGTACCGGCGAAGATGCCGGAGAAGGCGCTCAAGCTTCATCCGATTATGACGAGTTCCCGCTTGGCGTCCGGCGGCAACGATCGCAATGACTCCTCGCGGCGGTAATCCAAAATGAGGGTGATCGCCTCGCGAAGATTCGCCAGGCATTCCTCACGCGATTGACCTTGACCGTTGGCGCCGGGCATTTCGGCGCAGTACGCGACGTACCACGGGCCATCTTCCTCGACAATCGCGGTGAATTCGTTGTGCATGCGTCCATCTTACCGCCCCGAGCAGACGCTAAAACGCCAGGTCGTCGAGCAGCTCGCTCACCGTCACCAACGAATTCACCACGAGCGGGCGCGGGCGATCCGGATAGGCCAGCGCGCCCGCATGCTCCGGCGTCGGACTGACATCCTGCAGCGTCCAGCCTCGCGCGGCTTGCTCGCTTCCGTTGAGTTGCGTCATCCTCGGCGGGTCGCCCGGGAGAAGCGTGACGCGGAAACTGTCCAGAGGCACCGAGAGTCCATCGCCCACGGCTTTGATGTACGCTTCCTTCCGCGTCCAACAACTGTGGAAGGCGCGCGGGCGTTCGGCCTCGGGCAGGCTCATCAAATCCGAGACTTCGTCGCGGGCAAAGAAGCGCGCGGCGATGGCTTCAATCTCCGGCACCGGGCGCAGTTCCTCGACATCGACGCCCAGCTCGCAGCCCCACGTAAAACCGTAGAGCCCGAACGGCCCCGAGTTCGAGAAATTGAACAGAAAGCCCTCCGATCCCGGCTCGTCGAGCGAAGGCTTGCCTTTGGCGCCGTAACGAAAGCGGATCGATTCGGGCCGCCGGCCGAGATACGCACCGATGAGCGCCCGCAGCGAGGCGCGGCCAAGCGTGAAGACTCGCGCGTGGCGTTCGAAATGGAAGCGCGCGGCCCGCTCGCGTTCGCCGGCATCCAACCACTGGCGACACTGCTCAAAATGCTGTTCCGAGGCGTCGAATCGAACGGCCCACAGATGCACTTCCCGATCCGCGATCTCGAGCCGGCGGCCCGAGCGAGATAGCGCCATATAATAACGATACCCGCAACTCCGTACTCGCCATCGCACGCGCCTCCTATAGTTTCCAGCGCGCCTGCCGAAGAGAATAGTGATGGGCCATCGTTTGCTTCCCGTTCTGCTAATGCTCGCTTCCGCCGGCGCCGGCCAGCAGGCAACTCAGCGGGCCTCAGAAAGGGCCTCGGAAAAAGCCTCCGAAAAGTCGTCTATAAAAGCTTCGGAAAAAGAACGGTACGTGGAAAGCGTGCTGCCGTCCTTGGACTACGGCGCTTCATGCTGGTCCAGCATCGCCCTACAAAACCTGGGTGACCGCGACGTGGTCGTTCAGGTGGAGGCGCATCGCTCCAGCGGCGCTCTGGTTCCTCTGGCCGGGCACGCCCAAACGACGGTGACGGTGCAAGCGGCGGAACGCGCCACTTATCGTCTGGACATCTCCGGCGACAGCGGCAGTGCCTGGGTCAAAATTCGCGAGAAGGTTCCCACTCGCGAGCTTTCGGCCGTGATCGCAGTATCGGGCGCCAGCGAGTGCGTGGTCGAGGACCATCTGGTCAGCACTCTCCGCGAAGTCGCTTTTCCAAGCCGAAACCCCTGGTTCTCCAGCGACGTGGATGAGATGCACGGCAATCTGGTCTCGCTGGTGAACGTTTCCGAGCGCCCCGTGCTGGCATCGCTGTGCTATTCGTCGGGCAACCTTTATTCTCTCCCCGGAAAATCGGCGTCCGCCGGCGAACTCAAGCCCATCTGCTCCAGCGCCTACGAAGTTCAGATTCCGCCCTTCGGAACAAGACAATTTCCCGTGGAGCACGGGGACAGCTCCCAATTCTCGATGAAGACCCAGGGCGATGCGATCGTGCTCCAGATGCTCCGCCCGCTCCTGAGCGGCGTGCGAGCTTATTCCGTTGACTCGACTATCAAGTTCGACGGCCCTACCAACTAACTCAGTCAGTCGGATTGCGCGGGAATTTCTGGTACGGAAGACGCACGCCCTGGTCGATAATCTGATCGGCCCGGATCCCGGTCGGCGCTTGGTAACCCACGGCGCCGCCCGCGGTCGCGAAATCGTCCTGGTCCACGCCATCGCCGCTCACTCCCAGGCCGCCCGCCAGCACGCCATTTTTGAACAGCGGAACGCTGCCGGGGAAAAAGACGATGCCGTTCTGATTCGCGTTGGCAGGCTGCGATCCTTGGGTGCAAGCATTCATTGTGTCGAATTTGTAGAGATTGAAAAACGGTCCAGGCGAGGAGTAATCGATGCCGGGCGCGTACAGGGGTTGTCCGCCAAAGCTGATAGTGCGGTTGGTCACCGCCGTTCCCATGGGGACGCCCGGGAGATCGGTGGTCAAGCGGTTCGGGCCGCTGAAGAAGACCACGTTGCGCGACTTACCCACCGCGACATCGATGCTGAAAATCGTCGCGTCCTGCATGCGATGCAGCGCGAGCAAGGTGCCATCCAGATCCGACACCGCGATGACAAACCGAGCTCGGGTGCCGATCGGCAATCGGATGACGGCGCGAGTCTCGTTGCCCACCGTGACCGTGTTGTTGACGATCGTCTGAACATCTTCAAGCGTCAGGCTGCCCACCTTGCCCGCCTGCGGCGCGATTAGATCCAGGTTCGGATCGGGCCCCGGGCTATTCAGCGGTCCCAGCACGTATGTGCCGTCCGCGGACCCCGCGCTGTAGCCCGCCGGCATCGTTTTCTGAATCACAAACGGCAAGGCAATGCCGCCGACGATCACTACGCCCGGAGCCGCGGGTGTTGGACCAAATCCGGCTCCCACCGACCCGATAAGCGCAGCGTACTCCGCCACGTCCGAGCTCACGCCCGTCACTCCGACGCCGCCGACCAGTATCCCGTTCTTGAAAAGCGGAACGCCGCCAGGATTCACCGCGGTCGGAACGCTGTCGTACAGATTCGCCTTGCCGGTCAGAACTCCCAAGCCGGGACTCGACCCGTCGATGGACCGCGCCGGCGGCACGGATTGTCCGGGAAGGAAGGTCGTATTAAATCCGCAACCGCGATTGGTGTTTTCGATTCCGTAGAGCGGAGCGTTGCTGGTGAACGGAATGCCGGGAGGAAAATGAATGCCGCTGATGAATCGCACCGTACGCGAGGAAAGCGGCGCCTGATCGTTGCTGAAGAACGACGTCGTGCGAGCCAGCGCGACGGCCACTTCCTTGGAATCCGCCTGGATACCGAAATTAGCGGTCGAGGTAGGCGGCGCGGCCGGCTTTTGATAGATGGCCAGGATGTCGCCTTGCCGGTCCGTGACGGCGATCACCAGCGCTTCGGAATTCACCGAAGCCGCGGCGTGTTGCACGACGGAATCGACATCGGCCGAACTCAAAATGGCGGGATCGACGGACGGGGCGGCGGCGCGCGGGACTCCGTGCAAAGGGGGCTCGGTGGCGCGGGTGGAAATGAGCGAGAGGGCAACGATGCAAGCCAACCAAATGGATTTGATTCTCATAACGGCAGCGAAGTCGAATTACCTTTGTTCGTTTCTTCCTTTAGACGAGTGTAAGCTATTTTCGCCTGTGCCGGCGGAGCCGTCAACTTCAACCCCCGGGGCCAAACCCGGAGCCGGGCGGTCACTGAATCGACAGCGTGACCGGAGGGCCGGTTTGCCCATCGACAGCCAGTGTTACGGGCACGTTCGCGCCGGTCTCGGTCCCCGTGGGCACCACCGCGTTCACTTGGTACAAGCCGGCGAATCCCGGAGTTAAGCCCGAGAAATTAACTTGTGCCGATTGACCGCCTACCGTCAATTGTACTGAGCCTACGGTCTTGGACAACTGTTGTCCGGGCGCCGCTCCGTCGGTGACACCGGGATTCACCGCGCCAAGGCCGCTGCAATACAGGATGATCGTGTCGCCTGCGTGAGCGGGCGCGTTTGGGCTTGCAAAATACGGTTGGCCTCCGGCGCTCGGATACACCTGAATCACTCCGGCGGACCCGGGCACGCCGCCGCTGCTGAACACCGCGGGCTGAGCATCCGCCATATTGATCTGCACCGGCACCGA
>Ga0302325_10010888_pt1 | contig 19651 bp, 11 predicted proteins | sample Palsa_T0_2_FD_201948 | JGI IMG/M metagenome (GOLD analysis project Ga0302325, IMG submission 201948) | Peat permafrost microbial communities from Stordalen Mire near Abisko, Sweden - Palsa_T0_2 | ecosystem: Environmental > Terrestrial > Soil > Palsa > Peat permafrost | place: Sweden: Abisko...
GGTGGTTCATCTCGCGCTGGCCTCGCTCACCAACGCATGTTTCGATTTGTGGGCCAAGAGCCGCGGTGTACCCCTATGGCGTCTACTTCTGGATCTCGATGCAAGAAAGATCATGGACCTGCTCGACTTGAGTTATCTCGAAGACGTGCTCACGCGGGCTGAAGCCGAAGCGATTTTGCGAAAGCATACGAGTTCCCGGCAAGAGCGGGAAGGCATTCTTCGCAGCGGTTACCCGGGATACGACACATCTGTAGGCTGGTTCCAGTACGATGACAACAAAATAAAGGATTTGGCGCAGCAGGCCATGGAGCAAGGATTCCACGCTTTCAAGCTGAAGGTTGGATCCCAGGATGGCCGGCGCGACGTGCGGCGCGCCTTTATGCTCCGTGAACTTGCCGGCGCGAATGCGCTGATCATGGTCGACGCCAACCAACAATGGACGCTTCCACGTGCGCTCGAAATGTGCCGCGAGCTACGCGACATGTCCCCTTACTTCGTAGAAGAGCCCACGCATCCGGACGATATTCGGGCGCACCGCACGCTTGCCGACGCGATCAAGCCAATCCCGATTGCGCTGGGCGAGCATGTTCCCAACCGAATCATGTTCAAGAACTTCATGCAGGCGGAAGCGGTAGGGGTCGTACAAGTCGACTGCACGCGGGTGGCGGGAATTTCCGAGTTCCTCACGGTGAGCTTGCTGGCAAGAAAGTTCGGCCTGCGAGTGGTTCCTCACGTCGGTGATATGGGACAGATTCATCAGCATCTGGTTCTGTTCAATCACATTGCCATGGGACACGAGGCGGTATTCCTCGAGTGCATCCCACATCTGCAGCCACACTTCCTGAATCCGGCTCGAATCGAGAATGGCGTGTATGTGACTCCGCAGGCGCCGGGTTCCTCTTCCGATCTGAAGAGCGTGCGGCCTTGAGCGCAGGCGAGTTCACGCGGCGATCTCTTCCGGACGAACCGCGCGTTTCTCCGCCATGGAGCGGTACTCGGCAAACATCACCTGCAAGGTGCGCAGATTGTCGCGTCCGCTGGTTTCCGGTTCCGAGCCGCTCTCGATGGAACGCATGAGTGACGCCATCGGACCTACAAAGGCATCGGGAATCCACATGCTGTCGAGGCGAGCGGAGAACCAATAACCTGGATTGAGCTTCGACATGAACTCTAGCGTATCCGGCCGTCCGGTGGGATAGTTGTACATCAGGCCGATCGTCCCCTTGATCACTCCTTCAGTACCTTCGAACCGAAATATAGCGTAGGGATCATCCTGCCACGTGGTGTGGCAAACATCGATCAGCACCTGCAGGCCGGACTTGTATTCCCAGATGGTCAGCGTTTTGGTTTCGGCTTGCGTGGCTTCGCCTGGAGCTCGACTCCCGCTCGTGAACACACGGGCGGGGTCGCCCAAAAGATAACGGAGGGAATCGATGTAATGGATGCTATGGAACATGATCTCCAAGTGCTTGCCCTGATAAATCCAGGGCCAGAGACTCCAGTCGGTTTGGCAGTGGACCTGGATGGCGGCATAGGTGGGTGTGCCTAGCCAGGCGTCGTCAATCAGGAGGTGGGCACAACGGATCCCGGCGTCCCAGCGCATTTGTTGGTTGACGGCAATTTTCACCTTCGCGCGTTCCGCGAGCTCGACGCTACGAACTGCTTTGGAATACTCATCGGCAAGAGGCTTCTGGCACAGCAGATGTTTGCCGGCGGCAGTAGCCTGTTCGACGATGTTGACCTGCTCGGCGGGATAGACAGCGATGTCGATGATCTCGATTTCTGGCTGACGCAGAAGCTCATCCACGCTGGCATAGACCTTACCGATTCCGTGGTCTTTGGCAGTACGCTCCGCCTGCTCACGATTCCGGTCGGTGATGCCGGCAACTTTGAACCCAGCCTTCTTGTAGGCGGGGAGGTGTGCGTAGTTGACGATCCCTCCGGCGCCGACGATGCCGATTCCGTGGTCCGTGCGCTGTGGCAATTTTGGTTTGTAGTCGAGGTGCGGGAAAACATTGGATAATTCTGAGACTGTTTTCATAACCATTTGGGCTTGCGCAAGCGCAAACTTTAGCAGCAACTACGGCAGCAGGCCAAGCTTATCTTCCGCGGAACCTGCGGCGATGCGTTTTATCCAATGAAACCATGGCGCCCATGTTTTTCAAAGCTTCCGAATCCGAACTTGCGAAGTTGAATCTCTTGGTTTAGCATTGCCACCTTTTTCGCGTGTCGCGAATCGAGTACGCCGAGCCAAGGTAGGAAATGAGAATGGAAATCCTTCGATGAAGCTGATCCGATTTGGCGAGCCGGGCAAAGAGCGCCCAGGGCTCATCCTAGAAGACAACGTGCGTCTGGACTGTTCCAGCTGCGTGCAGGATTATGACGAGGCGTTCTTCGCAAATGACGGATTCTCCCAATTGAAGCAGTGGTTGAAAGACAACGCAGCTTCAGCGCCCCGGGTTGCGGCATCGGTCCGCCTGGGATCACCGATCTCCCGCCCCAGCAAGATCGTCTGCATTGGGTTGAACTTTCGCGATCACGCCAAAGAAAGCAAAATGGAGGTTCCGGAAGAGCCAGTCCTATTTTTCAAATCCACCACGTCGCTGGTCGGGCCGAACGATGATCTGATCATGCCGAAGAACGCGCGAAAAGTGGACTGGGAGGTCGAACTGGCCGTCGTGATCGGAGAGAGAGGCGGCTACATCGAGCGGGAAGAGGCGCTCAACCATGTGGCCGGCTACTCCCTGCACAACGATTATTCCGAGCGTGTGTTTCAACTGGAGCGTGGCGGGCAATGGGTTAAGGGAAAGAGCGCAGATACGTTTGCGCCGCTGGGTCCGTTCCTGGCGACATGTGATGAGATTCCGGACACCGGGCATTTGGGAATGTGGTTGAAGGTGAACGGCGTCACCCGGCAACGTAGCTCCACTCGGGAAATGATTTTTGATGTACCCACTCTTGTCAGCTACGTCAGCCAATTCATGACGTTGCTGCCGGGCGATATCATCAGCACTGGAACACCGGCTGGAGTGGGTCTGGGCATGAAGCCGCCACAGTATTTGAAGGCGGACGATGTCGTTGAATCTGGGATCGACCACCTTGGCGAGGCGCGGCAGAAGGTTGTTGCGTGGCAGCCCATCACCGCCGACAGGGTCAGCACACGTCGGGCGAGATGAGGGGCGTTGCGATTTTTCCTTTAACATGTCAAGGTGATCCCGCTCGGAAAAGTCGAAAGATTCAGATCCATTTTGTTTCTGGCGGCGGTTTCAGCGCTGGCGAGCTGGCTTGCAGCCCAAACAACCCAACCGACCAAAACGGCGACGGCGAGAGTCAAGCCGGGCGAAGTCCACTTCGAAGACATTGCCTCGCAGACGGGACTGAGCGCGCTCAACGTATACGGCGGCGACACTCATAAGGAATTCATCATTGAAACCACCGGCAACGGGGCCGTCATTTTCGATTACGATAACGACGGCTGGCCCGACATTTTTCTCCCCAACGGTTCGACGGTAGAAGGATTCCCGAAAGACAAAGCTCCGACCGGGCACCTGTATCACAACAACCACGACGGGACCTTTACCGACGTTACATCGCGGGCCGGGTTGGCGCGCCCAGGCTGGGCTCAAGGCGGGTGCGTCGGCGACTACGACAATGACGGCTATCTCGATTTGCTGGTCACCTATTGGGGACAGAATGTGCTGTATCACAACAACGGGGACGGGACGTTTACCGATGTGACGGCCCGGGCCGGACTCCAGACCTCGCAAGACGAGTGGAGCACGGGTTGTAGTTTTGTGGATTACGACCGCGACGGCAAAGTAGATATTCTCGTGGTGCGTTACGTGGATTTCAGTTACGACTCGGTGCCGCGGCCGGGGCAGGGACGCTGGTGCCAGTGGAAGGGGATCAACGTAATGTGCGGGCCGCGTGGCCTTAAGCCGGGCGCAAATGCGCTTTATCACAACAACGGCGATGGCACGTTTACCGACGTCTCCGAGAAATCCGGCATTCTCAATACAATGCGATGTTATGGATTCACCTCGCTTACGGCGGATTTCGATCATGATGGATGGCCAGATATCTACGTTGCCTGCGACTCTACCGCCAACGTTCTGTATCACAACAACCAAAACGGAACCTTCACGGACATCGGAAAGAGGGCCGGAGTAGCGTACAACGAGGACGGATCCGAGCAGGCGGGCATGGGCCTTTCCGCCGACGACTTTACCCACAGCGGGCGTCAGGACCTGGTGAAAACCAACTTCAGCGACGACACCCCAACGCTGTACTTGAATCGTGGCGACAATAACTTTGATGACGTTACCTACAGCTCCGGGCTTGGCAAGATCAAGAACTGGTTGGGTTGGGGAGTGCAATTCTACGACTTCGACAATAGCGGGTGGCCCGGAATCCTAATCGCCAACGGTCATGTGTATCCCGAGGTCGACGGCAAGGTGTTGGGTACCAGCTTTCGCGAACCGAAGGTCGCCTACTACAACCAACGCGATGGGACGTTCGCCAACATCACCGCCGACGCGGGCTCGGTTCTGAGCGAGCCACACTCTGGTCGCGGCATGGCACTCGCCGATCTGTTTAATGATGGTCACCAGGAAGCTTTGGTGAACAACATGAACGAGAGGGCGTCGCTTTACTACAATACTTCGCCGATTGGGAACTGGATCAGCCTACAGCTGGTTGGTGTGAAATCCAATCGCGCAGCTTTGGGCGCAATTGTGACTCTGGAGCAAGGCGGCGATAAGCACGAAAAGGAAGTGCGCAGTGGGGATGGCTACATCTCGCAGAGCGACCTGCGGCTACACTTCGGCCTAGGCAAGTCCACCAGGGTGGAGAAGATCGTGATTCGCTGGCCCAGCGGACTGGTCGAGACGCTTTCCGACCTTCCAGCGAATCAGTATTATGTCGTTCGAGAAGGCAGCGGTGTTGACCAGAGCAAGACGCACGGCGTAAGTTCGCTGCGGGTTGGCGCTCCGGGTACGAAAGGCAAACAGCGATCGACCCATGCGAACTAGGTCGCGTTGCCGGCGGAGATGATCGCGATGGCCACCAGCAGGATCCCGACTCCCATCCAGTTGCAGACCAGGGCGCGGCGGCTCGCGCCCTTCCATTCGCCCGATACCGCGCCCCAGAAGAGGGCAGCAATAATGTCGATGGTCATGAAGATCGGCCAACCCACGATCCCGCCGAGCGCACCCAGGGAAGCTGCGCCCATTCCGTAGAGGACGGTTCCGCCGAACCAAAGCAGGCCCGTCAATAGACCCAGCAGCCAATAGGCGGACGGATTTCCTTCACGGAATACAGACCAAGTCCGGTTCTTGGTCAGCAGATATACGCAGTACAGGGAATTCGCGACAAACCCGCCGGTCACTGTGAGTGCCCAAATCGGGTTCGCGGCCATTGCGTTGCTTGTTCCGAAGTGAAGAGCACGAAGTCTCAATTCCTCGCCGAAGACGAAACTGAAGTTCATCATGGAGGAGAAGATTCCAGAAAATATACAGAGTACTAGGCCGAAGGCGAAACCGGAACGCCCACCGTTGCCCGCCCCCAAATCGCGTTCGCGAGTGCGTCCGGCAAGTGCGAGAAAAACGAGACCCAAAACCATGACGGCCGTGCCGGCAATGAGAGCCAGCCCACGTTTGGCCAGAAGCTGCTCGGAATGAAGAATCGCCATCGGGATCAAGGAACCGAACGAAGACGTGATGCCCAGGATCAGCGCAAACCCGAGCGCCATTCCCACACGACTGATCGCTAGACCGAACAGCGCGGCGCCCACGCCCCATAGCAATCCAAACAGAAATACTTTGATGAGAGTGGACGTCGACGCTCCCGCGTAAACGCTGGTGACATTCGGCACGGTGGCGAAGTTAACGATCCAAGGAAAAATGATCAGCCCAGAAAGTGCGAAAAGGAGCCAGCTGTTTTCCCAGCGCCATCCAGGCATCCGTTTCATGGGAGCGGCAAAGCTTCCCTGGAGAATACCCGCCAAGGTGACCACGCCAATCCCCCCCAACAATGCCTGATTCATTCGCTATCCTGAGGTGAAGGCTTGAAGAATGGACTACGCCTGCCCTGCTCGTCAAGCAGACGCTCGCCGGAAAGTCTGGTTGCCATCGGAACTGCCTTTGGGCTAGAGTGCGCTTCATGTTGAAGTGGGCGCTGCTGATCGGGATTCTGATTTGTCCAGTTGGGCCTCTCCTAGGTCAGGACATTGATGCGAATATCACGACCGAGAATCGCAGATCCTCGACGGTAGCCGATCAGATTTCTGATCCGGCTGAACGCCTGGCTTTTCTGGCTCTGTTCCAGAACACACAACCGAAACAGATGTTGGAACAAGCCAAGGTTTTTTTGGCACGATTTCCTCAATCCGCCTTTCTCTTCCAAGCTTATGAGATGGCAGCGCGCGCCAGTTTCGGGTTGGAGGACTACGATGCGGGGCTGAACTATGCCAAACAGTCTCTGACACTCCTGCCAGAGAATCCGTTGCTTCTCGTGTCTGTGGCTGACGTGGAGGCCCAGAAACATCTGAACCCCGCGGCAATTTCTGACGCCCGGGATGCGGTCGAATACCTCGACCGCTTTGCCGCGCCTGGGACCGTGGCGCCGGAGAGTTGGCCGGGGCTCAAGAGCAAACTGAAAGCTACCGCTGAGTTTGCCCAAGGCCGGGCCCTGCTGGAAGAAGCGCTGGCACTTCCCAAGGGGGAAAAACGTGATGCGCTCTTGAAGGATTGCAAAGTCTTGCTGGCGCAAGCACAAGGGTTGAATCCTTCCGACGTTGAAGTCACTTATCTCTTGGGGTTGGTACAGCTCGCCTCGGGAGATCTGCACCCCGCCGTCAGTAGTTTCGCCAAGGTTTATCGAGCGAACGGCGCCTTGGCATCGAAAGCACACGAGAACTTACTGAACATCTACAAGACGCTCGATTCCCCCGATGCCTTCGAAGATTTTGTGGGGCAGGCTGAACGTCAAGACAGCGTCTCGTCAAGCAGTCAAATTGCTGCCTCTGGAAGCCCTTCCGTTCAGTTCATGTCCGGTTACGCAGGATCGAAATCGTGCCAAGGGTGTCATTCCAGCGTGTACCGCCAGTGGTCCCAGACCGGGATGTCGAAAATGCTGCGCCCGTATTCTCCGCAGAATGTGATCGGAGATTTTCAAAATGACAACGAGTTTCACCTGGAAGATGAAGCCCCATACCGGCGGGGGACGGCAGAATCGGCGAACGGCCAAGGGCGAAAGCTGTTTGCCCGCATGGTGATCCGTGACGATCGACATTATTTCGACATCCCGCAATCTGACGGCAAGTTGCACACCTATGCTGTGGACTACACGATCGGGTCAAAGTTCCAGCAAGCCTATGCCACCAGGCTGCCCGACGGCGAGATACATGTCTTTCCAATCCAGTACAGTGCACTGCAGAAACGATGGATCAATTACTGGAAAATCATAGATGGCGGAATGAGTGAACGTAGTGATCTGCGCTCCTGGGAGAAACTCAGCGCCGCTACCAGCTATCAAGCCGTCTGCGCCGTGTGCCACACCAGCCAACTGAGAAATGTAAAAGGCGGCGGCTTCGATGTGAACCATGTGGAATTCAAAGAGCCGGGAATTGATTGTGAGATGTGTCACGGCCCGTCGGAGCAGCATGTCCTGGACATGACCCTAGGCGAACCTTATCTCAAGCCGGCGACCGACCCGCCGGTGAATTTTTATGATTTGGGCAACCGCGATTCCATCGGCATTTGCGCGCAGTGTCATATGCAGTCCGCGATCCGCGCTTCTGGTCCCGGCGGTGAATTGAACTTTTCACGGGCCGGTGAGTTCTTCCAAAGGAATCTCAACATTCCTTTTGGCGAGTTCTCGCGGATCGGCTTTTACAAAGACGGGCGCTTCCGCCAGACTACCTTTATCGTGGAAGCGCTCGAGCGGTCTCAATGTTTCAAGAAAGGACAAGTGAGCTGCGGAACCTGTCACGATCCTCACGGGCACGATGCAGCGTCTAACCTGACTTCCGTAAAGTTTCGCGATCAGCCTGACTTGATGTGCACCAACTGCCACTCCCAATTTCAGAACGGCACCTCTCTCGCGACGCACACTCATCACCGCGTCGACTCCGAGGGCAGCCGGTGCGTCTCTTGTCACATGCCCCGAATCATGGACGCTGTTCTTTTTCGAGCCCGAACTCATCAGATCGACGATATTCCCAATGCTGGCATGACCGAGCGATTTGGACAGGAGGAAAGTCCAAATGCCTGTTTGTTGTGCCACTCTGAAAAGAACGCAGCATGGGTCAAGGAGAAGCTGGTGGGATGGAAGCCAGCGCCTCCGTCATGAAGTCTGCGAATTTCAACGGTGGAAAACGGTTGCGGGCTATCCCAGGACGCATGGCATTGATGGCTGAAGTTCTGATGCTTCTCGCCTGTTTTGGCTTCCAGACTGAATTGCCCGAAACAATCGCGTCGGCAGATCAGAATTCACCAGGCGATGCTGGCTATGTTGGTTCCAAAGTCTGCTCCCAGTGCCACCGGAGCATCTACGAGTCTTTCTTGCGTACCGACATGGGCCGTTCGATGTCGGAAATTACGCCGACTCTGCTGGAGAAGATACCGATATCGGCTAGCATCTTTGATTCCAGGCTTAATCGCCATTTCGAGATATCGGCGCGAGACAACAATGTTTACCAGAGCGAGTACGAGACCAAATCCGACGGCAAAGAGGTTTTTCGCGAAACGCGCAAACTCGATTGGATCATCGGTTCAGGAGCAAACGGAAGCGGGGCTGTCGTGAAGCAAAACGACTTCCTCTTCGAAGCGCCGCTTTCCTTCTATGCGAAGCCACAGCGATGGGCGCTTTCTCCGGGTTACGAATTTGGTGACTACGGTTTCAACCGTCCTGTGCTTCCTGCCTGTATCTCTTGCCATAGCGGCCAGCCTCGTCCAATCCTGGATGGCAACGGACGTTTTCAAGAGCCGCCGTTTGTCGAACTCGCCATCGGTTGCGAGAACTGCCATGGTCCCGGTTTGTCCCACATCGCCGCAGCGCATATGGGAGACCCTACTGACTCAATTGCAAACCCCAACAAGCTTTCGCCTTGGCTGGCCGACAACATCTGCATGTCTTGCCACCAAACGGGGGACGCACGCGTCTTGCGAGCCGGAAAAACATACCGCGACTTTCGCCCGGGCGCCGAACTGAACGACACTCTGAGTGTTTTCCTGGTTCCGTTTAGTCGCCAGTCTGCGCCCAAAGATGACCTGCTGGAGCACTACCTCTCCATGCGTCTCAGCCAGTGTTATCTGAAGAGCGGAGGACGGCTGGGCTGCATCAGTTGCCACGATCCTCACGTGCAACCCTCGCCCCAGGAGGCTCCGGCGTTCTTTCGCCAGAAGTGCTCGGCTTGTCACACCGAGAAGAGTTGCGCGGTGCCGCTATCTCTGCGACTGCACAAGACGCCCCCCGATGATTGCGCAGGCTGCCACATGCCCAAGCGCGACGTGACGGTGATCTCCCATTCCGTTCTTACGAACCATCGCATTGTCGCCGAGGCCGAAGAGCCATTTCCGGAGGTTGCGTTCCATATGACAACCCCGCAGCTTCCTGATCTGGTTCAACTCAGCGCCAATCCGGCAAAGCAGGACGCGCCAGAGCCGCTGACTCTGCTACAGGCTTACGGCCAAGTCATGTTGGCGCATCCAGAATATCGGGCGCGCTACTGGTCCGTGGCAGAGCAGCTCAAAGCGGCTCAGCCCCACAATGTTCCGGTGGCGGAGGCGCTGGCTGACAAGGCTGTACAGGACAAGAATGCCGAAGGTTCGGAGCAGGCGATTCGATATCTTGAGGACGCCATCCTTCATGGCGCGACGAACCCCGCGGACTTCGAAGAATTGGCGGAGTTACTGGTCGCGGCCAAACGCCAGACCGAGGCCGTCAATGTATTGCGCCAGGGAATGGAGTTGGCGCCCTATCATGCGGAACTCTATCGACTCAGTGCAACAATTGATTTCGCGCTCAACAAAATGCAGGAAGCTTGCGAAGTTGCGTCCAAGGGAAGGCAGCGATTTCCACAAGACGACGCGATCCGAGCTCTCATGAACCGATGTGCCACCGCCTCGGGGGCGGGCCAATAAACTCCAGTCTCAATGGCTCGCAGGTTAACTCCGAGGGGAAACGACTTTCTTAGCCCGGCGTCGGTTTTCCCCTCCGGGCTCATGTTGTGAAAATCCCATCGCGGCCGAAATAGCGCGAGCGGCAGACCTGACCGCTGCGGCCAGGCCAACGACCTGGTTCGGGCTCACTCTGGTCACGGGTCCGGACACACTGACCGCAGCGACGGGTTCACCCTCAGAGTTGAGGATTGGGGCGCTCACGCACCGCGCACCCTGGACGGCTTCTTCGTCGTCCACCGCATAGCCTTGCCGCGAGATCTTGTCGAGCTCCTGGCGGAACTGTAACAAGTTCATAATTGTCTTCGGCGTCGCGGGCTGGAAGGTCATCGTGCTCAGAATATTTTCTCGTGGTTCCACAGGTAAGAAAGCCGCCAACGCTTTACCCAGAGCCGTGACGTGTAGAGACCGGCGCGTGCCCACGCGCGATGAAAGCCGGAATTCGTGCGGGCTCTCGATTACATCTACGTAAAGCACAGTCCCTCGGTCGAGAACCGCCAGGTTGACGGTTTCCTGAGTTGCCTTCCACAACTCCCAAAGTATCGGCCGGGCTACCGCTTGCAGCGTCGCTCCCTGGTTCCCGCGGGTCGACATCTGCGACAGTCTTGGACCGATCAGGTAAGCTCCGGCTTCCGTTCGAATGAGATAGCGCTCGTGTTCCAAATGTTTCAGAAAGCGGTGCGCCGTGCTTTTGTGAATGCCGGTCAGATCGCAAATTGCCTTCAACCCTAATCCCGCTGAAGAGCCTTGGAGGGCTTCAAGAATCAATAACACCTTGGAGATCACGCCGACCGGCGCTGAACCTGGACTAGATTTTGTGACTCGCGGCATGGCTTTCCCCGGCGACCTTCCAGTCGAACCGCAAGACTGGAAGGCCGAATTGAGGCATCTCCTCCCCGAGATGCCATTTCAGCATGCAGAACATTACCATGGTAAATCGCTGAAAGCCAGAGAATTGTTTCATCTGATGGAACATTATTCACAAATATGAAATTTTTTGATTGACAACATTAATGGAATCAGGTTAGAAGTTTGTCCCGTGGGGATTTGGTTTCGGGCCATGGTTGTCGGCCCGGCGATCCGTCGCAAAGAAAATCGCCGTTGAAAATTGCGGAACCGTGTCGCGCGGTCCGTGCCGCGACCTCGTGCGAGGAGGATCTACGATGATTCGCCAATTTTTCCGTAGTATGTCGGAGCGGGCCATTGCGGTGTTGACTTTGATTTTCGCGATGGCACTAGCGGTCACGCTCTCCCCGTCGCCCGCTTGGGGCCAAGCCACTGCAACCGTCAACGGCACGGTTCGCGATTCGGCGGGGGCGGTCGTCGTCGGGGCCACCGTGGTGTTGCACAACCGCGACACAAACTTGGATCGCACGGCATCCACCAACAGCGTAGGCGCCTACGTCATGCCCGACGTACAGCCGGGAAATTACGATTTGAAGGCAACGAAGACCGGTTTCGGACAGACTGTTCAGTCGGGAATTCTCCTGGTCGTAAACCAAACTGCAACTTACGACTTCGCGCTCAAGGCCGGGTCGGTCAATCAAGTCGTCGACGTGCAAGCCAATTCGGTCGCCCTTGAGACCTCGACTGCCGAGCTGGGCGTCGCCGTGGTCAAGGAGCAAGTCAATGACCTGCCCTTGAACGGAAGAAATTTCACCCAGATTCTCAATCTCACGCCGGGCGTAAGCACGGTCAACGTGTCGCAGAACAGCAGCACCAGCGGCGGCGTCTGGTCGAATCCGATCGGTACGTTCTCGTACCCGTCCGTGAACGGCCAGTCCAACCGCAGCAACCTATTCCTGCTGGACGGCGTAAATAACGAAGGGTCGTTCGGGAGCACGTACGCCGTTCCTCCGATTGTCGACGACATCCAGGAGTTCAAAGTTCAAACGCATAACGACGATGCATCGTTTGGTGGCGCATTGGGCGGAGTGATCAACGTGGTCACCAAGTCCGGGACATCGCGGTTCCATGGGTCTGGCTGGGAGTTCTTGCGCAATAGAGCTACTGACGCCGACATCGTCTACCCGGGGCTGACGACGGCCGAACAGACGTCCTCGACGAACCAGCCCGAGTTCCAGCAGAATCAATTTGGTGCCACTTTTGGCGGTCCGGTTCCCATCCCTGGCGAAGGTCAGAAGAGAACATTTTTCTTCCTCAGTTACGAGGGCTTTCGAAGGCACGCAGCCGCTTCCAACCAATACTTCATACCGACCGCAACGCAGCTGGCGGGGAATCTCACGGGAATCAGCGGACAAATTTACAACCCGTACAGTGGGCAGCCATTCCTGTGCAACTCGGCAGGGAACCCCGAGCCAGCGCCTGGCAATATTCAGGCCCCGGGAGGTACGCCCTGCAACCAGATTCCCGCCACCATGATTGACCAGAATATGGTCACGTACGCGCAAACCTTGTTCCCCACCCCAAACCTCACTCCCACTGCCACCGACCCAAACAACGGGCTGGACACCACCAAGACCATTACCCGTCAGGATGAAGGCAGCGGACGACTCGACCACCAGTTCAGCGACCACGACAGCGTGTGGGCGCGCTACAGCAGCTTCCGACAGCCGGTCACGGGATCGGGTGGTTTTCTTGGACTACTGCACCAGCAGGTAACCGATGGCTACAACCTGGCCGTGAACTATGTTCACCTGTTTTCGGGGAACATGCTGGCCGAGTTCCACTTCGGACGCAACAATGTGAATATCGATCAGGGCTCTCAGTTTGCGAACGCCGGGCCCAGCTTCGGAACGCAGCTGTTCAACCAGAACTTCGCGGGGGGCTTTAAAGGAGGGGTTTCGATGATCCCGGAGGTCGTAATCCAGGGCTACATCGGGAACCCAAATCCTAGCGCGCACGGCGCCGCCCAAGTTGACGATACCCACGTGTCCGACATCTGGGAGTACGGAGGCGATTTCACAAAAACCATCGGACGCCACACCTTCAAAGCGGGAGCAAATTTTGCCAGCAACAACACCAACGCGCTGTATCTGAACTCAAGTGTCCAGTTTGCAGCCGCTAACACGGAAGACCCGGTGAGCCTTACCGGCGGCAACGCCATAGCATCGTTCCTTTTAGGCGATCCCAACGAAGCCTCGCGCCGCAATGTGGTTGAAACCACTCACGCCGGCTGGGTGGACGGATTTTATGCGATGGATCAGTGGAAGGTGACGGAAAAACTTAATGTGAATTTCGGTTTGCGCTACGACCTCACGTTCATCCCGATCTACGGGAACAGTCCGAACGACAATTATTACGTGGGTGACATGGATTTCACCACTGGAACCTACATTCTTGCCCACAATGCTCCCTCGTGTGTCCAGACCAATGCCGCCCCCTGCATACCCAATGGGACGCTTCCCGCAAATGTGGCGATAACCCCGCTTGGTGGCGGGAAGATATTCCACACCGATTATAACGATGTCCAACCGCGGGTTGGTGTTATCTATCAGTTGCTGCCCAATACCGTCCTGCGGGCCGGCTACGGGAGATTCTTTGACAACTGGGCAGCCATCACTCAAACCGCACAAAACTACGAAGGGACTTGGCCGAGCCTGGACCAACTCGGAGCCAGCAATGTTAATCCGGTCACCTCTGGTGCACCGACTACAACCGCGGAAGATCCTCTCAACCAGGGCAGCGGTCCCCCAATCACCGGCCCCACACCCTTCACCCAGTCAACTTGGTTTGCCGATCCGTACCTGAAGAGACCTTATGCCGATCAGTGGAACTTCGGCGTACAGCAACAATTAACTTCCAAAGATGTGCTGACCGTCAATTATGTCGGTTCCGTTGGCAGGCGCCTGGATATTGGCGGCGCGTATAACGTGGCGGTGAGCCCTGGCGGAAACGTCGGCTGTCCGACCTACGCCGCAAACTCGCTGGACTTCAACTGCGGAGCGCCTTTCCCGTACATCGGCGCGACCGCCTATGATCGAAGTCAGGGAAGGAGCACCTATAACGCTTTGCAGGTCTCAATGAACGGCAGGCAGCAACACGGCCTTACCTACCTGATCTCCTACACTTGGTCGAAGAGCTTGGACCTTGGCTGTTCTGGGTGGTATGGAGTAGAAGGCTGCTCCATTCAAAACCCATACGATCTGCAAGCTGACAAGGGTCCTTCCGCTACCGACCTTCCGCAAATCTTTTCTGCCGCATGGGTTTATACGTTGCCCTTCGGGAAAGGCGGTAAGTTTTCCTCGGGCAGTCCCGTTTTGGATGCGGTGATTGGAGGCTGGAATTTAAACGGCATTCTCTCATTCAATTCCGGAACCGCTTTCGATGCAGGAAGCGGTAAAGACATAGCACAGACAGGGAACTACAACTACGGCAACGGATACGGCTACGAGCGGGCCAATCTAGTTGGCAGCCCATATCCCAGCAATAAAAGTCCCGCTGAGTGGATCAATGTCCCAGCTTTCCAGTACCCGGCTGCGAATACGTTTGGGGACTTGGGCCGGGATTCATTGCGCTCGGACTGGTACAAGAATTTGGATCTTTCGATCTTCCGCCAATTTCCTATTACGGAACGATTTCGACTGGAATTTCGTTTCGAGATGTTTAACGCGACGAATACTCCAGTTTGGGCGATCCCGGTCACAAGTATGGAGGCTCCAAACTTCGGAGCCGTCACTAGCACTGCGAACACGGCTCGACAACTGCAGTTCGGACTCAAGCTTTACTTCTGAGTGCAGCCAAGAGCGGCACTCACACGCGCAAAACATAGAGGCGGGCGTCGTCAGCTCACAGAAACGGAAGCGCCCGCCCAACGTTTCTTGAGCCGATCGGGCAGGCGACCTTTTCACTGTTGACCGCGCAGAATAACTCTTCCAGGCGCTACACTTTATGCGAGCACAAGTTTGCCGGCCCCTGTGGCACAGCGACGGATCGTGCATAGGGACGATGCAGTTGGGGGATGATCGGAGCAACTCGAGGACCGAAGGCCATTGCAGATGTTGGCGGCTAGGACAGAACGCGCTCGACCTCGAAGATGTGCGCTCTTGAGGCTGACTGTCTTGATAACACTGGCGGCCACACCGTCCGTCGCTTCACAGAATGCTGCACCGAGCCAATCAGCGGCTGCTGTTCATTCGGCCGTCTTACCCAAGTCGTGTCTCGAGCAGAGTCATCCTTCCGAGAAGGTCACCGCCTTGCTGGAGAGCGTTCATGATCACCCCACGGCTGGCGCCTACAACACGTTGGGAGTTTTATATGCCCAGGCGGACCGAGTGTCGTGCGGCATCGCCGCATTCGAAGCCGCTCTCAAATTGGGAGACCAGAACTGGGAAGCCCACTATAACCTGGCGCTAGCGCTTCTTAGAAAGGGTGATCGGGCGCGGGCCATACATGAGCTGCAAACGGCAATTCAGCAGAAACCGGATTCCGTGAGCTCCCATTTCGCTCTGGGAAGTGTATTGGAAGACGAGAAGAAGTTAGGAAACGCGGAAGAACAATTTCGCTCGGCTCTGAAGATTGATCCCCATTTTGCGCCCGGTGCGATCCGGTTGAGTGAAGTCTTAATCGCCGAGGGCAAGCCGCAGGCGGCAGTTGCGTGCCTAGAAGATGCGGTTAAGCAAGCGCCTCCAGATCAGACTGAGCCGGTATGGGCAGCGCTGGGCGCCGCTTACGCCGAAAACGGTGAGATGGAGAAGGCTTTGGCGACGCTGAAGCATCTCGTGGCCGTTCAACCGGATTCTGCGGATGCGCATTTTAAGCTGGGGTTGTTCTACGCCAGGCACGGTTCGTCTACCGACGAAGAGGGTGCTTTGGCAGAATTCCGTGAAGCACTGCGGCTGGACCAAGGCATGGATCCGGCCAGAATCGCTCTTGGGCGGGTTTTAATTTCTTTGCAGAAGTATTCTGAAGCGGCTCCGGTCGTTCTTGACTATACCCGTCACCAACCGAAGGATGCTCAAGGCTTCTACGCCCTAGGCCAGGCATACCAGGGACTCAAGAGGGTAGACGCGGCGGTTGATGCGCTGGAGCGCGCGGCTGTTCTTGATCCAAGAGACGCGTCGATCCGCGTCGATCTCGGAACGCTGATGGCGAGCACAGGACAAACGAACGCGGCCATCCCGCAGCTCGAAGCTGCCGAGCGCCTCAATCCATCCGACATTTCCACTCATAACGAACTTGCCAAGCTATTGGAACAAACGGGCAATCAAGAAGGGGCTCGTGGCGAAAGGGCCAAGCTGGTTGCTCTGAAATCAGAGAGTGACAAAGAAAGTGCAATCGCCAGATTTAATGAAAAGGCAGGCGAGTATCTCACGGCAGGAAACGCAAAGGCAGCCGCAGAAAGCTATGGAAAGGCCTTGCAGCTCAGCCCCCGCGACGCCAAACTGCACTATAACCTGTCGCTCGCTTTGGACAGACTGGGAGACTTCCCTGCTGAGCGGAAAGAGCTGGCGAGAGCTGTCGAGTTGAATCCCAATCTTGCAGTTGCGCAAAATCAGTTGGGGTTAGTTGCGCTGCGCGGCGGACAGCAAGCCGAGGCCGAGCAGCGCTTCAAGAAAACATTGGCAATTGATCCCAGTTTCGCTGAAGCGCAGAGCAACCTCGGCGTACTTTACAGCCAGCAAGGGAAGAATGCACAAGCTGCGCAGCTGTTTCAGCAGGCTATAGAAAATGCCCCCAAGTACTCCAAGGCGTACGTCAACCTTGGCTTGCTCATGTCACAACAGGGAGCATTCTCCGAAGCGGAACAGCAATTTCGCGCGGCCATCAATATCGATCCCAACTATCCTGGTGCTTATGCCGCGTTAGGGATGCTCCAGGCCAAGACCGGGCACGGCGCCGAAGCCGTCAACAGCTTTCAGAAGGCGGTAACGCTCGAACCGGTTTCTGCAGAGGCCCACCTTAACTTGGGGATTGCGCTGGTAGACCAGTTCGACCGCTCCGGTGGGTTTAAAGAATTTTCTGAGGCCGCCCGACTGGATCCCAAGCTTGCCGCCGCTCACTGCAATCTGGGCCGATTCTTCTTCGAGACGGGGGCCTACGAAGACGCGGACAGGGAGCTTCAAACCGCAATTCGTTTGCAACCGAATTATGCCAGTGCGCTTTATTTCCTCGCTCTCACTGCAAAACAGGAAAATCAGGTGGAGCGGTCAACCGAGCTCCTACAGAAAGTGGTCGCGCTGCAGCCGGACAATGCCGATGCGCAATACTTGCTCGGACAGAACCTGGAGCACTCGGGCGACAGCCTGGCGGCCATTCAGCACTGGAAAACGGCGGTGCAAGCCGATCCAAATCATTCCCAAGCTCTGTATAACCTGGCCAGGTCTTTGAATAAGATGCAGGATCCCGAAGCCAAGCAGTATCAGGATCGTTTTGACGCGCTCGAGAAGAGCCAGCAGATCGCCGATCGAGTATCGCAGCTGGGAAATTTCGCGCTGGAAGCGGCCAACGCACAGAATTGGCCTCAGGCGGTCGAACAAATGAATGAGGCGATACGGCTTTGCGGTAACTGCCCGCAAAGCGCGCACCTGCACAAAAATCTGGGGTTCTTTTACGGACGAACGGGAAATATCGGCGAGGCTAAGAAGGAGTTGCGGACTGCCCTACAGCTTGCGCCCAACGATGCCGATGCGCAAAGCGCTTTAACCATGCTGGAGCGCGCGCATGAGGAGCCGGTCAATTAGATTTCGAGCTTTAGATTGAAGTGGGGAGGTTTTCTGAAGGGCAATTCACACTCTTTTCGCCTGGATGGCAAACTTGCCGTAGTGACGGGAGGGGCTAGCGGCATCGGTCGTGCAGTCGCTCAGACGTTTGCCAGTAGCGGAGCGCGCGTCAGCGTGCTGGACATCGACGAGGACGCTGCTAAAAAGGCTGCAAGCGAAATCGCATCCAGTGGCGGCAAAGCGAAAGCCTACAGGTGCGACGTGTCCCAGCGCGATTCTGTTAAGGCAGCACTGAACGAAGTATTTCACGAGGGGCGTGTTCACATCCTGGTGAACAACGCCGGAATTTCCTATGTTGGGAACCTGGAAAGTACTCCGGAAGCCGATTTTGACAGAGTTTTCTCGGTAAACGTCAAGGGCATGTACAACTGCATGCATGTCTCCGCGGCCCACATGAAAGCGAACGGAGGCGGCATCATCTTGAACATGGCGTCCATTGCTGGAACATCAGGCCTAGCCGATCGTTTTGCCTATTCCATGAGTAAAGGCGCGGTGGTCGCGATGACATATTCTGTGGCCAAGGATTACCTGGCCCACAACATTCGCTGCAACTGCATCTCGCCAGCAAGAGTCCATACACCCTTTGTCGATGGTTTCCTGCGGCGTAACTATCCCGGCAAAGAACAAGAGATGTTCGAGAAGCTGGAAAAATCCCAGCCCATCGGGAGAATGGCTCAGCCCGAGGAGATCGCCGCCCTTGCTCTTTATCTTTGCTCGGACGAAGCATCGTTCATCACGGGCTCGGACTACCCGATTGACGGAGGTTTCTTGAATCTGCGCGGTTAGAGCCTCGGTCATTGCCGCGACAGGGAAGAGCCGAGTCTCGGACGCATGGGCCGAGCTTCCCCGCGGATCTGCGATTCATTATTCTGCAACTCATGGATCTCGAACTCAAAGATAAAGTCGTGCTGGTAACGGGCGGGGCAAAAGGCATCGGCGCCTCCATCACCAAAACCTGCGCCCAGGAAGGCGCCATCGCAGTTGCCGTGGATCGGGACGTATGGGCGTGTCAGCAGTTACAGGATGAACTCGGTACCCAGGGCCTCGAAATCAGTTTCATTGCCATGGATCTATCGCCGGCCACGAATTGCAGGGAAATTGTGCAGCAAGCGATTGCAACCTGCGACCACATTGATGGGCTGGTGAATAACGCAGGCGTCAACGACAAAGTCGGGCTCGAACATGGTGATCCTCAGGAGTTTCTCTCTTCGTTGCAGCGGAATCTCCTGCATTACTACGATATGGCGCACTACGCGCTCCCGCATTTGAAGCGAACCCGCGGCTCAATTGTCAACATCAGTTCGAAAACCGCTCTTACTGGTCAGGGTGGCACTTCAGGCTACGTTGCCTCCAAGGGGGCGATTTTGGGCTTGACCCGGGAATGGGCGGCAGAATTGCTCCCCTACGGTATGCGAGTGAACGCGGTTATACCCGCCGAAGTGATGACCCCTCTTTATCGACAATGGCTCGATGGCTTCTCCGATCCACATGAAAAACTGAAAACCGTGGTAGCCAAGATTCCTCTCGACAGACGGATGACCACGCCGGATGAGATTGCGGCAATGGTTGTCTTCCTCCTTTCAGCGAAGGCTGGGCACATCACGGGCCAACACTTGTTTGTAGACGGGGGTTATGTGCATCTGGACCGCGCCTTGACCTGACAGGAGGGATATGACGAAACCGTCCGTACCGCTTACGGAGCGCCGCTATGTTGTGCCGCTGATTCTGGTCACCAGCCTGTTCTTTCTCTGGGCTTTCGGCGTCAACCTGAACGACATCCTGATTCCCCAC
>Ga0302325_10010890_pt1 | contig 19650 bp, 14 predicted proteins | sample Palsa_T0_2_FD_201948 | JGI IMG/M metagenome (GOLD analysis project Ga0302325, IMG submission 201948) | Peat permafrost microbial communities from Stordalen Mire near Abisko, Sweden - Palsa_T0_2 | ecosystem: Environmental > Terrestrial > Soil > Palsa > Peat permafrost | place: Sweden: Abisko...
CGAAATGATTTACGCGATGCGTATGAGCGATTGAAGGCTGCTGGCATCGCTATCGACAGTGCGGTTGACCATGGCGTCAGCGAGTCGATCTATCTTCGCGATCCGGATCAAAACGGCGTGGAGTTATATTGGGATCGTCCCGCTGCCGTTTGGTGGAGCAGTTCGGGCGAGATCAACATGGGCCATCGTCCGATGGATCCCGAGGAACTTCTGCGTTAGTCCCGATAATGCGCGGAGGTTACAAAATCTCCGGCGTGCGCACGTGCTCGGGGCGGATACCGACCCCAAGCAACCGCGCCGGAATGCGGCGCAGCACTGGAAAGATGTTGAACAGCTTGAAGAACAGCGGCGGCTTCGGCCGCTGCTGACTTTCCATCCCGAGCACACGGCTGATGATCCGCTTCTGGATGGTGAGCTGAAGCCACTGGGTGAAACGCACCGGCAAGATGCGTCGCTGCTGAATGGCACGAAGGTCCTCGGTTGTCATCGTGCCGTTCTTGAGCGGCCCGGCGAGCCGATTGGCCGCAGCCACCGCGTCCTGCACCGCCATGTTGATACCGACACCGCCGATCGGCGACATCGCGTGGGCAGCATCACCGATGCAGATCAGACCCGGTCGCCACCATTTTTGCAATCGATCGACCGACACGCTAAGCAACTTGATGTCGTCCCAGCTTTTCAATTCACCGATGCGATCGGCCAGGAACGGCGACATATCGGTCACTCGCTTGCGGAATGCTTCAAGCCCTTCCGACTGCACTTTCTCGATGCCGCCCTTGGGGATGACGTAGGCGCACTGCCAATATTCGCCGCGGTCGAGCATGATCATCATCCTGCCCGCCTCGACATGGCCAAAAGTATCCGCTGTGTCGATTTGCTTGCGCGACATGCGAAACCACAGCACGTCCATTGGTGCGCCGTAGTCGTCGCTCTGAAGGCCTGACTTCACGTGCACCGTCGAATGCCGGCCGTCGCAGCCAACCACCAGATCGGCGCGGATGGTCAGCATGCCGTCTGGACCTTTGGCGCGTAACCCGACAATGCGGTCGCCCTCCTCGATCAGGTCGGTCGCTTCGGCCTTCATGTGCAGATCGAAAGTCTTGTACCGCTTGCCATGCTCGGCGAGGAAATTGAGGAAGTCCCACTGCGGCATCAGCGCGATGTATTTGCAGTGAGTCGGTACATGACGGAAATCAATCATGGTGAGATGCTCCTCACCGATCTGTGCGGTCAGGGTCTCGATCTTTTCATGTGGCACTTTGAGGAAGTCGTCGAGCAGCCCGAGCTCATACATCAGCTCGAGTGTCGAGGGATGCACGGTATCGCCGCGAAAATCCCGAAAGAAGTCTGGATATTTTTCCAGCACCACGACATCGACGCCGGCGCGCGCCAGCAGGAAACCGAGCATCATTCCGGCGGGGCCGCCGCCCGCAATGCAGCATTTCGTGGTGAGCGACATATCGGGCATTGGCGTTCGGCTCCGGCAAGTGTCTTGCGGCAGAAGGCGGGAAGGTTCAATTTGGCGGCAACTCTTTAACACAGAACGCAGGCCGCCGTTTCTTGTTCGATAAAGCGCCGGTTGCGGCAAAGCCGACGGGAGGCCGGAATGTTTTCCAAGATCAATCACGTCGCCATCGTCAGCGAGCACTACGCCAAATCGGCGCTGTTCTATCAGTCGGTGTTCGGCATGCGCACGTCCGACAAGACGCGAACGGCGCGCGCGCAGACCGTCGGCGACGGCTATGTCGGCCTCAACATCAATCCGAAGAAGGCCGGACGCGCGGCGGGCCTCGACCATTTCGGCATCGAAGTAGAGGACGCCGAGACCGCATTCGATCGCATCCGCAAGAAATATCCCACGGTGAAATGGCTGCAACGTCCCTCGAACCGTCCGTTCGCCGGGATTTCCACCCACGATCCCGACGGCAACATGTTCGACATCTCGCAGAAGAATATGAGCAATCGTACCTCGGTGTATCAGGACCAGGAGGCTAGCAAAGAGGTCAATCCGCGCCAGATCGATCACGTGGCGCTGCGCACGATGCGGCCGGACGACATGGCGGAGTTTTATCGCGACGTGTTCGAGCTGGCGCCGGGCAACAAGCGCGAGGGCGATCGCAACCACTATCTGACCGACGGGCATATGACGCTCGTCATCATGCCGTGGGACATCGCCGACTATGAAGGCTCCGGCATCATTACCGCAGGCATGGATCACATCGGCTTCAAGGTCGAGAACCTCGCGACATTCAAGGAAGACGTCAACCGCATCGCCGCCGACAATCCGTTGCTCGCGCCGTTTCCCGTCGGCACCGGCGCCGAAGGCAAGGCGCATTTGGAAATGTTCCGGCGCACCTGCCCGCTCGGCCAGCACCACATGGCCGACTGCGACGGTATCCTGATCGACGTCTCCCCCGATTAGGCCCTGATGCGGCGCTGGCTCATGGCGTTCGGAGCGGCGTTCCTGCTCCACCTTCATCGCGGAGGCCGAAAAAGATCATCTCGAAATCCACGAAGTCAGCGGCCGGCACATCAAGGAGATATTGAGCGATGCGTTTGCCATGCCGCCTGAAATCGCCAAGGCCGCGACCGAAACGATGGGCACGGCGCCGACCGGAAGCGAGTAAACTGCCGTTTATGCGCACCCATATTTCCGCCGCAACCGGAATGCTAAAACGGCACAACCCGTTAGCGTGTCACACCATGCGTTCCGCCATCATCCTCGCCATCCTGGTTTCGCTCGCGCCGTTTGATGCCGCGTTCGCGCAGCAGCCGTCGGGCGCGGGCAATTTTCACATCGCATGGGAAGTGAAAAACCGCTTCAGGCTGTTCCGCAAGGAGACCGACTTCCTGCGCCAGGAAGCGGCCAATCGCGGCGACGGCGTCCTCGCAACGGAGGATCGGCTCGAGCGGACTGCCGGAGGTTTGGGCTGGGCCAAAGATGTCGTCGGCAATCTTTGCACCGACGCGACCGGCAATCTCCTGCAAACCTGCGAACGCGACGGCATCAAGGAAAGCTACCTCAACCCGGTTGACTATCCGGTCGGTGTCGAGATCGCCGGCGACGTGCCGCAAGGGACGACGTGCCAGTGGAGCTTTGACGACAGCGCCGGACCCGTTCGGCAAACCGAGGCACCCTGTGATCAGGAAGTGAAGCTGCGCATCGCCGCCGGCCGAACCACCGTTGCAACCGCCGATATTCCGCTCGCTGATGGCACGACGACACGGGTCACGACCGAGATCGCGGTGCGCGACATGCTGATCGCCGGCATGGGCGATTCTATCGCCGCCGGAGAAGGCAATCCCGACAGAGCGGTCAGACTCGACAGCAGCTTTTGCTTCCGGCGCTTGCTCCGTGTCGCCGGTGGCGAATTCTACCGGCCCGGCCGGGCCGGCTATAACGGCGACCGCACCTGTGAAGGCGGTCCGGCCAGTCCGGCTTCAGCAGCAGATTGGGCGCGCCACGGCGCTCGTTGGATGAGTCCGGGCTGCCACCGCTCGCTCTACAGCTATCAGCTTCGCACGGCGCTCGCTCTCGCGGTCGAGCAGCCGCACGCTGCCGTGACTTTTCTGCCGCTTGCATGCACCGGCGCGAGTATCGCGGCCGGCTTGTTTGGGTCGCAGGCTACCGATGATTGCCCGATCGGGGTCGACCGATGTTCCGGCACGGCGCCGGCGCAATTCACCGAGCTCAAAGACCTGATGGCGTCAGTGCATCGCCAGGATCCAAAGCGCAATCTCGATATGGTGCTGCTCACGGTCGGCGCGAACGACATCAATTTCGCGGGCCTTGTCGCCAACGTCATCGTCGACGGCACGGCGGAACGTCTGTTGCTGAAAGAAGGCGGCTCTCTCGCCAGCGCGCTGGACGCCGAGAGAAGTCTCGATCTGGACTTGCCGGACGAATTCACCCGATTGCGCGCGGCGCTCAAGCCCCACCTCAACGGCGACATGGGCCGTGTGCTTTTTGTCTCGTACGCCAATCCCGCGTTACAGGCGCCAAATGTACCTTGCCCCGGCGGCCTCGACGGCCTCGACGTACATCCAGCCTTCAATGCCGACCCAGCGCGGCTGCAGGAGGCTGCAGCGTTCGTCGATTCCAGGTTCCTGCCCAAGGTGAAAATGCTTGCGACCTGCGAGGGCGGCAAAGTTTGCAAGGATCCGATCTCGGATCGCATGACATTCGTAGATTCCCACCAGGCGGTATTTGCCCAGCACGGAATGTGCGCGCACGCGCCAACCGATCCCGAATTCGATCGCGCCTGTTTTTCACAAACCGGCGAAAGCTTCGAGAAGAATATCGCCGACGCAGCCGAAGACCCGATGGTCTGCTCAAGCCCCGCCAGCGATTACAAACCCTATGCTTCGCGGGCACGCTGGATCAGGACCGCGAATGACAGCTACTTCACCGCGATGACTTATCCCGTGGGTATTTCACCGGTATTGCGGCCGAGCGACATTCATGACGCCATATGGGGCGTCGTCAGCGCGGTCTATGGCGGCGCGATACATCCCACCGCAGAAGGATATGCGGCGATGGCAGACGCAGCTTTGCCAGTAGCCCGCGGCGTGCTCGGCCTGACCGCACCTCCCGCGATTCTGACGGCGCCGCTTGCGCCGCCGTCCGACGCCGGACCTGCCGCCGTAGATCCGCCGGCAGCATCGACAACGCCGCAGCCAGCGCCAGCGGGATCCAACCCGCAGTAGTCCTGCAAAACTTCAGCGCGGGGTCGGCGCGACTCCGAGCTTCTTCTGCAAGCTCGACGACGACGTCGTGTACTGAAACACCAGGCGCTTCTCGGGATAGATGTAGTGATAGGCCTTTTGCGCCGCGAGCGCACCTTCGTGAAATCCGGAGAGGATCAGCTTGAGCTTGCCCGGATACCAGTTGATATCGCCGATGGCGAAAATGCCCGGCATGCTGGTCTCGAAGTTTTCGGTATTTACCGGGATATATTCATTGTTCTTCAGCTCGAAGCCCCAATCGGCGACCGGACCGAGCTTCATCGTCAAGCCGAAGAACGGCAACATCAGATCGCAATCGATGTCCGCCATGGCGCCGTCGGTCTTTTTGACAACGGCTTTTTGCAGAATGCCGTCACCGCCGACAAGCGAGGTAACCTGGCCGACGACCAGATCAACTTTTCCTTCATCGACCAGCGCCATCATTTTGTTGACGGAGTCCGGCGCGGCGCGGAATTCGGCGCGCCGATGACATAACGTCAGCTTGCTGGCAATCGGTTGCAGATTGAGCGTCCAGTCCAGCGCGCTGTCGCCGCCGCCGACGATCATGACGCGCTTGTCGCGGAAGTTTTCCATCTTGCGCACGGCATAATGCACGGTGTTGCCCTCATACGCCTCGATGCCCGGAATCGGCGGGCGCTTCGGTTGAAACGAACCACCGCCGGCCGCGATGACCACGACCTTGCACTCAAACACCTTGCCTTGATCCGTCGACACGCGAAACAACGGATCGCCGATCTTTTCGACCTTCTCGACCATTTCGCCGAGATGGAATTGCGGCTGGAAATTCTTGATCTGCAACAGCAGCGCATCAACAAGTCCCTGCGCGCTGGTATAGGGGACGCCCGGAATGTCGTAGATCGGCTTCTCGGGATAAAGCTCCGCGCATTGGCCGCCGATCTTGTCGAGAATATCGATGAGATGGCATTTCATATCGAGCAGGCCGAGCTCGAATACCGCGAACAGGCCGACCGGCCCCGCACCGATAATGACAACGTCAGTTTTGATAGGCTCAGTCATGTCGTCTTTTTGCTCGTCTTCAGGGATTTGTTTGATGTGGCGCAGTGTCTAGCGCGCTGCAGGCGGCAGGGGAAGAGGAGCGTGCCGCTCCAGTTATTTGGGGTCCGGCGGCCGTTTCGGCAACACCGAATCTAGCTAGGCTTGCCGCTCCGGCGTTCGCACGGTGAGGCCATCAAACTCGTCGCTCACCTTCATCTGGCACGAGAGCCGAGAATTTGGTTTCACGTCGTAGGCAAAATCCAGCATATCTTCTTCCATCGGCGACGGTTCGCCGACTTTTTCTCGCCATGCCTCTTCGATGTAGACGTGGCAGGTCGAGCAAGCGCAGGCACCGCCACATTCCGCTTCGATGCCAGGCACGCCATTTTTGATTGCGGTCTCCATCACCGTGGAGCCGTTCTCGCCATCGACCGTACGAGCCGTGCCCTCAAAATCGATGAAGGTGATTTTGGTCATGGAAAACAACCGAATGCTGATGGCTCCGGCGAGGATTTGCCGAAGCAGCTGCCCTTATTTATTGGCTTCCGCCGGACAACGCTAGTGTAAAGCCAGCCCGCTCCACTTAACGGCTAGTGATCGCGCAAAACGCCGCCAAGGCGCGCGCCAATCACCGCGCTGGCCTCAAGCGCCGCAGTCTTCAGGTCGTCGATCGTCACATCGCACTCCAACGCCCGGGACGCTCCCATACAGGCTTGTTCCAGGCGTTCCGCCGCATGCGCAACTCGCCATGCGCCAATGCCGCGAGCAGAACCTACCAATGTGTGTGCCGCTGCCGCGGCGAGCGGAGGCTCCGCCGTCGCAATCCGCTCAAGCATCATCGCGGCCTGCCGCACGAAAACCTGGAGGACATCGCGTTCGAGTTGACGGTCGCCAAGCGTCATGCGTGCAAGATGCGCCTCATCCAGCACGGCAGGCGTCTGATCCGGAGGCCTTACTTTTTTCACTGCCGCCATGACCTGCTCCCTGACCGCCGCTCTTTATTCTTGGCCGCGACCCTGCATCCAAAGGAGCAAAAACCCGGTGAATCGCCCCCCTTGCAGGGCGCCGGAGCAGCTTTGTTTCACGTCGTTGGTAAGCAAGTCCTTAGCCGAGGCGACGACTAGGGGCCGGTTTGCTACGATTACTTCCGGATTTCTCGGCCCAAAGCCAGCCGCAATCTTGGCGGCAAAATGGCGGCGGTTATGGTGAATTATCCGTTAACGATGATTAAAGGCACGTTAGCGACACAGTTTAATTCGATCCGCCAAGCCGATAGGATGAGTTGTGGCACTGTAACTTGCGGGCCGGGGAGCCCTGAGTGCCGATGAGGAACTTGACGATCACGTGCTCGTGGTGCGGCCCGCGAACGGGGCCGTCCTAGTCCAGCGTAATACGCGAGGCGACGACCGAAATGGCCAACTACCCGAAAAAGATGACGGATCCGACGGAAGCGGCACTTTCCGCGATCCAGGAAGCCCTCAACATCCGCGACGAGGACGAGCGCACCGACGGCCCGGCCGAAGAGTTCCCTGTTCCGCCGCCGAGTGCCGATCACATCATGCGCGAAACCGAGCCGCTTGCGCCGGCTTTTGACGACGATTTCGACCGCGAACCCATCGGGATTCGCGGTGATGTGCCCGCGCCGCTTGCCGCGAACGATGACCGGCAATCTGTCGGCCAGATCCTGCGCGCGCTCCAGCGCCGTCCGGCCCGTACGTCCTATTTTATCGCCGCCATATTCTCCGCCGTCTGGGTTGTTGGTTGCCTCTCGCTGTCGTGGGCCTACCTGTCCGATCTCAATGCAGCGGCTGGCCCAGGTCATTCGTCGGCGGCCTTGATGGTCGGACTGGGCGCTGCCGCGCTGCTGCCCATCATCTTCTTCTTTGGCGTCGCGCACATGGCCTGGCGCGCACAAGAATTGCGCTTGATTACCCAATCGATGGCGCAAGTCGCCATGCGGCTTGCCGAACCGGAAAGCATCGCGCGGGACTCCATCGTCACGGTCGGTCAGGCGATCCGCCGCGAAGTGGCCGCTATGGGTGACGGCGTTGAACGCGCTCTCGCGCGAGCGGGCGAGCTCGAGACGCTGGTGCAGAACGAGGTTGCCTCGCTCGAGCGCACCTACAGCGACAATGAAGTTCGCATGCGCGGCCTGCTCCAGGACCTTTCCAATCAGCGCGATACGCTAGTTGGCCAAGCCGAGCAGGTACGTTCCGCGATCAACAACGTCCACATCGATCTGACGCAGGATCTTTCCACCATCAGCGATCTCGTCGGCCAGCAGGTCAACGAAGCCGCTCAACGCATCACGCATTCTCTCGCTGAAAAGGGCGAGCACATCACTCTTTCGCTGGGCCAGGTCGGCGACGACATGATCCAGCAACTTAGCGTGCGCGGCGACGACCTGCTGACACGGCTGGAGAACGCGAGCGAAGAAACCTCGCGCGCCATCGCAACGGCGAGCGACCAGCTTACTTCCAATTTGAATTTCAAGACGGACCACGTTGGCGAGGACTTCGCCGAAATCGTGACCGGTCTGGAAGACATGATGACGTCGCGGCTCGACGCGGTTGCCGATAACTTTTCTGAAAAATCGCTTGCGATCGTCGACAACATGATTGGACGCTCGCAGGAGGTCGCCGACCTCGTCGCAGGCCGCGCGCAGGAACTTTCCGAAGCTATCGTCGATACGTCGAGCCACATCGCCGAGACGATCGCCAGCCGGGCCGATGAGGTCAATTCGACGCTGCGTGCTACCGGTGAATCGCTGATCCTCGATCTCAACCTGCGCGGTGGAGACGTTGCCAAGAAGCTTGAACAGACCGGCGCACAGATCACCGATACCCTTGTCGATCGCAGCACTCACGTGACGAATACGATGCGTGAAAGCGTCGACAATCTCGTCGAAGCGCTGGCGGCTCGCGGCGACGGAATGCGGGAAATGCTCGCGACGCGCCTTGCCGCGTTCGAGGATATTTTCAACAATTCGGGCGCCGAGCTTGGCGAAAAGATTTCGCGCGACTCCGGAACCCTTGGTAATCTTATCACCCGCCATCTCGCCGAATTCGATCGCACGGTGAAGACCTATGGCTCCGAGCTGGTGGAGCGGCTCGGCGCGCGCACCCAAGACGTATCCGAATCGATGCGCAGCTATGTCGAAAGCTTCGACAACCGGGTCACAGAAAAGGCCGGCGAAGTCACCAGCGCGCTGGACCAGCGCCTGACGCGATTCCAGGACGCATTGGACGGCCGCACCCAAACGCTGACCGAGGCGCTTGCGGCGCGTGTCATGGACATTGCGAAGACTCTTGCCGAGGGCGGCAAGGAGGTCGTTACAGCGCTGGACAAGCGACTAAGCGACGTCACCACCCTGATCGATACGCGCGCAGCCAATCTGGGCGACACAGTCAGCGCTCGGGTTGCAAACATCGACAAGACCTTGGGCACACGCGCGCTGGAAGTCGCCAACAATCTCGATAGCCGGATTGCGATCATCGACAAGACGCTGGGCGATCGGGCTCAGGAAGTGGCCAATAATCTCGACAGTCGTATCGCCAATATCGACACGACGCTGGGCGCCCGTGCTCAGGAGGTCGCCGGCAATCTCGACAGCCGCATTGCCAACATCGACAGGACACTGGGTGGCAAAGCGCTTGAGGTCGCTAACACGCTTGATGGACGGATCGGCAAGCTCGAGGAACTGCTTGTCGGGCGAACGGAAGCGGTTGCGCAGCAACTCGAACAACGCAGCCGCGCCGCGGCAGAGCTGCTGAGCGCGCGGCTGCGGGAGCTCGCCGAGGCGATCACGACCAATACCGGCAAAGCCGAGCGCGCGATCGTTCAACTGTCGACCAATACGACCGAGTCGCTGGGCAAGAGCACGACCGCAAGTGCAGCCGCGGCGGAAGCGCTGAACCGCAGCGCGACGGAAGCGACAGTTTCGCTCAACCGCAGCGCCATCTCCCTGAGCGATACGATCGGGAAAAGCGCGTCGGCCGCCAGCGAAGCAATCAGCAACACTGTTGTTGCGGCAAGAAGCAGTATCGGACAGAGCGCTGCCGCCGCAAACGATACAATAAGCAAGACTGCCGCAGCGGTCAGCAGCACTATCGGCAAGAGTGCCGCCGATGCTGCCGAACTTCTTGCCCGGAACGGAACCGCTACGACCGAATCCGTCGGTAGGAGCGCCGCCGAGGCTGCTGCACTTCTAGCCCACAGCGCGTCTGCAACCACAGAGTCCATTGGTCGCAGCGCCGCCGAAGCGGCTGCACTTCTTACCCAGAACGCAACTGCGACGACCGAATCCATTGATCGAAGCGCTGCAGAAGCGGAACGCAAACTTGTCAGCACCAGCGCCGAGGTTGCCCGCAACGTCGTCGGCAAGGCTGAGCAATTCAATACCACGATCAGCGAACGGCTCGGAGAGATGACTCTGCTGCTCGACGACAAGTCGAACAGCCTGCTGACCGCTCTGTCCGGAAAGGGCCAGGAATTCGCCAACGAGGTCAGCCGCGTCACCGATCATGCGGTAAAGTCGATCGAGGCGAAGAGCTTCGTCTTCACCCAGACGATGATGGACAACAGCGAAGAAATCGCACGGCTCATCAACGATGCCAGCCAGTCGGCAACGACGGCCATGGCGGGTTCGCTGGGCCAGCTCCAGGATGGCACGCATAGCGCCGCCGAGATGGCGAAGTCGACGATCGCACGCACCCTCGCCGATCTGCACAGCGCCACGCGGCACGCCGTCGAGGAGTCGAAGCAGACCGCATCGGCGACGGTCGCCGACATGTTGGAGACGCACAACATGCTGCGCTCCGACTCGACGGCCCTGTTCGAGCGCCTGCGCGAGGCCAATATCCTGCTGCAGGAAGTGCTCAGCGGCGCTCACGAGAACATGAACTCGATCGAGCATACGATGGCGACCCGCGTATCTGAATTCGTGGCCGCCATGAGCGATCTCAGCTCGCAGAGCGGCGCCACAACAACCAAGGTGGAGCAGCATCTCGGCACGTTCAACAACGTGACGGCGAAAGTGCTGCACAACCTCGGCGATTTGTCAGCGCAGTTCAACCAGCATGGCCGCTCGCTTGCAGAGGCCGTCGAGCTTCTGGAACTGAGCAATCGCCGCAGTGAAGAAACCACGGCGGCGCGTCAGACCAGCCTTGAAGGGCTTGTCACCACGCTCGACCTGCGAACCAGCGACTTCGAACAACGCCTCCAGCGTTTCTCGAGCCTGCTCGACGAATCGCTTGATACCGCGACAACGCGGACACGCGAGATTGCGAGCCTGATCGCCGAAACCAGTAACGAGAGCGTGCAGTCGATCGAGCATCAATTCGAGCAGATTCGAGCCAGCTCCGAGGAAGAGCGCAAGCGCACTGGCGATACGCTCAATACGATCTACAACGAGGCTGCCGCCGATGTGAGTGCGATCTTCACGCAGTCTGCCGAGCGCTTCACGGCCACCATCCAGAGCATGAAGCAGATGGCGACCGAAATGCAGCAGGAACTCGAGACAACGCGCACCGAATTGCGCCGCGGCGTGCTCGAACTGCCGCAGGAGACGACCGAAAGCGCAGCGCAAATGCGCCGCGTGATCGTCGACCAGATCGACGCACTCGCGGAGCTCAATCGTATCATCGCCCGTCACGGACGTTCGCTTGATGCCGCGGAACCGATGCGCCGCGAGCCTGAGCAAGCGTACGCCTCCGGTGGTGGTAGTGGTGGCGGCCGTGGCCAGGTCCGGCCAATCCGGCCGGACGTCACGCCGCCGCAGGCCGGTTTGACCCCGCAGCCAGGTTTGCGCGACATCACTGGCGCACCGACACGCCGCCCTGAGCCGCGGGCGCCGCAGAGCCAGCCTCCGGCTGAGAGTAACCGGGCAGCGAACGGCAGCGGTTGGCTGACGGACCTGTTGTCGCGCGCGTCGCGGGAGGATGCGGCGCAAGGTGCCCCCCTTGCCCCGCGCGGACCAGCACGTACCGATGAACGTCCGCGCGACACCGTCGACTCGCTCGACACGCTTTCAGTCGATATCGCACGCATGATCGACCACGAAGCGGCGGCAGAAGTGTGGGAACGTTCCAAGCGCGGCGAGCGCGGCGTATTCACCAAGCGTCTGTACACCCTGCAGGGCCAGAAGGCGTTCGACGAGATCCGCAACAAATATCGGACCGATCCGGAATTCCGGCAAACGGTCGAGCACTACATCCATGAATTCGAGCGGCTGCTCGATGACGTGTCACGCGGCGACCGTGGAGCCGCGGTAACGCGCAACTATCTGACGTCAGACACCGGCAAGGTTTACACCATGCTGGCGCACGCCGCCGGCCGGTTCGACTGACAAATCCCCTGTCCCGCGCATCCTTTATGCGCGGGACAGCGTTGCCGACGCCCTTGCTCGCGACGCAATTGCGGCGCTACGGTCAGCGCCATGAGCGCCACAGGCTCCGGCACTGAAGCCCTTTTGCCGACCGCCAAGGACGTGGACGAAGCGGCGCGCCGGCTCGCTGGTGTGGCCCTGCACACCCCGCTTTTGACCTCTGCTGCGCTCGACGCCATGACCGGCGGGCGAGTCTTCCTTAAAGCCGAGACCCTGCAGCGCACCGGCTCATTCAAGTTCCGTGGCGCCTATAACAAGCTTTCCGCCATCCCGCCCGAGCGCCGCGCTGGTGGCGTCGTGGCTTTTTCTTCCGGCAATCACGCGCAAGGCGTCGCCGCGGCGGCGCGGTTGCTCGGGATGCCTTGTGTCATCGTCATGCCGCGCGATGCACCGCGCGCAAAACGCGAACGCACGGCAGCCCATGGCGCCGAGATCGTGCTGTACGACCGCGCCAGTGACGATCGCGAGGCAATCGCCGCCGAAATTGCAGCACGTCGCGGCGCAACGCTCGTGCCGCCTTACGACGATGCGCTGATCATCGCCGGCCAGGGCACCGCCGGCCGCGAGATTGTCGACGACCTGCGCGTACTTGGGCTGGTTCCCGATGTCGTGGTCATAACTGCTTCCGGCGGTGGGCTCACAGCGGGCATTGCACTTGCCGTCAAAGCGCGCGTCCCGACCGCCGCGCTCTATACCGCCGAGCCGCAAGGTTTCGATGACCACGCCCGTTCGTTCCGCAGCGGCCGGCGTGAGCAGAATGCTGAATTGACCGGCACCATCTGCGACGCCCTGATGGCACGCACACCAGGCAAGCTCACATTCGCGATCAATCAGTCGTTGGTTGGAGCTGGCGTCGTGGCAAGCGATGAAGAAGTGGCCGCCGCCGTGGCATTCGCGTTCGCCGAATTGAAGCTTGTGGTCGAACCTGGCGGGGCCGTCGCGCTCGCCGCCGTCATGACCGGCAAAGTGGACGTCAAAAACAAAATTGCCGTCGCCGTTTTGTCCGGCGGCAATGTCGACCCTGAACTGTTCTCCAAACTCGTCGCGTAGCGATCGGGTATCGAACTCTACCAGACGTGATCCGAACACTGATTAAATCAGAATCGCGCCCTAGCTGTTTTTTAATCAGGCGAACTAGGCACCCGTGCCAGGAAGGAAGCAACGAATTTGGGTTGCACCCTGGAAATCCCGGTACGGCCATACCACCGCCGGACCGAACTTGTTGGGTTCGGACACGACCGCCGCATCAGGAACGACCACCCATTGCCCGTCGATACGTACACGATAGTTGCTGCCTTGCGTGTCCCAATCGACGTCTTGAACGCTAACGCCGTCGGCGAACGAGCAGCACAACCCCTTGCCGCTCGCGAGCTTGTCGAACCAGGTTTTCAAGGCTGAATTGGCATATTGGCCGTCGTCATGGGCCGATACGCTGATCGGAAAGAGCGCAATCGCGCACAACGCAACTACTGTCAGAACACGACAAGTAAGTGTGTGCATCGTAAGCCTCCTGAAGATCGCTTGGCGCGGACCACTAACGAACGGCCGCTCAGACCCCGGACAGCAAGCACACGCAACAACGTCGTTATCGATCCGCCTTTCGTTTCATCAAAGCAACTTCCATGCCGACTGCATGACTCGAAGGGATAATCGTACGCGTTAACAAAAAGTTACACACCGCAACGCTGTCTCAAAAACTCACTAGCTGAACAGCGCGATGAGCTCTTCTTCGCTCAAATCGCGTACCGCAGCGAGCGGGTCGCTTACCGCGGGACGCGGAACCGAGTGAGTCGCTGGAGTCATGTTAGCACGCTGCGGGGGAGAATTCGGTTCCGAGGCGGGCTCCTGGCTGACCATTGAAGCGGGAACCGGAGACGGCATCGGCATCGGCTCGAACAGATCTCCTGGATCTTCTTCCGGACTGGCGATGACGCCCTGTGAGTAGATCTGCGAAGGCAGCAATTGCTCGCTCACCGGCTCGCCACTCGACGCATTCTCGTGCGGCGTTTGGTGTGGCGGCAGCAGGACACTTGATGGACTCTGACTGAGCGTCGCTGACCGCTCGAAGGCATCCTCCTCAAATGCCTGATCCAAAACGTTTTCGCTTGCCCGCAGCAAATCCAGTGAAGCCTCAAAAGCATCCCCTGCCCCATCGACCGGCTTGGCGCCATTCTCGACCGAAGAGACATTTTCGATCGGTCCTGTATCGGTTGTGAGTTGGGTTACTTTAATCGCTTCGACAACCGGTTGATCTTCAGCAGCTGCTCGCTGATCGGGAAGCAGGCGGGTTTCAGGTGTAGGTTTGTCAGTCGGCGGCGATCCGGCAAATGGCGTAACGGTCTCGGCGACGCTCTGGTGATCGACGTTCATTGCCGGTGCCGGCTGAACGATTTCGGGGGGCGGCGCGATCAGCCCTTGCAGCCGTGCGGCAAGCGCGCGCAACTGAACGATAGCTTGTTGTCTGCGTTCAACTAAGCCTGCCGGCTGGGTGAGCGCATCGGAAAGTTTCCGAATGGCGTCATCGAATGCATCACGCAACGATGGCTCGACGGGCCGCTCGTGCAGCATGAAAGCTACGTCATGTATGCGTTCCATCGCGATAGAGATGTCGTCGACCGTTTTGCCTCTGGCGAGCCCAGCCCCAATCCGTTCGATCTCTGAAGCAATTTCTGGCAACGCCAAAGCAGCTTGCGGCGCAGGCTCGCCCCGTACGGCGGCCTCGACGCGGGCCAATGCGCTGACCACCATCTGGGTGTCGGCCTGACGATTGCGCCGGGCATATTCGGCGAGGAACTGGCGGCCACGTTCGATCGCCATCAGCGCAGCGCAGGCGGCGTCGAAATCCGCCTCGTGCGGCAGCCGAGCTAGAATCTCCGACAGCGCCAGCGGCTCGTTGGCCATTCGTCCACCAGGTCACGCTCAACCCCAACTATACAGCCGACCAACCCGTAACGGGCTAGTCAAACATTCGTCGGGGGATACCCACAGGCACCGAAGCGCCCCGCTGCGGTGTTAGGCGACCTCTAGCAGAATCTCCGTGAGCCGATCCGGCATATCGACCATGACGTCATGGCCCGACGGCACGCCATAGGTCCGCCAGGCCGGGTCCTGTTTGAGCTTTTCCAAATAGCCGTCGAAACGCGGATTTGGATAGGACGTGGCGCGAATATAGGTCTTTTTCGCGATTTTCTCGCGCGCTCCGGTCAGCACAATGGGTGTAAGGGAAGCGAAGGTTGGCTGCGGCGTCAATTTGGAATCGACCCACGCCTGATCCTTCCCGTTGACGTTGAACGCTTTTGCCGGCGGCACCGGGCGGCCGACCTCGTTCTTCGCCACCGCCGCAAGCGTTGCGGCATGCAAGTCCGGTGGCGTGAGGTCGAGGACGCTTTCACCGTTCTGGGGCAGGAACGCATCAAGGAAAACGATCGACGAGATCGCCGGCTGCACCCGCTCCGCAACGCCCGAAATCACGAAACCCGCGTAGGAATGGCCGACAAGGACGACATCTTGCAGGTTTTCCCATTTGATGACGTTGGCTACGTCGGTGATGTGCGTGTCGAGCGTGATCATGCCGCTCATGAGGTGAGACCGCTCGCCGAGGCCCGTAAGTGTCGGCGTGTAGACCTTGTGGCCCTTGGCATCCAACAGATCGGCAACCCGGCGCCAGCACCATCCGCCGTGCCAAGAACCATGCACCAGCACAAAAGGTTTCGCAGTAGCCTGCGCCCGCGCCGAGCTGGAGCCGAGCGCAGCGGCCGCGCTCGCGCCAGCGCCCAGCATCGCAATGGCGTTGCGTCTTGTGTGCTTTGACTTCGTCACAGCTTTCGTCCTTCTCTACTTGAATTCAAAGAGCTTCAGTCAATGCGGGCGTCGGCTGCCTTCACCAGCGCGCCCCATCGTCGCGTCTGATCGGCAAGAAACTTCCGGAAGTCCTCAGGCGATCCGACCTTGGCGATAGCGGAGAACTTGTCCAGGTTATCCTTCATCGCCTTTGACTGAAGACCTTCATTCACAGCCGCGTTGAGCTTGTTGATAATCTCTGGCGGAGTGCCAACAGGCGCAACCAGACTGGTCCATGCATCAAGCACAAAATCGGGATAGCCGCTTTCAACTAAGGTCGGCACATCGGGCAACGCCGGCCAGCGCTCACTCCGCCCAATCGCAAGCGCCCGCAGCTTGCCCGCCTGAATCAGCGGATAAAGCGTAACGAGACCATCGATTGTGAACTGAGTCCGGTTGCCGAGCAGGTCATTCACCGACTGCGCCGAACCGGTGTAGGGAACGTATACCATATCCAACTTGGCTTCGGTCTTGAACAAGACGCTAAGGAGATGTGGCGGCGTCCCCAAGCCGGCGCCGAAGTTGATCTTGCCGGGATTGGCTTTGGAATAGGCAACAAACTCGGCGATGGTTTTCGCAGGCACCTCGTTATTCACGACGAAGACATGCGGCAGCAGCGCGATGGTGGCGATCGGCGCGAAGGCTTTTTGCGGGTCGAGCTTCATGCTCGAATAAAGCGCAGGCGCGACAGCGAGCGAGCCTGAAGTTCCGAGCAGGAGCGTGTAGCCATCGGCGTCTGCGGCAGCAACATCCTTTGTTGCCATGGTCGAGCCCGCGCCTGGGCGGTTTTCCACGACAACCTGACCGATGCGGTTGCTCAGATCCTGTGCGATCACGCGTGCGATCGTGTCGGTTGGACCGCCCGGCGGGAACGGGACAATCAGCTTGATCGGTTTATTGGGATACCTGTCTTGGGCGCGCGCGATTGTCGGCAACGCCAAAGCGGAGCCAGCACCGACAAGTGAAGTGAGAACGCTTCGCCTGGTGGCCATGTGGTCCTCCCGAACGCGGCTCTGCGGCCGTCGTGACAAGCATACAACGGTATGTGCCGTCCCTTCAGCCCCACAACGCCGCATCGGGCGGGTAAGCCAGACTGCCGTCGTAGCGCAGTCCGTTCGCTCGGTCCCTGGCGAGCAGAAGCGGCCCGTCGAGATCGACGACCCGGGCGCGTTGGGCAACCAGCATGGCCGGCGCCATCGCCAGCGACGTCGCCACCATGCACCCGACCATGATGAAAAAGCCGCGCTGTTCGGCCTCAGCCGCGAGCGCCAACGCTTCCGTCAACCCGCCGGCTTTATCGAGCTTTACGTTGATCGCGTCGTACTTGCCGGCGAGTGCTTCCAGACCCTCACGGTCGTGTAGGCTCTCGTCGGCGCAGACCGGAATCGGCCGTTTGATGTGCGCCAACGCCGCATCGGCTTTTTCGGGCAACGGTTGCTCAATCAGGGTCACGCCGGCATCGGCGCAAGCGGCGAGGTTTTGCAGCAAATTATCGGCGGTCCAGCCCTCGTTGGCATCGACGATCAGCTCGGACCTGGGGGCTGCTCGACGCACCTCCGCTATCCGTTTGGCATCGCCTTCAGGACTGCCGAGTTTGATTTTCAGCAAGGGACGCCTGGCCGCCAGCTCGGCAGCAGCAGCCATCGCCGCCGGTGCGGCCAGCGATATCGTATAGGCCGTGATCCGTGGCGCTGGGGCAATAAGACCGGCTAATTCATAGGCCCGCCGGCCGGTTGCCTTGGCGCCAAGGTCCCAGTAAGCACAGTCGAGTGCATTGCGGGCTGCACCGGCAGGCATGGCACCCTGTAATTCCCGGTGGTTCAGGCCCTGTCCCAGTGCCGGACGCATGGTCTCGATTGCTGCCACAATGCTGTCCGGGGTTTCACCGTATCTTGCGTAGGGGACGGACTCGCCGCGGCCGCGGTGGAGCCCATCGCATAGTTCAGCCACCACCACGACAGCTTCGGTCTTGCTGCCGCGGCTAATCGTGAAGGCGCCAGCCAGGGGCCAGCGCTCGATGCTAACGGAGAGCTCCATGCAAGGAGCGAGTATGACTGGAGCAAGCCGCGACACTCAAGTGTCGTGGGGCACCCGGCTATGAGCTTAACCGCTACCGTCAAGGGCGAACGTCTCGGTCTCGCGGCAACCGGCGCGTGGACGGCAGAGCGTGCGACCGAACTTGAGAAAATCGTCGATGACATGGCTGCGCGCTACGGCGCAGCACGCAGCATTGATATCGACCTTTCAGGGCTCGAGCGGCTCGATACTTTCGGCGCATGGCTGATCGAACGGCTCAGCCGGACCTTCGTCGCTCGCGGCTCAACAGCCCGCATTGTCAACCTGTCGGACAAAGACCGCGGCCTGATCGAGGAAGTGCGCCGGGTTAACCGCGCATCGGACCAGAGCAAAGCCGACTTCCAGCCCAATGCTATCGTGTCTGGCCTCGATCAGATCGGCCGCGGAATGGCCGAAATCGGCCGGTCGCTAGTACTGCTCGCGCACCTGCTTGGAGCGCTCACCGTGGTGGTGCTTCGCACCATCGCGCATCCGTCGCGGCTGCGCCTGACCTCGACCGTGCACCACCTGGAAAAGGTCGGCCTGAACGCCGTCCCGATCATCGTGCTGAGCACGCTGTTGATCGGCGCCATCCTGGCGCAGCAGGGCATTTTCCGTTTCCGCGAATTCGGCGCCGACGCTTACGTCGTCGACATGGTCACCGTGCTCGTCTTACGCGAAATCGGCGTGCTGATTGTTTGTGTGATGGTCGCCGGCCGCTCCGGCAGCGCTTACACGGCCGAGCTCGGCTCCATGAAAATGCGCGAAGAGACCGACGCGCTGCGCACGATGGGGCTCGATCCGGTCGAGGTTCTGGTGTTGCCGCGCATTATCGCGATCGTGATCGCCGTACCGTTGCTGACCTTCATCGGTGTGATCGCGGCGCTCTACGGCGCCGGTCTGGTCTGCTGGCTTTACGGGGAAATGTCGCCGACAGTTTACCTGGAGAGGCTGCGGGGAGCAATCTGGCCGCCAAGTTTCGCCGTCGGTATGATCAAGGCGCCGTTCATGGCGCTGGTGATTGGACTTGTCGCCTGTGTCGAAGGCTTCGCGGTCGATGGTAGCGCTGCTTCGCTCGGGATGAAGACAACGGCGTCAGTTGTCAAATCGATCTTCCTGGTCATCGTGCTCGATGGCTTCTTCGCCATGTTTTTCGCAACCATCGGGATGTGAGGCATGGCCGGCAATCAGCCCATCATCAGCGTGCGCGATGTGATCGTCGGTTTTAACGGAACCAGCGTTCTTAACCGTGTAGACCTCGACGTATTTCGCGGCGAGATTCTCGGTTTTGTCGGCGGCTCGGGCGCCGGAAAATCAGTGCTGATGCGCACCATTATAGGCCTGATTCCGAGGCAAGCAGGCTCCATCGAGGTATTCGGCACCGATCTTTCTGCTGTCGACGAGGAGCAGCGCCGCAAGATAGAGCAGCGGTGGGGCGTGCTGTTTCAGCACGGCGCTTTGTTTTCCTCTCTCACCGCCTTGCAGAACATCCAGTTTCCAATGCGGGAATATCTCCACCTGTCGCCGCGTCTGATGGACGAAATTGCGCTCGCCAAGCTGGAAATGGTCGGTCTCAAAGCCGACGTGCGCAAGAAATATCCGTCCGAGCTATCGGGGGGCATGATCAA
>Ga0302325_10010891_pt1 | contig 19649 bp, 16 predicted proteins | sample Palsa_T0_2_FD_201948 | JGI IMG/M metagenome (GOLD analysis project Ga0302325, IMG submission 201948) | Peat permafrost microbial communities from Stordalen Mire near Abisko, Sweden - Palsa_T0_2 | ecosystem: Environmental > Terrestrial > Soil > Palsa > Peat permafrost | place: Sweden: Abisko...
GCACGGTGCTGTCTGGGAAGGTTTGAGCGTAGAACTTGGCCGCATCCTGCGCTGTGCCGTCATACCATAGACAAATCACGTTCTTGGCCATCGTCCGTCTCCGTTCGTCACGCGAGCCTCTAGGCTACAACGAAACGGCGTCCTGGGATTTAGACAGTGGGCCTAAGCATTACTTGTTTATTAGCTTTGCGAATGTAATTGGCTAATCATTTGTAGCTTCCCGCTGGAGGTGTTGAAGTAAGCGCGCTTGTGGCGTTAGGGGTCGGCGCCTCGGTTTGTCTTTTAATTTCTCAACTCCTAAAGGGAGTTTGCGCACGGGTTAGGATCGCGCGTAAACGCAGGTCACTCGGAGCGGATCAACAAGCGAAGATCCTCTCGCGTCTAGACCCGAGGAGCGGCCAGCAGTTGAACCCAGAACAGGCCTCGCCTTGCGCTCTGGCCTGCGGCATAGGCAAGCCCCATTTCGGCAAACCTCGGATCCATTATGTTTTCGCAGTGATCGGGACTGTCGAGCCACCCTTGCACAACTTCCTCGACTGATTGGGGGCCATAGGCAATGTTTTCACCGACCAGTTTTTCCCGATAGCCGACCGCGCGAACCCTATCTGCGGGTGAGTGTCCGGCCTGGTCTACATGTTCAAAATAGTTGTGTTCGGCCATGTCGCTCGCATGCCCGAGCGCCACGCTCGCGAGTGTTTCTGACAGTTTCATGGGGGGCGCCGGTCCAAACGACCGTCCGCCGCAGCGCGTGCCTCGGGCGCGCGCGTCATTTACTAGGCGCAGCGCTTGCTCCGATAGCACTGGCGTCCGCGCGCGAGCCGGTGCGACGTCTGCCAGCACTGGCGCCTGCGACCGAGCCGGTGCGGCGTCCGCTAGCACTGGCGCCTGCGACCGAGCCGGTGCGGCGTCCGCTAGCACTGGCGCCTGCGACCGAGCCGGTGCGACATAAGTGGAAGCCAACAAAATCCAGGTATCAAGACCGCGATGGTAAACGCCAATGTCTTGGAAAGTTCGACTGGTCACCGTGCGGCACGCCGAGCGCCTCAGCAACTGGATCGCGGATGAATCCGCGCCATTGATATGTACGCCTGCAACGGATTGCGCCGCGTAGCCACTACGTTTGGCCGCCGCTTCTAGCGAGACTCCCGCGGCCCACTGTTCGGCCGCCTGATCCAGCATGAGAATATGATGAACGGGTCGGGCGGCCGGTAGGATGCCGCCGCAACCGCCCTCGCGAAGTACTTGCACCGCATACACCGTATCAGCCCGCGCCGGCACAATTGCTAAGAGCGCGCTAACAAGGAATAGAAGACTCGACAGCCGCCAGTAAGACACGCGATTCAACCGTACTGCTCCTGTACTTCCAGCCTGCAAGTGCCACATCCGCCGCAGACGTCCGCTTTACGCATGTGGGTTGGGTATGGAACGCGCCAGCACCACATCGGCTTACCGTGAAATCCCGCTCGAATTTAGCGTTCGTCAGAACTGTGAATCGGCCACACCTTTGGTCGGGGTTTTGCGGGTGATCCCGGGGCGTTCGGGCGCCCGCTTGGTATGTGTCACGCGGGGCTGGTGACCACTTGGCCACCTGGACAAATCCGGATGCCGGAACGTGCACCCTGTGGTGCTCTCCTCGCCCCTTCGCATCTGGGATGCAGGCACCGATCAGTGCGATGAGAATTCCGTCACTCGTGCGGTGCTGCTGGTTTCGCAGCTTAGACGACGAAGTGTTCAGGCGCTTTCGGTCTCAGCGAGCGTCCTCGCCAAAATCCGGTATGGCCATGTTCGAACTGCGCAGATAAGCGACCATCGCACCAATCACGGGCCGCACCGCGGGGCGCTGAGCCACTCGGCTTCGCCATGCCAAAAGATTCGGGTACGACGCGGACATCGGTACGGTGGCAATGTGCGGGTTGTGGCGACAAGCTGCGCCGTGCCGCCGGTGGATAGATAGACCGCCGCCAGGGGAACATCGAACGGCGATTGGGCGAGAACGTCTATGGATGCGGCGAGACTCTCCTTTACGCATCCAATCACGCGGCAATATTCTGCGCATCAAGCGCTTGCAATACGTGGATGTACTCCGTCAATAGCCTGTCCACAAGCACGCGCGCGTCCTCAAGTTTGCCGCCTGCGGCCGCCAATTCCACCTCTTTGCAGAGCTCGGCGAATGCGAGCGCGCCGACATTGGCGCTGCAGGATTTCAGCGCGTGCGCTGCTTCTCTGATTCCGCCCGCGTCACCCGACGCCGCCGCGGCACGCAGGGTGTCAGTGAGAGCAAGTGAGCTTGAGAAGTACAGTCCAACCACTTTGGCGAAGAAGTTCGGTCCACCGGGTGTGTGTAATGCGCGTATACGGCCCAAAGCATGTTGATCCAAGACGGCGCTTTCGTTCTTAAGGTCGGAGTTAACGTCGGAATCCGTTCGCATGCTTGCGGATCCGCAGGACTCCAGAACCCGATACAGCTGATCGCCCGTGAAGGGCTTGCTCAGGTAGCGATCCATGCCCGCCGCGAAGCATTTCTCGGCGTCGCCGCTCAGTGCATTTGCCGTCAGCGCCACAATCGGTGTGCGGGCACGCTGATTTTCCTTTTCCCATTCGCGAAAGCGGCTGGTCGTGGCGTAGCCGTCTAGTTTCGGCATCTGGCAATCCATGAGCACGACCTCAAAGCGATCGACCGCCAATTTCTCAAGCGCCTCCTCGCCGCTCCAGGCGCTGACCACTTCGACGCCGAGCTCCTGCAGCATCGCCTTCGCGACCTCCTGATTGACCGCGTTGTCTTCGACGAGCAGGACTCGGCGTATGCGCGAAACGAGGCGCCCTTCTTGCGCCCCACCCGCCTCCGTCCCGGTCGCCTCGTTCGACGATCCCGGCTCGGCGAAGGGATGGTTCGCGAGGAGCGACGTCAGGCACGCCTGCAAGTGTTTTCGGCGTACCGGCTTGCTGAGCCACATCGTCGGACCGTCGCGCGAGTCGCCCCCTGACGCGGGCGTCGCGGCGGAGACCGAGTTCATCATCAATATCCGGGCGCCGGCAAATTCGGAGCGGGCGCGAATCGCCTTCGCTAGCGTCGCACCGTCCATTTCAGGCATCTGTGCGTCGATAATCATGACGTCAAATTCGCCACCCAGCGACTTCTCCAGGATCTCCAATGCGTCGCGGCCCGAACTCGCCTCCGTGACCATCACGTCCCAACCCAGCAGTTGGTGCCGCAGAACTTCACGGGTTGCGGCATTATCGTCAACAAGGAGCATTCGCGTACGATGCAGAAACGGTGCGCGCCTTTCGCGCGTCACGGTCGGATCTGTGGGCAGCGGTACTGAGAAGAAGAACGTCGAGCCGATTCCAGGTGTGCTGGAAACGCCAATTTGACCGCCCATCAGCTCCACCAACTGCTTGCAGATGGCCAATCCGAGTCCGGTACCTTCGTGCTGGCGCGTCGATGAGGTATCCTCCTGTGCAAACGACTCAAATATGGTGAGGCAATTCTCAGCCTTGATTCCGATACCGGTGTCTGCGACTTCAAATTCATACGACGGATTGAAAAGATCCGAACCGGTCTGCCGCACCGAAATCTTTATTTCGCCGTGTTCGGTGAATTTCACCGCATTGCTGAGGAGGTTTATCACCACCTGTCGCAGCCGCTGGGCGTCGCCGCGCACTGTCGTCTCAATGTGCGCCGGAATGTCACACACCAGCTCCAAGCCTTTGCCGTGCGCACGCTCCGCCAGAATATCGGCCGCATCTTCGATTATGTCGCGAAGGTTGAATGCAGCCACATTGAGCTCGAGCTTACCGGCCTCAATTTTGGAAAAATCCAGGATGTCATTGATGATGTCAAGCAAGGCACTGCCGGACTGATGGATCGTAACGGCGTAGCGGCGCTGTCGCTCATCCAGCGTTGTTGATTGCCGCAGCAATTCCGACATGCCGAGAACGCCATTCATGGGGGTGCGGATTTCATGGCTCATGCGTGCCAAGAATTCACTCTTGGCGCGGCTCGCGCGCTCCGCCCGCTCCAGGGCCTCGCGCGCTTCGGCGACTGCCGCGTCGAGCAGTGCAGTGCGTTCGCGTACAAGCTTCTCCAGTTCGTACTGATATACATGCAGATTCAGATCGCGCTTTTCCAGCTCCTCTAGCATTTCGTTGAACCCATCGATCAGGGCCCCAAATTCATCGTCTATTTCCCTTTCGGCGCGGATCGAGAAATTCTTGCTCTCGCGGACATTGCGCACGATCTGAACGAGGTCGCTGAGGGGTGTCAGGATGACTCGCTGCAGGCGGATTGACATCACATACGCCACGAGCCCTGCGAGCACGAGCCCGAAAAGCATGTTTTCCAGCGAGGTCCGCAATTGCGCGTAAAGCTGTGCAAGATCCGCGTCCACGTGAATCGTGCCGACGCGATCGCCGTCGAGCAGCACCGGAACCTGAACGTGGGCGCGCGTAAAACCGCTGAACCGCACGGACTGCTTGGCGCTGATTGGGTCACGGATCCCCCACGATCGCAGGCGCTCTGACGGCGAGGTGTATTCTCCGCTCAAGACCACGTCAACGAACACGTTCCCCGCGGCGTCGTAGAGAGTCACGGCACGCACGTTTGGATCCGCACGCAGCGACCGCAGCACATTGCGTGCGTCAGCTCGATCGGCAAACGTCAAAGCGGCGGTGGTGTTCGCACCGGCCGTCGTCGCGAGCGTCAGCAGATGCTGGGCGAGACTGCTGCGCAGGTTGAGAACTTCCTCCGACATATACATCACGGAGGCGACCAGCAGCGCCACGGCAGCCGCATAGACAACTATGACGCGCAGTTTCCAGACGATCGATAGGTTTTTTATCCAGCGCATCATGGGCCAGCACCCACATGCTCAGTGGCGCTGAGCGCGGCGATCTGCAGAAGCTGCGCGCCGATGGTGAGCCCGGCACGCTTGCTGGCCGCGACATTGATCTCGAAATGAATCGTCCCATCGGTGTTGCTGAAACCGACCATTCCGCCATCGGCCGTAAATCCATCAATATCGCTCATCGTGAGCACGGGGCTGCGCGCGGTCACCTGCAGAACTGTCGGCAGCCGGTTGCGCTCCGACTTGCGCACGAAGACGATGTGACACTTGGTGATTGACAGATCCGGATCCGAAAGGCGCGCAATCGCGATCACCTTGTCCTGCAGCTTCTGGCCGGCCAGGCTGTCGATGCTGCCGCTGTCGTCGTCCGTGCCGATAATACATAGGCGTAAAACGCCCTCGGAATCTGCGAATGCTCCCGCGGGCCAGTGAACAAATTTGCCGATCTTGACGATGAGCGCCGCCTCCGATTGATACGCGGCGGCAGCGCCGCCCTGCCCGGTTGCCAGAACAGCAAGTACCCCCAAGCCAACGGCTCTTGGCAGGCTTGCGCGGTTGGACGCTCGAGTGACGAAAGGGCGGATCGCGGAGCGCGCCGCTAGGCGCAGATTTCGCATCGTGTAGCGCCAGGCCGAGCAGTTGCGCGGGTCAGCTGCCCAGCGGTAAGCCTCAATCGGCGTTGTGTCACGCCGCCAGCCGGTTTGTACCCGCCTCATACGCGAATTGCGTGCTGCATAATGCGGCGCGCAGCGCTGCAGCAAGCCCGAATCGCGCGACGCGCGTGTTGCCCTGCAGCCGCCGGCACGTCACGGCCCCGCGTCGCTTGCGGAGGCGGCCGCGCGCGCAATAGCGCCGTCGTCGCGCGGTGCGCGGCGCAGCAGCTGCTCGAGCGCAGTCACGGGAATGGGCTCGCTGATGAGGTACCCCTGTACCTGATCGCAGCGATGCTTGCGCAGGAATTCCAGCTGCTCAACGGTTTCCACGCCCTCGGCGATCACCTTCAGCTTCAGTTCGCGCGCCATCGCGATGATGGCGGCGCAAATTGCCGCATCATCACTGCTCGTGTGCAGATCCTTGACGAACGAACGGTCGATCTTCAGTGCGTCGACCGGAAATTGCCGCAAATACCCCAGAGAGGAATAGCCGGTGCCGAAATCGTCAATGGCCAATTTGAGTCCTGCGGCACTGAAGCGCTTCATGTTCTCGGTGGTGTCGTCGACGTTGCGCATCAACAGGCTTTCGGTAATTTCCAGTTCAAGTTGTTGTGGCTTGATTCCGGATTGCCACAGTGCGCGCAGCACCGACTCGACAAAATCCTCTCTTGCGAACTGCTGCACCGATACGTTCACCGCGATCGTCAAATGGCCCAACCCCTGCGTCGCCCAGTCGTTCAACTGCTTGCAAGTCTCGCGGATGACCCAGTCGCCGAGCGGCACAATCAAGCCGGTTTCCTCCGCCACAGGGATGAACATGTCAGGCGCGATCCAGCCGCGCGTGCTGTGATGCCAGCGCAGCAATGCCTCAACCCCGATGATTGCGCCGCTCGCCAGGTCCATCTTCGGCTGGTAGTAGAGCTGGAATTCGCCGGCCTCAAATGCGCGGCGCAGATCATTTTCGAGTTCGAGCCGGCCGAGCGAACGCACCGCCATCGACTCGCCGTAGAAGGCGTGGCCATTGCGGCCCTGATCCTTGGCCTTGTACATGGCCATGTCGGCCTTAACCAATAGGTCCTCGATGTCCGTGCCGTCCTTCGGATAGAGCGCAATGCCGATGCTCGGTGTCACGACGAAGCGGTGGCCGCGGCAGTCGAATGGCTCCGCCAGCGACTCTTGGATGCGAGTGGCCACGGCGGTGGCTTGCATCTCATCGGCAAGGCCGGTGAGCAGCACGACGAACTCATCGCCCCCCAGGCGCGCGACGCGTGCCTGTTCGTGCGTCGGCCGCTCGCCCGGCTGGGATACGACGTCGGAAGGCCGCACGCTGCTCTCCAGCCGGCGCGCGACGTTTTGCAACAATGCGTCGCCGACGGAATGTCCGAGGTTGTCGTTGATCCGCTTGAAGCGGTCGAGGTCCAGATAGAGCAGCGCCATGAGGTGACCGCTGCGTTTGGCAGCGCGAATCGCGCGGCCCACTTCCCGCACCAGCAGCTGGCGATTCGGCAAGCCGGTCAATGTGTCGTAGTAGGCGAGATACTCTATTCGCGCCTTGGCACGCAGCCGCTCGGTGGTATCTCGAGTAATGATCAGGAGCCTGCCGTCGGCCTGCGGGCGCAGTCGAGCCTCGAAGGAGCGCTGCTCCTTGCCCTTGCCGATTGCGAACTCATGGGCGGACAGTTCAGGGGTGATGACGCCGTTCATGGCGAGTCGAACCGCGCGCGCCACCTCTCCAGGAAATACTTGTTCGAGCTTCTTGCCGACCAGGCTCGTGCCCTTGTTCTTGTCATCGCCGGTGATGTGTTCGAGCACCACGCCGTCGCGGTCGACGATAAAAATCGTGTCGGGGAGCGCCTGCAGCAAGGTCCGGTTTTTCTGCTCGCTCACTCGCAGGGCGCGCATATTGTCGAGCGCCCGGAGCATGAAGCCGATCCGGTGCGGCAGAGTCGGCCACAGAACCGGCTTGTGAATGAAGTCGGTGGCGCCTACCTCGTAGGCTTGCGCGATGGATTCGGTGTCGTCGTGGGCGGTGACCATGACGATCGGCACATCGCCATCCGGGCTCATGGCGCGTAATTTCGCGCAGATCTCGAACCCGTTGCTGCCGGGCAATTCGACGTCGAGGAGGACTAGGTCAGGTTTTTCCTTCTCGAAGGATGCGAGTGCATCGCGCACGTTGCTGGCGATTCGCGCCTCGAACCCCGCTTGCTGCAGCGTCTCACTGGCGAGCAAAGTAAATACCGGATCATCATCGATGATGAGCACACAGCGTCGGGGATGGGTGTGAGGGTGCATGCTTGTTCACTGCTCGGTGGCTGAAGTATGGATACGAGGCGGGGTCGCCCCGTCACCAGGAACTTCCATCCACCGCCTGCGGGCCACTTGGCAATATCCGACCGTTAATCACTATGAATCGCCGAACTGCCGCATTCTTTCCGCCCGCATGGTGGTGTTGTCGGCAGTTGGTTCACACCTCTTTAAATAAATCACAAGAAGCGCCGTAATCGCCGAAAAATCGAGAGCTTGATCACACCTCGGTTACACCCCATCCGTGGCGCCGCCAGGCGCGTCCCCGGGGGTCTCGGTCGAGGCGAAATCTCGGACGCCCGCATTGCACCGGCGTCCTCCATGGGAGCCTTTATGGCCCACGCCTGATCCGCGGTGCGGCCGCAGACGCAACGTCCAAGCTGTAGCGACAAAGCAGTCAAAAACGAGAACCAGCGCACATCTTCGGCCTGCCCCTTTTTCTGGGCACGCCAACCTCAGGCTTTTGTGCTGAGCGCGCGGTACGGCATCTGTGAGAAATGCCAGAAATGCAGTGTTTTTCGAGCCTTTAGCGCGCTTGGTGGAGACTTTGGGCCCCACCAAAGCGCGGCTCCGCCACGCTCGCGTCATGTCTCCTCGACCGGTTCTGCGCGTCCGTCTTCCGCCTTGCATTTGACGGCCGGTGGTCATTTTTTGACCAATTTTTACTTGTTATTTATCAGATAGTTATCTATGTTATTTAAATTAACATAGTAAGATTTGAAACCCTTTTGCGCCGCTCGCGCACCGCCGAAGCTTCCTAAAAATCCTGACACTCCAGCGACATGGGTTGTTATGCGCCGGTGGATTCGAGGCGTGACGCAGGCAACAAATTGGCGCTTTTCGGTTGTTTTTCGGAAGGGCTGCGCTATATTCCAACGCTAGGGAGTTGAGTAATCAGGAATCGTCGAATAACTATAACAAACGGACGTATTGCAAACGGCCCAAGAGCCGCAGCGTCCACGGGGTCGTCGCAATGAAAACAGCATGGGAAAAATTCCAATCGGCAACCGTATGTCTTGCCCGCTCAGGCGGGATCAAAGACCGGTTGACTGACGCGTATCGCAACTATCTTGCGCTCGTGGCCGAAGACGATCTACCCAAGGAGCTGCGCGAGGACTTTCGCGCCTTCGGCCGCGCGCTGACACGCGAGCGCCCGCTGTTGCGCGGCGAGGATGCGTTTCGCGCCACCATCCGCAAGATGTCAAACGAGGAGGCCGATCAGATCGCGACGTCGGTCGTTCTCATGTTTGCGGCCATTCCGCGCAGCTTCACGCCCGTCGTGCGCTCACTGAACTCCGCGCAGGTCGTGCCCCTCTACATTGCCGAAACCGCCGAGGCTCAAGCCCGCACGAGTGTTGCGCTCGCGCGCTAGTCGATCTTGAATTCGATGGTGTCCCAGCGCGCGGTGTCCTCGTGGCGCGCCTGGCGGCGTACGGCATCCACGAGCGCCCGCTCGTCCCATTCCACGATTTCATCTGCAAGCTCCGCGAGCGGTTTCGGCACTGGCGCCGGGCTGCCGAAGCGCTTCATCAGCACCACCGGCTTGTGGCTCGCCTGCGCATACAGAAGCTGAAACGTAAGCAGGTCCTGATTTCTCTCGTACGGATCAGGTAGCGCGATCACGCATTCGACGGGCGCAATCTGGCGCCGCAGGTCGTCCTTCTGCGCCTCCTTCTCCTGCACCGTCAAGCGCTCGGGAGTGCTGTAGTTGCGATAGAAGAAGTTATTCGCGCTCTCCAGGTATTCGAATACCCGCAGATAGTCCTCGCTCACGTCCCAGACGTGGGTGACAAAGAGCCGGATTGGATGGGACTGCGACATTGAGGTGGCACTTAAGGCGGCGCCCCGGCACCGCACACACGCGATAGAATACCCCATTACCGCCGCTTGAGCCCTTGAACGCCTGCAATTGCGCCTGCTTCTTTACAACATCCGCTACGCAACCGGCACGGGGGCGGCTTTTCACCTGCCGTTGCCGGGCGCGGGGTACCTGCGCAGCAACCGTAAAGTCTTGAGCCGCATCACCGAGTTCATCCGCGCTGAACGGTCGGACATTGTCGGCCTGATCGAGGTCGACACGGGCTCGGTGCGCACCGGCATGGTCAACCAGGCCGAGCATATCGCCAACCAGATTGGCCACTACTCGACCTACGAGTGTAAATACGGGCGCAGCTCCTTCAACCAGTTCGTTCCCATCGTGCGCAAGCAGGCGAACGCATTTCTGTCGGCGCCACATGTGCGCGGCGAGCGCTTCCATTACTTCGACACCGGCATCAAGCGCCTTATCATTGAGCTGGAACTGGAGGATGTGTGCGTATTCCTCGTGCACCTGTCGCTCAAGTTTCGCCAGCGCCAGTATCAGCTGCGCTCGCTGCACGATCTGGTGGTGCAGGCCAAGAAGCCAGTTATCGTCGCAGGCGATTTCAACGCGTTCTGGGGCACGCACGAGATCTACCTCTTCATGCGCGCCTCCGGCTTGCGCAGCGCCAACACGTTGGGTATTCCGTCCTTTCCGGCACGCGTGCCGCGCATCGAACTTGACTTCATCCTGGTGAGCGAGGGGATCGAGGTGACCGACTTTCGCGTGCCCGATGTGCGCTACTCGGACCACCGCCCGCTGGTGTGCGACTTTCACATCAAGGCGGCCGCCTGAACGCGCTCGCCTTCTGGAAGATGGACCGCGATGCCGACGGCATCGTGTGGCTCGCGCTCGATAAGCCGGGAACGTCGGCGAATGTGCTCTCGAGCGAGGTGCTCATCGAGCTCGGCACGCTCCTCGGAAGCCTCGCCGCAGCGCCGCCGCGCGCGCTCATCGTGCGCTCCGCCAAGCCGAGCGGGTTTATAGCCGGTGCGGATATCCGCGAATTCACCGCATTCAAGGGACCCGAGGATGCGTTCGCCCTGATCCGCGCAGGTCAGGCCGTGCTCGATCGCTTGGAGGACCTGCCCTGCCCTACGATTGCGGCCATTCACGGCTTTGCGCTCGGCGGCGGCCTTGAGCTTGCACTCGCATGCCGCTACCGCGTTGCGGTGCGCGATGAGAGCCTGGCGCTCGGCTTACCGGAGGTGCAGCTCGGTATTCACCCGGGATTCGGCGGCACGGTGCGCAGCGTGCGCCTGGTGGGCGTGCGGCCGGCCATGGAACTCATGCTGACCGGAAAACCCGCGCGCGCCGACAAGGCGCTCGCGATCGGTCTTGTCGACAGGCTGGTGAGCGCGCAGGAGCTGCAATCCGCCGCACGCGCCATGGCGCTCGATCCTCCGCCGGCGCGGCGCGCGCCGCTCGTCGAGCGCCTTCTGAGCAGCGCTCCCGTGCGCCGCTTTGTGAAGGGTGCACTTCTACGTCAGCTCGCCGCGCGAGTGCGCCGCGATCAGTACCCGGCACCTTATGCGATGGTTGAGCTGTGGGCGCGCTACGGCGCGCGCGGTCCTGCCTCCTTTGAAGCCGAGGCGCGCTCGATCGCGGAGCTCTTTGGAACCGCGACGGCGCGCAATCTGATTCGCGTGTTCATGCTGCAGGATCGGTTGAAGTCCGCCGTCGGCAAATCCGCGGTTCCGATCAAGCACGTGCACGTCGTCGGAGCCGGTGTGATGGGCGGGGATATCGCGGCATGGAGCGCCCTGCGTGGCTTCACCGTGACGCTCGAGGATCGCTCGCTCGAACTCATCGGGCCGGCGCTCGAGCGCGCGCGCGCGCTCTTCGAGAAGCGCATTCGCGACCCGGCACAGCGCACCGCTGCCACCGCGCGTCTGAGTGCCGACGTGGCCGGCACGGGTGTCGCAGCGGCCGATGTCGTCATCGAGGCGATATTTGAAGATCTCGACGCCAAACTTGCGCTCTATGCGCGCCTTGAGCCGCGCATGCAGCCATCTGCGTGGCTTGCCACTAACACTTCGAGCCTGACACTCGAGCCACTCGCCGCGCGTCTCGCGCGCCCCGAGCGTCTGGTCGGGCTGCATTTCTTCAATCCTGTCGCGCAGATGCCGCTCATCGAGATAGTGCGCGCGCAGTCGACCGATGCGGCGGTGGCGCAGGCCGCCGCAGCCTTTGCGCGCCGTCTGGACAAGCTCCCACTGCCGTGCCGCAGTTCACCCGGGTTCATGGTGAACCGCGTCCTCATGCCCTACCTGCACGAGGCGATGTTCGCAGCACAGGAAGGCGTGCCGTTTGCACTCATCGACGCGGCAGCGACGGACTTCGGCATGCCGATGGGACCGATCGAGCTTGCCGATGTTGTGGGGCTCGATGTTGCAAGTCATGTGGGCGAGATCATCGCGGCGGAGCTCGGACGTCCGGCGCCGGATCTGGGTGAGCTCAAGGCGCGGGTCGCGGCGAAAAAGCTGGGCAAGAAGACGCACGAGGGATTCTATGTCTGGAAGAGCGGCAAGCCTGTGAAGCCGGCGGTTCACGGCAGTGCGGCGCCGGTGGATCTCGTTGACCGGATGATTCTCGTGCTCGTCAACGAGTGTGTGGCTTGCTTGCGCGAGGGCGTGGTCGAGGATGCGGATCTCATCGATGCGGCGGTGATCTTCGGCACCGGCTTCGCGCCGTTTCGTGGCGGACCTCTCACTTATGCCCGTAGCGTTGGCGTGACCTCGATCACGCAACGCTTGGCCGCGCTTGCACAGCGATACGGTTCTCGTTTTCGCGCGGACGCCGGCTGGGCTCTGTTGACATAGCCTATACTCGCATCCCTCGTGTCCTCTATTATTTTGCGGTCCTATGAGGCCCGACGGACAGGTTTCATGAAATGGCTGACGAACGCGAAGTTACCTCGACGCTGCTGAAGTCCTTCGCGCCACTGGATGGCCTGAAACGGGACAATCTTGCGGCGCTTGCGAAGAAAGTCAGCGTGCGCACGATGAATGCCGGCCGGATGCTCTTCAAGGAAGGCGAGACCGACAAGCAGTCGATCTGGCTCGTCTCCGGATTGGTCGAGCTCAAAAGCGGCGAGCAAACCATCGCGATGATCCAGGGCGGCACACCCGAGGCGAAGGGTCCGCTCTGTCCGGGCACGCCGCGCCGCGCAAGCGCGCGCGCAGTAGATGAGATCACCTATCTCGCAATCGACACCGAACTCCTCGACGTCATCATCACCTGGGATCAGACCGGCAGCTACGAGGTGACCGAGCTGCAGGCACAGGAGCAGAACACGGGCGACGACTGGATGACGACGCTGCTGCAGACGAAGGCCTTTCACCGCATTCCGCCGGCCAACATCCAGGCGATTTTCATGCGCATGCAGCGCGTGCCGTACCGCGCCGGCGAAGTGGTGATCAAGCAGGGAGATGAAGGCGATTACTTCTACGTGCTGGTGAGCGGCAAATGCGTGGTCATGCGCGAGACGCCGCTCAATAAGGAAGGAATCAAGCTTGCCGAGCTCGGCATCGGCGACAGCTTCGGCGAGGAGGCGCTGATCGCCGAGGCGAAACGCAATGCAACCGTCACCATGGTCACCGACGGGATGCTCATGCGGCTCAACAAGGATGATTTTCGCGAGCTCATGAATGAGCCGCTCCTGCAGTGGCTCAACTACGAGGAAGCGCGCGAGATCGTCGCACGCGGGGGCAAGTGGCTCGACGTGCGCCTGCCGAGTGAGCACCAGAATCTGTGTATCGAGGACTCGCTCAATATTCCGCTGTACTTCATCCGCCTGAAGCTGTCGGCGCTGGATTCGAAGGTGCCCTACGTCGTGTACTGCGACACCGGTCGCCGCAGCTCGGCAGCAGCCTACATCATGGTCGAACGTGGCTTCGATGCCTACGTGCTGCGCGGCGGCCTGGCAAGCGGCAACGTCGCGCTGCGCCGCTCGGCGTAGCCTCGCGCCTGCGGGTGCGGGTATCTGTGTTGATCAGGAGAGCGTCGCCGCAACTGCGCCGATCTGGGACGAAGTATTCGCCCCCTGTGGCTCTACATGGTGTGCGTTGCTTTCTCGCCTGAGAGCGCGCCGGCGAGATAGTTCTCGATCTTCTTCTGCGTCTGACCTCGATCCTGCTCGCTGAACTGCACGCCGATACCGGGCGTGCGCTTACCCTGCGCGCCCTTCGGGGTCACCCAGATGACACGCCCGGCGACCGGCAGCTTCTCATCCTCGCCCATGAGATTGAGGAGCATGAACACCTCATCTCCGAGACGATAATTACTGTTGGTCGGAATGAAGAGGCCGCCGTTCTTCACGTACGGCATGAACGCAAGGTACAGCGCACTCTTATCCTTTATGGTCAGAGTGAGCAGACCCGGCTTGTTAGGACCCGTGCGCAAATTCATTTCACCTCTACTTGCGGCCTCACGGCCCCCTTTGTCAATCAAGCAGCCAATCGTCGCAACAGACTCTCGAGTGCGAGCGAACGGTTGATCGGCGCATCGAGCGAGGACTTCAGTTCCTGCACCGCGTCGATGAGGCCGAAGAGCCTACGTATACTCGGGATCTGCGGCCCGCCTTGCAAGTGCGCCCCGGCGCTCATTTCTACGGAAAAAGGCGCGCCGGTGAAATGCCTGCGAACGCGATCCGTGAGCCAGTTCTCAATGCACAGCAGGCGCAGCGGCAAATCCGTGCGCCACCAGTGCTCCGCGGTCGCGGCCGGATCGGCCCGGCCGGCGCTCGTCTCCTCAAGCACACGGCGTGTATCGCGGGCAAATTCGACTACGGTTTTCGGCTCCACTTCCGCGGCGAAGAGCGGCGCATCGCCCAGTACCTCGAGGGCAGCGGCCCACTCTGCCGGCCCGCGCACCGATTGCAGCCATGCGACCGCTGCGTCTCGCGCGGGCGTGGGCACGTGAATTCTCTGGCAGCGGCTTAGCACCGTCGCCGGCAGCCTCGAGGGCTGGGTTGCGACGAGGATGAGGAGCGTCCGCGGGGTCGGCTCCTCGAGCGTCTTCAGAAGCGCGTTGGCCGCGGCGCGGTTGAGCGCATCCGCAGGCGAGATGATCGCGACCTTGTAGCCGCCCTGATGGCTCGTCAGGGTGAGGTCGGCACTGAGTTCGCGGACCTGCTCGATGCGAATCTGCCGCGAGTCTTCAAGAAGCTCGAGCTTCACGAGATCCGGATGCTGCATGCTCGCGACGCGCCGGCAGGTAGCACATGTGCCGCAGGGCGCCTCGTGCGCGGCGGTACACAGCACGAGCTGCGCTGTCCACATCGCAAGCACATTGCCGCCTGCACCGGGCGCTTCATGGATGAGGAGCGCGTGCATCAGGCGATCCCGGGAAAGCGCAGTAGCCAGCTGCACTTTCTGTGCCCGAAGCCAGGGCAGGTCATTTATTATCAATTGGATACGATCGTCTCTTTAAGTCGAGTCCAAGAACCGCGCGAGCGCCGCGTCGATCTGCTGCTGCACCAGGTGCAGCGGCTGCGCGGCATCGATAATCCGTATGCGTTCGGGTTCGCGCCCTGCAAGATCAAGATACGCCGCGCGCACGCGCTCAAAAAACTGTGCCGGCTCCGCCTCGAAGCGATCGGCGGGCTGGTTGCCGGCGCGCTTTTTCGAGCGCGCAAGTCCCAGCTCGACCGGAAGGTCGAGGAGCAGCGTGCAATCAGGGCGCAGGTCCGGATGCACCGCCTGCACGAGTTCCTCGATCCAGGCATGGCTGACGCCGCGACCGGCGCCCTGGTAGGCGCGCGTCGCGTCCGTGAATCGGTCGCACACCACCCATTCGCCGCGCGCCAGTGCCGGCCGGATCAGGTTATCCAAATGAATGCCGCGTGCGGCAAACATCAATAGGGTCTCAGTCACCGGCGTCAAGAGCTCTCCGCCGCGCTCGAGAACGAGGGCGCGCACGCGCTCGGACAGTGGCGTACCGCCCGGCTCGCGCGTCTTGCGCACTTCGACCCCGCGCGCGCCGAGCCACTCCACCACGTGCTGGACGACCGTCGACTTGCCCGCGCCCTCGATGCCCTCGAGCGTGATGAAGCGTCCGGCCGATGCGGCGATCATTTGGGTGTTGCTCCTGCGCCCGCCTGCCGCAGGCGCACCAGGTACTGCTTCACGGCGGCATTGTGCTCCTCGAGAGTCTTCGAGAAATGATGCGCGCCATCACCGGCGCCGGTCGCAACGAAGTACAGATCTCCGGTCACGTCGGGGTGCACCGCGGCATGGAGCGCCTCGCGACCCGGCAGCGCAATAGGCGTGGGCGGCAGACCAGCGCGCGTGTAGCTGTTGTACGGTGTATCGGTTGTGAGATCACGCGTGCGCAGCTCTCCGTCGTAGCGCGCGCCCAGGCCGTAGATCACCGTGGGGTCCGATTGCAGGCGCATGCCCTGGCGCAGGCGGCTGACGAAGACGCCCGCAATGCGTGCGCGCTCGCTCGCAAGCCCCGTTTCCTTTTCCACCATTGACGCCAGTATCAGCGCCTCATACGGCGTTGCGAAGGGCAGATCCCCGGCGCGCCCGGCCCATTCCTCGTCGAGCACGCGCTGCATGCTGGCATAGGCGAGCTTCAGGATCTCAACGTCGGTGCTGCGCGCCGCGAAGCGGTAAGTGTCCGGGAAAAAGCGCCCCTCCGGGTACTCCCCCGAGTGCTCAATGGCGGCCATGACCTCCGCGTCGCTCTTGGCGCCGAGAGTCGTCACCACATCGGTATCGCTCGCCAGCTCCTGCCGCAGTTGCAAAAACGTTGATCCTTCGACGATCGTCAGCGCCTCAAGAACGACCCGCCCCGCCTCAAGCAGATCGATGATTGCAGAAGCGCTCGCAGCGGCGGGGATCTCATAGGTGCCAGCCTTGACGGTCAGGTGGCGGCCGTGCAGGCGCAGATAGAGCTCAATGCTGTGCGGCCGCACGAGCGCGCCGCGCGCGCGCAGGAGGGCAAGCACGCTGCGCACGCTGGTGCCCGGCTCGACGTCGACGCGCAGGGTCTGCGAGGCGGGTCCCGGCCGCTGGAACTCAGCCTGCAGCCAGTAATATCCCCCGCCGGCGGCCGCGGCCGCGACCAGCAAAGCCGCCGCCACAATGCCCATAGCCTTCAACGCGCGCTCCCGTTAGTCCATGGGCGCGGCATGCGCTCGCGGGGCCTCAGCCGGTGAAGCGGCGAAAAATGACGGTGCCGTTCGTGCCGCCGAAGCCAAAGGAGTTCGACAACGCGACATCGATTTGCATCTGCCGCGCGGTGTTGGGCACGTAGTCGAGGTCGCACTGCGGATCTGGCGTGTGGTAGTTGATGGTCGGCGGGGCAACCTGGTCGCGGATCGCGAGGATCGAGAAGATGGCCTCCACCACGCCGGCGGCGCCCAGGAGGTGCCCGGTCATCGATTTGGTTGAGCTCACGGCCAGATGCGCCGCGTGCTCACCGAAGGCGCGCTTCATCGCCACCGTTTCGGCGCGGTCGCCGAGCGGAGTCGAAGTCGCGTGGGCGTTGACGTACTGCACCTCGTTCGGGTTCAGGCCCGCGTCGCGCAAGCCGTTCGTCATCGCCAGCCGCGCGCCGTCGCCATCCTCGGGAGGCGCGGTGATGTGGTACGCATCGCCGCTCATGCCGAAGCCGATGAGCTCCGCATAGATGCGCGCGCCGCGGCGCCGCGCATGCTCGAGCTCCTCAAGAACCATTGCGCCGCCGCCATCGGAGAGCACGAAGCCGTCGCGATCCAGGTCCCAGGGACGGCTCGCCTCCTGCGGCGCGTCATTGCGGGTAGACAGGGCTTTCGCCTGCCCAAACCCGCCGAGGCCGCTGGGCGTCGTCGCCATCTCTCCGCCGCCAGTCAGGACCCAGTCGGCGTCGCCGTACTGGATGGTGCGCATTCCCAGGCCCATGGCGTGGGTCGATGTCGTGCAGGCCGTCACCACGCCGAGGTTCGGGCCGCGCAGGCCGTATTGGATCGAGAGGTGGCCCGCGATCATGTTGATGATGGAGGCGGGTATGAAGAACGGGGAGATCTTGCGCGGGCTCGAGGCCTTGAGAAACGCGTGGTACTCAGACTCGATCGTGCCGAGTCCGCCTATTCCGGAGCCGACGATGACGCCACAGCGATCACGGTCAACCTTGTCGAATTCGGTGCCGGAATCAACCACCGCCTGCATCCCTGCGGCGACTCCGTACTGCATGAATTCGTCCATGCGGCGTGCGTCCTTGACGGAGATGTACTGATTCACGTCGAAGCCGTGCACGGCGCCGCCGAAGCGCACCGGAAATGCCGACACGTCCATGCGCGTGATGGGTCCGATACCGCTCTTGCCGTTGACCACCGACTCCCAGGCGGCCGGCACTGTGCTCCCCACGGGGGAGATGATTCCGAGGCCCGTGACGACGACTCGACGCTTGCTCACGCTCTACCTGTGCGGGGCATCCGAGGGTTGCGTTGCGCGGGGGCGCGTGGAATGCGCTCGACGCCGCCCGCGCGGCGTCTTGCCTTGGACATCAAGACTTTGTGCGACGCTCGTTGATGTAATCAATCGCCTGGTGGACGGTCGTGATCTTCTCGGCATCCTCATCCGGGATCTCGATCTCGAACTCCTCTTCCAATGCCATCACCAGCTCGACGGTATCCAGAGAGTCCGCTCCCAGATCGTCAACGAAAGAGGCATCGTTGGTGACCTGCTCTTGCTTGACGCCCAGCTGCTCGGCAACGATTGCCTTGACCTGTTGTTCAACCGTGCTCATCACAGTTTTGTCCTTTTGACGTTAGCGTGTGCGTGCGCACCCGCGCGGGTGGCGCGGGCGCGGTATTGTAGGGGAACACCCCCCGGGGTGCCACTCGCTGCAGTGCCTCAGGCCATATACATCCCGCCATTGACATGCAGCGTTTCTCCGGTGATGTAGGCGGCCTGCGGGGAGGCTAGGAAGAGCACTGCCGCGGCGACGTCCTCAGGAGTCCCGAGCCGCCCAAGCGGGATCTGGGCCTGAAGAGAGCCACGCTGCTCGGCCGTGAGCGAGCGCGTCATATCCGTATCGATGAATCCCGGTGCGACGGCGTTGACGGTGATGCCGCGCGAGGCGAGCTCGCGCGCCAGTGACTTCGTAAAGCCCACGAGACCGGCCTTCGCGGCCGCATAGTTCGTCTGCCCTGGATTTCCGGTGGCACCGACGATCGATGTGACGTTAATGATGCGGCCGCGCCGCTCTTTAAGCATGCGCCTCAGGCAGGCCTTGGAGATGCGAAACGCGCCGGTAAGATTGGTGGCGATTACAGCATCCCAGTCTTCGCTCTTCATGCGCAAGAGCAGCATGTCGCGCGTGATGGCGGCATTGTTCACGAGGATGGTCGGCAGGCCCTCGGCGGCTTCGAGGCCATCGACCAGCGCCTCGATCGAACCCGCATCGCCCGCATCGAGGACCGCGCCGCGCCCCTGCACCTGGGCCTCCTTCAGCATGGCACTGATGAGCCCCGCTCCCGCCTCGCTGGTCGCCGTCCCGACGACCCGGGCGCCCGCATTGCCCAGTGCGAGCGCGATGGCGCGGCCGATGCCGCGCGAGGCCCCGGTAACGAGGGCCAGGTCTTTCTCAAGCATGTGCGGCTCCGGTCGTCGCGGCGAGCGCGGTTTTAATGGCGGCGGGATCTTCGAGTGCGATACACGCAAGGTTTGCGCGGCGCTCGATGCGGCGGTTGAGGCCGGTCAGTACCTTGCCAGGCCCGCACTCGATGAAAGCCTGCACGCCGGTTGCGAGCATGGCATGCACGGCGTCACCCCAGCGCACCGGGCGCGCGAGCTGGCGCGCGAGGAGTGCGCGGATGTCGTCCGGATCGGAGTGCTGCACCGCATCGACGGCACTCAAATAGGTGATCTGCGGCGCGCGCAGCTCGACCCCGGCGAGTCGTACCTGCAGGCGGCGCGCGGCCGGCTCCATCAGGGAGCTGTGCGAGGGCACACTCACCGGCAGCAGCACCGCGCGCTTGGCGCCGCGTGCCGTCGC
>Ga0302325_10010892_pt1 | contig 19648 bp, 16 predicted proteins | sample Palsa_T0_2_FD_201948 | JGI IMG/M metagenome (GOLD analysis project Ga0302325, IMG submission 201948) | Peat permafrost microbial communities from Stordalen Mire near Abisko, Sweden - Palsa_T0_2 | ecosystem: Environmental > Terrestrial > Soil > Palsa > Peat permafrost | place: Sweden: Abisko...
TGCTTATTTCTGAAGCGTCAGCTCCACGATCAGGTCGTTGAAGTCAAAGTCGGAGGTGGCGCCGGGGGTATCTTCCCAGAAAACTACGTACGTCACCTCACTGGTCGGTTCTCCTGCCAGGCCCTTGAGCTCGTAGGTGATCATGTGATCGCGATCATCGGGGTTTTCAGCGGGATTGGAGGAGAGAATGACTCCGTCGTCGCCGGTGCGGCCCAGACGATACGTGGCGGGCATCGTCGTGGGGCCGACGCCGCCGTTGACGTTGGCATTGCTGCCGGTGACATTAAACAGATCCGTATAGCTGCCGCCGGAACTGCCGGGGAAGTAACCGAACTCCTGCGTGTTGGCCGAGTACGCGCCCAGGGCGGTGGCGCTGACGATATTGCCGGACCAGGTGATTTCTTTTGTATCGAGGACCCGCGTCGCGGTGATCGTTTTGTTGCGGTAATTGTTTCCTACCTGCCGCCACGTGCCGCCGAAGGCGGTCTCGAAATACGGCACCCGCGATCCAACGTATGCGGTCAGACCGTTGTGGGTGTGTGTCGGGTTCACGGTGACGCTGGCGGTCACCGTCTGGCTGGTGCCGTCGAGGTGGTCGGTGATGGTTACCTGCGGAGCAAACGTGGTGGGGACGGTGTATTTATGGTGCGCCACGACGGAGAAGACGCCCCTGGCAAGCTTGATCGTCGCTGCGCCCGAGGTTCCGTCTTCAAAGACCACCGACGCGGTGTAATTCTTCGCTTTGAGCGGAGAGTCGGTAGTGGTGAACGAAGCGAGGTCATACGCCTTGGCGACTCCCGATGTCCCCACGGCGCCAAGCCCGGTGGCGCTGACGCTCATCAGGCGTCGAGCCTCCAATTGCTCGATGGCGGCGCTGGAAGCAGTCGAACCGAGGCTAGACGGGAAGCTTGGAAAAACGCGCATGCAAAATATCCTTAAGAAAGTTTCAACTATGGTGCGAGACTCATGAAGTTGAAAAGTCGCGCCCAGGGGCCAGTTCAGGCCAGACGAGCATTGCTTGTCTGCCTGCCATACTACAACGACTTTTGAACCTGTCAAAAGGCCCTGAAGATTTCTGGAGCTGCAACGAGGGGTACCACCGTGAACAAGAGAAACTTGGGCAAAGATTGAGGGTACGGGGGGATATGATGTCAGTCTATAAAGCCGGAAGGCCCACGAAGTGAGTCGCGAACTCACCGCGGGGGCCTATGCCGGTATCGGACCGATTTTGTGACCATCAGCTCCCGGCCTGGGCCCGCCTCGGCCCGCTCAGCATGCAGCAGATCTATGGGGATGCTGCATACAGACGGTTGATCGCGACTGTCACCGCCGCGATCGCTCGCCCAACAGGGCGGCAGAGCGGTTTCCCGACTGGATGGCCGTGGGACTTCGCTTTCCCGGACCCGGTTCCTAGGATCAGCCCTGCTCCGCAGCTCGTTACCGGGCCGCTCGGGGGGCGTGGGTCCGATCAGACGCATGACGAGGGACTCTCTCCCCACGGTGCGTCCAACCACTGGCGGCGACACTAACCCGGACGGTCCAAGGGACGTTTTCCTCGCCCATTAGTTTCGGGTGGCCTGGTCGCTGGCCGCTGGCTTCCGCCGTGCCCGCAATTGATTGCTGCGCACGGACTTTGCGGAAGGCAGACTCGGTATCAGGAGCTTTCTCCGATTCCGCCGGCCGCTGCCGCGACCGACGACGGCGGAACTGTAAGGCACGTTTACTCATTTACCAAGATTTTTCGTCAGTGCCGGGTGAAGTTATCCACGTCGATCTGCAACCATTGGCACAGACAGACGTTGTCCGGTGCAGAACGCGGTGGATAAGCGGACGAGGCGGGGGCTCAGGGTGTCAGGGTTCAGAGTTCAGGGGGGAAATCCGAATGACGAAGCTCGAATCCTCGAATCCTCGAATCAAGCTCGAATGTCGAATGATCGAATGTCGAACAAAGGCAAGGCTTGTCCCGTTCCTGTTTCGACATTCGTCATTCGAGATTCGAGCTTGATTCTGATTTCGAGCTTCGTCATTCGGATTTCCCCCCTGAACCCCGAACCCCCACACCCCGAACCCTTCCTCCCCCTATACTTCCAATGCAATGCACCTCTCCCCCGCCGAATGCGAGACTGCGCTGGGATGGGCCCGGGAAGCAATACTTCAAGCGCTCATGGGGCAGTCGTATTCTCCCGGACCACCGGAAGACCCGGTGTTGCTTGCGGCGGCCGGATGCTTTGTCACATTGCACGAGCTGGGCACACGCCGCTTGCGCGGATGTATCGGCCGGCTCGACACGTGTCCGCTCTGGCGTGCGGTGATCAGCAGCGCTGCTGATGTTCTCAACGATCCGAGATTTCAAAATGATCGGGTCACCCTCGACGAACTTCCCAGACTGGAGATGGAGATCAGCGTGCTCTCGCCGTTGCGGCCGGCGGCAGATCCGCTGGATTTCGATCTTCAATTGGACGGAATATACCTGACGATCGCCGGGCGCTCAGGGTGCTTCCTGCCGCAAGTGGCACGCGAGACCGGCTGGTCGCGCGAGCAGCTGCTGAGCCGGTTATGCACCGAGAAGATGGGATTCGGGCCCGACACGTGGAAACGCCCCGAAGCCCGGCTGCAGGTTTTCTCAACGCAGACGATCGGGCCGGAGCCGTTTACGCCGCCTGTGCCACCCTGACGAGTGACCAGGAGAAGCGTCATTTTCGTTCGCTTGCACGACCTCGGCGCCACAGCCCGATGTTCGCGAAATCAATAAAAGCAACGCGAGGTGGGTTCAGGGAAAAACCCGAATGACGAAACCAGAATCCCCGAATCAAACCCGAATGACGAAACCCGAATGACGAAACAAATGCGTTCGGTACGCTATGAAACCGCAACCGGCGGTTGATTCGATGCATTTCATTCGGTCATTCTTCATTCGGGCTTGATTCTGGTTTCTGGTTTCGCCATTCGGGTTTTTTCCTGAACCCCGAACCCCCGAACCCTTCGAAGGTGGAAAACATCCACCGCACTGCTAGAGTACTATCGTAGTGATCCATCGCCGGTTGCAATGCGCTCTGTTTCTGGTGATCTGCATCTTCGCCGGAAGCGGCGTGGGGTGTGATCGCAAGGAGCAAATCGAGACCTACTCGATTCCCAAGGCACTCCCCATCCCCTCCGAACCTGTTGCGGATAATGGAGATACGATTGCCGCTCCGCAGTGGACGGTGCCGCAGGGGTGGACGCTGATTCCCGCGCGGGACATGCGATTCGCCAGTTTTGCCGTGTCGGCGGCGCATCCGGAGGTGCAGTTGACGGTCGTTCCGCTGGATGCCGGCGGCGGTACATTGCTGGACAACGTGCATCGCTGGCAGAAGCAGCTGGGTCTCGAGCCGTCTTCCACGGAAGATTTGAAAAACATCATGACCACCGCCGATCTCTCCGGCACGCCTGCGGGCCTCTTCGACTTCACCGGTGCGCCCCCCTCCGATGGAAAACCCCAGCAGCGCATGCTGGCGGCAATCGTTCCGCAGCCGACCCAGACCTGGTTCTTCAAGCTGGTGGGGCCGATCGACATCGTGACCGGTCAAAAAAGCAATTACGATCGATTCATTCACTCGCTCAAGTTCCCTGCTCCACCGCAGGATGCACCCGCGGCGACCGCTGCTGATGATGCTTCCCCAGCAACGCAGCCGAGCCCGATCACGTACGTCGTCCCTGCAGGCTGGACCGAAAAACCCGAGCGCAACGAGTTCCGAGTCGTTGCATTTGATATTCCCGATGGCAATCAGAGCGGCCAAGTCATCGTCGCGCGCATGCCAGCCAACTCCGGCACGCTTCTCGACAACATCAACCGCTGGCGGCAACAGGTGCATCTCGATCCGCTGACCGATCCGTCGCAAATTCCTGCGCAGACACTGAAACTTGGCGGCCTCGATGCCATGATGTGGGATATCGAGGGTTCTCCCGTGACCCAGCCAGCATCCGCTGGGGAGTCACAGCCGGGGACAGACGTCCCACAGTCCGGGCCACGGAGCGTCATCGTCGCCATGCTGACACGTGGCTCCGAATGGTGGTTCTTCAAACTCCAGGGCCCGGCTACGATTGTAACGGCACAAAAAGATGCTTTCCTGAGCTTCCTACAGTCCGTTCAGTTTCAGGGTGACGCACCGTGAATGATTCGCTGAAGCAGATTCTCAAGCCTTTCGCATCCTTGCGGCTCACCGTCGCGCTGCTGGCGATGGCGATGATCCTGATTTTCGCCGGCACCTGGGCGCAGATCGACTCGGACATCGTCGTCGTTCAACACAACTACTTCCATGCCTGGTTCTGCTGGATCCCCTTGGGGATCTTCTGGTGGCGTCTGCCGTCGGGCGCGCTCTCGATTCCCGGCGGGATTCCCTTCGCCGGCGGATATACGCTCATCGGAGCCCTGCTCGTCAACCTCCTCTCGGCCCATGCGGTTCGCTTCAAACTCTCGTGGAAACGCTCGGGAATCATCCTGATCCATCTCGGCCTGATCATGCTGCTGGTGAGCGAAATCCTCACCAGCAATTTTGCCCAGGAAGGGACGATGCGCCTCACCACGAACATGGCGCTCAACTACGTGCAGGATATCCGCCGCAGCGAACTGGCGATTGTGGACACTTCCCCGACCGATCACGACAACGTCACGGTCATCCCCGCTTCGACGATCAATCGGCCGGGCGCAACCGTTCACGACGATCGCCTGCCGTTCGACGTTCACGTCGAAGATTATTACCAGAATTCGCAGTTGCTCGGTCCGATGCAGGACGGCGCCAAGGCCGACCCGCGCGTCAACGCGGGAACCGAAGTCGGCAGGCGGATTGTCCCAATGACGCCGTTCAGCGGCGTTGGGGCCGATGCCGACAAGGTCAACCTTCCCGCCGCCGTGGTCACGCTCTCCAAGCAGGGCGTCACGCTGGGCACCTGGCTGGTTTCGGCGTGGGCTGACGCTCCGCAGAACGTGACGCTCCCCGACGGCAAGTCGTACACGATCGACCTGCGCTTCGCTCGCACCTACAAGCCGTACACACTGAAGCTGCTGAAGTTCACCCACGAAAAATACGTCGGTTCGGACATCGACAAGAACTTTGCCAGCCGGGTCCGGCTGGTCGACCCCTCCCGGCACGTCGATTTTGAAGCGCTGATCTGGATGAATCATCCGCTGCGCTACGATTCTCAGACTTTCTACCAGCAGAGTTTTGATCCGAGCCGGGCCGACGCTACGACCATTCAGATCGTCAAGAATTACAACTGGATTTTGCCGTATCTGGCGCTGGGGATTGCGATCGTGGGGCTGCTCACGCATTTCGGAATCGTTTTGACCCGCTTTCTCGGCAAACAACTCGAGAGCCTGCCGAACGTGGTCTCTCCGCTGCACGGGCTAACTGCCGCGATCGCGATCGGCGCGCCGGTGATCTGTGTTTTGATTTTCCTGGCTACGAGCCTGCCGCACGACAACGCGGACAAAGGCACGTTCGATCTCAACGCCTTCGGCCGGCTCCCGATCAGCTATGACGGACGCGCCATGCCCCTCGATACGCTGGCTCGCACCAGCCTGAAGATCATTCACGGCCGCGAGGCGCTCGACGATTCCAACGGCCATCGCGTTGCCCCGATCCAATGGCTCATCGATCTGATGAGCAACGCCGACAAGAGCAATGCCTACCCCGTATTCCTGATCGATAATCCCGATTTGCTGAATACGACCGGCCTGGACCCCGCGCGGAAATACTTCTCATCCAACGATCTGCTCGCCCACGAGAAGACGGTGCTTCCCGAACTGCAGCGGGTGATGAAGCGCAATAATGACGAAGGATCCACCGCGCAGTTCGATGTGACTGACCGCAAGCTGTATGAGCTGGCTCAGCACCTGGTGCTGCAACGCAACCTCGCCGACCTCAGCCAACTCTTTCTCGTCCCGCCGATCAACGGCCGAGTGCAGTGGCAAAAAGTGGAAGACGCCCTTGTCGAAACCCAGAAGACCGGCAAAGCCCCCGAGAGCCTCCGGTCGTTCATGGATATCCTGAAGTTCTACACGCAGAAAAGTCCTGAAGAGTTCAACGCCGCCGTCGCCGCGTACCACACCACGCTTGGCGAGGACCTCCCCTCACAGCGGCGGGTCGACTCCGAAACCTATTTCAACCGCTTGGATCCCTTCACCATTTGCATGGTTCTGTACGTTGGCGTTCTGCTGCTGGCGATGACCTCCTGGCTCGTGTGGCAACAGCCGCTCTCGACCGCGGCGATGAGCCTCATGGCAACTACTTTCGTTGTGCATACCGGTGCGCTCGTCTGGAGGATGGCGCTCTCGGGGCGTCCTCCTGTGACCAATCTCTACTCCTCGGCGGTCTTCATCGCCTGGGGCGGTGTGCTGCTCTGTGTCGTGCTGGAGTTGCTCTATCGCAACGGGGTCGGCAGCGTCGTCGGCGCGTCGATCGGTTTTGCCTCTCTGCTGGTCGCCAATGCGCTGGCGGTGGAAGGGGACACCATGGAGCAACTCCGCGCCGTGCTCGATACCAACGTCTGGCTCGCAACGCACGTGGTCTGCATCACCATCGGCTACGCCACCACGTTCGTCGCCGGCCTGCTCGCCATCGTCTACATCCTCCGCGGCGTCTTTACCACACAGCTTGACGCGGACCTGCGCAAGACGATTTCGCGCATGATCTACGGCATCGTGTGCTGCGCGCTCCTCTTCAGTTTCGTCGGCACGATCCTGGGCGGAATCTGGGCCGACCAGTCGTGGGGAAGATTCTGGGGCTGGGACCCCAAGGAAAACGGCGCCATTCTGATCGTGCTCTGGAACGCAATCATTCTGCACGCGCGCTGGTGCGGCCTGGTGCGCGAGCGGGGGATGGCGGTGCTCGCCGTTGCCGGCAATATCGTCACAAGCTGGTCCTGGTTCGGCACCAATATGCTGGGGGTCGGCCTGCACAGCTACGGCTTCACCGACAACGCACGCCTCATGTGGCTGGTTGCCTTCGTGGCCTCGCAGGGCTTCATCCTTTCGCTCGGCTGGCTCCTCCCCATATCTCTCTGGGGAAGTTATTCCGCCGACGCCCGCTCACCTGTTCTGACCGGTCGACCGAAGACCGCGCTTCGCCCCGAACCCGCGCCCGTCTAACAGCACCCCGCGCAAACAAAAATCAGCGAGAACCCGCCCTCACAGGCTGCATTTTTGATTTTGCCTCGAATGCGGTACACTGGCGGCGCTCCTTCGGTCACCCCCATTATGCTCATAACTGCTGTCATAACCCTTCGCGTTGGCGCTGCTGTCGTCAACTTCTGCGTCGCCATCGGCTGCATGATCTATATTCGCTTTGCAGCACGCGAGTTGCGCTGGTCCCGCACCTACCGGCGCTTCCTCACCAAGCACGATCAGCCCAACCTCTACTGGACGAAATTCTACCTGGCTGTGGCCGGGGTTGTCTTCACAATTGCGATAGGCGTTCTCATTCTGATTCCCCACAAAAGGACGTCCAACTTCGACTTCTTCCAGCTTCCCGAGCTGGAACGCGGCAAATCGTCCAAGGGATGATTTGGATTCATGAGAGCATCTTCACTTGGGGTGTAGCGGCCGAAGTGCGCGGAGCCGCGGATGTACATCCGCGGCTTCGACCCGCAAGCGATACACGTCAGGTGAAAACGCACGAGCGAGCGACCGCGGCCGCGCCTCTTTTGCTTCAATCCGGAACCGGCTTTCACCCGGCTGAATTTTAAACTTCATCCCGCTCGGATCAGAAAGTCTTCTCCGCTCGCGCGCCCCCCGGATCGTCCCTCCGAGAACGACGGAGTCCAATAAATCCAAAATTGCCGCTTGACGGTCCGGTAACTGTTAGGTATACTAATCCCTAACATCTGGCGATGGATGATCGCCTCAGGAGCAGTGAATTTATGATTACCGTACGCCATCTCGAGCGGCAATGGAATGCCAGGCAGTACACGAGGCTCTCAGAGGAGCTTCTCGCGGCCCGGCCCGAGGCGTGGTTTGTGTTCGATCGGCAGGCATCGCAAGCCGCCCGAACCGCCGCCCTCGCGCTGATTCGTCTGGAAGAGCTCAATCAAGCGCACGTTCCCCTCGCGGCGGCTTTACGCCGCAACCTGCTGGCGATGCAGGAATCGGACGGCGGCTGGGGGGATCCGGCCGTGAGCGCACTGTGCATTCGAGCGCTGCTGCTGGGAAAGGGCGCCGGAATCGCGGTTGACCGGAGCCTCGCATACCTCGCCAACCTGCAGCAGTCGGGCGGCATCTGGCCGGCGGCTCCCATCCGCCGCATGCCCGCTGATCCCGCAACGTCCGTGTTCATTCTCTCACAACTCGCCGACCAGCCCCGGTTCGGCGAAGTCGTTCGGCTCGCCGACGCATTTGGGTGGTTTTCGCGCCACCGTGGCTCGCTGGATTCGCAAACGGCACAAATCTGGGACCGCCTGCGCATGCGCTGTCTGCGCCGGGCAACAGGGTCCGAGCCCTTGTTGTTTACTCCGCTTTGCGCGGTCAAAGCCCAGAGCGACGAACGACTCACTCCCTCTCCCGGTACTCCGGGAGAGGGCAGGGGTGAGGGTGATTTCGAGTGCCAGCGACACTGGAATTCCAAATCACCCTCACCCCAACCCTCTCCCGGCGTACCGGGAGAGGGGGCAGGAAGAAGCGCGGGCATTAGCCGCGCGAAGAGGAATAGCTGAGCCATTCTGCCGGCGCATCTGGGAGACGCTCCGCCAGAAGGGGGCCAGCCATCGACGCTGATTAAGGAAGGTTGGTTAGCGGTATGACTTGGCGAGAATAGTCCGATGCGATTCGCGGGATGTGCCTGGAGGACATGGAGCAACCGGTCCGCTTCGTTGAACCGCACGACGATGGTAAAGAATGCTACCTCGTCGATCTGGTCGCGGCGCGGGAGGAGATGCACTTCCCTGGTCGGTCGGCCAACACGCAAATCGTGATTAAGGTGGGGCAGCCGGTGTTGGCGTGATCCGCGCCACTGGCCCAAGTCCACTCACCGCGAAGCAGTGGCGACCGTCGGGGGGCTGGGGATCTGCAGGATCATGCCGACCTTTAGCTTCGCTGCGTCGGGACCAATTTTGTCCTTGTTCAGTTTGTAGAGGGTGTCGGCCTCTTCGCCGGAGCCGTAGAGGCGCGTTGAGATCCTGTAGAGACTGTCGCCGGAGACGACACGATATTCCTTCTGCGCATCGACCGCCGCGACGGTGGGCCTGGGGGCATCGGAGGTCGCCGCGGGAGCGGACTTCGCATCGGTGGTGGTCCGCTTACTTGATGATGATTTCACTTCAGCGGCGTCGGGCAGATTGATCACCGTGCCGGGACGCAGGCGGTTGGGATTAATCTTCGGGTTCGCATCGGCGATCTTCTGGTAATAGCGGGAATCGCCGTAGACGGCTTTGGAAATCGAAGAAAGGGTTTCGCCGCGGGCAACCGTGTGCGTGCGAGCGCCAGTGCTGGCGGGAGTATCCTGGGTCGGGTGCGCATCAAGCGCAACGGCGGGCGTCGGCGGCGTGCTGGTGTCGGGGGCGCTGGGCGCCAGAGCATCGGGGCTGATTGCCACGGGAATTTGCTGGCTGCCGGGCTGGACGGCACTGGCGACGGGGCCGCTCGGGTCCGGCGACTGCGTGACGATCGGAGGAGTTGGGTCGATGGTCTTCGACGCCTCGGCAGCGGAGATCAGCGGCGCGGGCGTGGTTCCGGCAAGCAGGCCGACCCACTCATCGCCTTTTTTCGCCGATGCTGGAGTATCGGTTGCCGGCTGCGGCGCGGGCATGACGATGGGCGGCGGAGTCACGACTGCAGGGGTGTCGGCCGGCGCGGGTGGGGGGGTCGTGTCCGTCGGCGCCGCGGGGGGAATGTCAGTTGCGGTGCCGCCAACTGTCTGAAGCGTCACTTCCTTGTGTTTCCTGGAGCCGCTGACCACAACGCCCCAGACGATGAGCACCGCCAGAAGCACGCCGCCGATCGCCAATCCGATATTGAGGTCTTTGCGCATGGAGGGCATCCTTTCCCAGTGAGACGAATTTTTATTTGCGGCGTGCCGCGATTAGTTTGCGACACCCTAAGTCCCGGCACGTTCCAGTTGTGCAGGAGACCGCTCAGTTTTTTTTTGCGAGGGCGGCTGCTGCTTATTTCCCAGAAGAAGAATTGGCGCCGCGATCGCAACCGACGAATACGTTCCCACTAATATGCCAACGAGCAATACGAAAGTAAAGCCGTGGATGCCTGGTCCGCCGAAGAAATACATAATTGTTACCGTCACGGTGGTGGTTCCCGCCGTCAGCAACGTGCGGGAGAGAGTCTGATTTACCGCGTCGTTGATGACGCGCCGGCTGACCAGCCCATACTTCCCGCGGTTCTCGCGGATGCGGTCGAACACCACGATCGTGTCGATCATCGAGTAGCCCATGATGGTGAGAATTCCCGCCACGACCACGAGATTGATGCGGAACGGCTCGAGCGCCAGCACTGTTTTGAGGCCGGGCACCAGCACGAGGTAATGAGCGAATCCCAGGGCAGCCACGACGAAGATCGTGTCATGCAGCAGCGCGACGACGGTCGCGGTTCCATACTTCAGATTGCCGAACCGCACCCAGATGTACGCCATGATCATTACCACCGACAATCCCAGAGCCATGAAGGCGTCCTTCTGGGTGCCGCCGGCGACGGCCGCGTTGAAGTTCTCAACCTTCTGGAGCTGCGCCGGCCGATCGATCGCGTCATTCACGACTTTCCACATCGGGGCAACGACCTGCTGCTGCCATTGGTCCTTGTCTTTGTCATACGGGAGCAATTCGTCGCGGAAGAGCACAACCGCCACGTCGGTCGGCTGATCGGCCCCCTTGGGGGACTGAACGATAAACTCGCGCTGCGCCGCCTGCGGCGCCGTATCGGATTGCAACTGTTGATCGACGATCCGCTGGCGGATCACCTTGGGCGAGAGGGGCGGATCGATGTGAGTTAAGACGATCGCCGCGCCGCCGAGATAATTCCGCGCCGCCGGTGGAAGAAATTCGTCCGGCCAGCCCCGAGCGCCAGCCAGTTCGTCCTTCGTCAGCGGCTTGATCACTTTGTCCTTGAGCGCGTCGGCCACCGGCTTGTCGCTGTCTGTAAAGGTGGAGGGACGCACCGCCTGCAGCCGGTCGCCGACAACCCTGATGACCTCGTTCTTTACTTTCACGCTGTCGGCATTGGGGGTGATGATCTCATAGGCGGTGTTCTGCCGCCCGTCGGCGGATTCCACCTGCACGACGCTGGGCGATGGGATTGCCGAGGCGTCGGCGGAGTCGAACAGCTTGCGCACGTCCTCGATCGGCATCGGCTGCTTCAGCTCGAAATCAACGGATGTTCCCGAGGCAAACTCGATGTCTAGCATCTCCCCGGCGCGCGCCTTCTGCACGAACATGGTCATGCCGGCCGTGATGGCAATCACGCTGAAGACGACAAACCCCCATACCAGCCGCATCCAATCGATATCGGGACGCAGCAGCCGATCCCACTTCGGGTGAGTGAGCGGGAAGCTCGAGAGATTCTTGATTTTGAACGTGTCGATGAGCACGTCGAAGATCGTTCGGGTGACAAACAGCGCGGTAAACAGGCTGGCGACGATGCCGATGATCAGCGTGATGCCAAAGCCCTTCACTTCTTCGGTGCCGAACATAATCAGTGCCACCGAAGTGAGAACGGTGGTCATGTTGGAATCCACGATGGCGCTGAAAGCCTTCCCGTAGGCGTTGCGCAGGGCCATGCGCAGGGAGAGCCCGCGATGCTGCTCCTCGCGGAGCCGCTCGAAGATCAGGACGTTGGCGTCGACCGCCGTGCCAATGGTCAGCACGATGCCCGCGATGCTGGGAAGTGTGAACGTCGCGGAGAACGCCGACATGGCTGCCAGGATCAGCAGAACGTTCAAAAAGACCGCGAACGCCGCCACCACGCCAGCGAGATGGTAGTAGCCGATGAGGAACACCGCGACGACGACCAGGCCCAGGCCGCAGGCGATCAGCCCGTGGCGGAGGTTGTCCTCGCCGAGCTGCGGACCGACGGTCCGCTCGCTGATCGGCTCGTCGGCCAGTTGTGCCGGAAGACTGCCGGCCGTGAGCGTGTTGATGAGGTATTCGAGTTCGCTTGCGCTGAAGCCGTCCTGCCCGCCGTCAATCTGCCCCCGGTCGTTGATGCGCGATTGAATCGTCGCAACGTTGATGATCTTGTCGTCCAGCACCACCGCCATCGGACGGCGCAGGTTGTTGCCGGTCATGGTTCCGAACGAGGCTCCGCCGGCCGGATTGAATTCGAACGTGACGACCGCGTCCCCTTTCTCGCCGGTCCCGCGGCCGGCGCTGTTGAGCGCCCAATCCGGTTGACCGACGCGATGATCCAGCGATTTATCCGCGGTCACCCAGAGCAATGCATACGGTTTGCCGTTGTACGTCTGCTCATATCTTGCGTGAACCGAGTCTGGCTTGTCGATCGGATACCAGCGCATTCGATCGTTGGATTCAACGCGCGGACCCTGATTCCGCAGACGCTGCTCCATCTTCAGGATTTCCTGCTGGTCTTCCGGAGTCAGGTCCTGTTCATCGACGACGATATGAAACTCCAGCACACCCGAGCCGCGAAGCAATCGCTTCAGGTCCTCTGTGTCGTCGATTGAATCTTTCAGCTTGGCCAGATCGCTGGCAGCGGCGAGATAATCATCGATTGCCTTGAGGCGGGCGGGGAAGCCGGCGAATTTTTCCCGGATCGCCGCAATCGCACTCGTCGGATCCGGCGCAGAAAACGCATCATCCAACATCGCCACTTGCAAATTGGTCGCTTCGATCGGGTCGATTCCGGTACCGGCGGACTGATCCGCCGGCTGCAGGATCTGTTGATACGCCGCGCGCAGGCGCGCTTCGAGATCGGCATCCTTCGCCTGGTGCGCGGCCTGCAGCTTGTCCCAGGCGGTGGTGAGCTTCTGGAATAAGGCTTCGCGTGCCGGGTCACCGTCGGCAAGCCCAACCAGGTCGGCGCGAGTTCGCCCGTTCTTTCCCTCAACCGCGTCGGTTACGTCCGAAGCCGCGATGTTGGTCGCTTTCAACTCCAGCCGCGCCGTGTCGGCCTCCTCGCCAGCCTGGCGCCGCTTCCCCGCGTCCTGGCGGATGTCACCGGAGAACGGCATCTGAATTTCCAGCCTGTCGTTTCCCTCCGGACGCCAGATCAGGTTTCGCTGCCCGAATGGATCGACTCGCTTCTTCAGCGCGATCATCACCTGCTGCGCCAGATCGTCTTTGCCGTTAAACCCGCCAGGCGGCCTTTTGATTTCGTAAAGCAGGCTCGTCCCGCCTCGAATGTCGATGCCCGCGTTCAGATTCAGCCAGCGCGTCATCGGTTGTGACGGATGTGTCAGCTTGACGAGCACCGGCCAAAAAACGATCGCCAGCGATATGACCAGCGCCCCCACCACGACCAGCAACCTCGAAGTGTGTTTCTCAGACATGGAAAACGTCCTCAGTAGCAGTGGATAGTTGATAATGGATCATGGATAGTGAACGCAGAGCAACTGCCATTCTGTCGCTGCTTCTCACTGTCCACTATCCGTTGTCAACTATCCACTATCCTCTGCTTCCGCCGCTCATTTCGCTGCCGGCTTGTCGTCGTCGATGACACTCGCGATCGCCTTGCGGGCAAATTTGATCTTCGTGTTGTTGCTTTCATCGACCTTCACCACGATGTCGTTCTCCCGCGCTTCCACAACCGTGCCGAGAATCCCTCCGATAGTTTGGATGCGATCGCCGCGCTTGAGATCCTTGAGACGATCGGCCAACTGTTTGTCCGGGCCGCGCTTACCGCGAAGGAGATACAGCCAGACGACGGTCCCGGCGAGCAATAGCGGGAACATCGGGGTGCTGAAGAACTGATACCAGCCCGGCGGCTGCTTGCCGGCCGGAACCGCGGTGTCTGCCAGAATCATCATGAATGTGCTCAAGTACAATTTCCTGCTTTCTGAAAAATTAAATCCGTTCGCGCGACGGCGCGTTGTCAAACTCACCTTGAACCGCTACCCGCGAGGCAGCTTCAACGCCGAGGTGAGCGCGTACGCGCGCCCACTGATCTATCCCTCGAGTTTCGGCGGCGCGGCCGGTCCAAGCTGCGCCCGGGGGTCGTCCCGGCAAAATGCCTCGAACGTCCCGCCGCCGATGGCCTGCCGGATTTCCGCCATCAGCCGTTGGTAGAACCGAATATTATGCACCGACGCGAGCACCGGGCCAAGCATCTCGCCTGCGCAAAAAAAGTGACGGATCGCGCCGCGGCTGAAATTGCGGCAGGCGTAACAGTCGCAATGCGCCTCGATCGGCTCCCCGTCCCGAGCCAGTTTGCGGTTGCGAAGCCGTAGCGGCCCTTGAGCCGTAAACGCATAAGCATTTCGTCCGTTGCGCGTCGGGAGCACGCAATCAAACATGTCAATTCCGCTCCGCACCGCCGCGACAATATCCCGGGGAAAACCGACGCCCATGAGGTACCGCGGCCGATCGATGGGCAGCATCGGCGCGACTTGGTCGAGAACGGTTCGCATCGCCGTGAATCCTTCCCCCACCGCCAATCCCCCCAGCGCATAACCCGGAAAGTTGAACTCGCTCAGACGCCGCAGACACTCGGCCCGCAGGGCCGGATCGGTGCCTCCCTGAACAATGCCAAACAGCGATTGCTCATCAGGCCGGGCGTGGGCCGCGACGCACTGGCGCGCCCATTTGACGGTTCGCTCCACCGCCGCCCGCTGCACCTGGGCCGGCGCGTCGCCCGGCGGACATTCGTCAAAAGCCATAATGATGTCCGCCCCCAGCGCGTTTTGCACCTCGATGCTGCGCCGCGGCGTCAGCATGAGCGACGAACCGTCGACATGGCTTTGAAATTTCACGCCGTCGTCGCTGATCTGACTGATGTCCGCCAGCGAGAAAACCTGAAACCCGCCGCTGTCGGTCAGGATTGGCCCCTTCCAACTCATGAACCGATGCAAGCCTCCCAACTCGCGCACCACGCTTTCGCCGGGCCGAAGCATCAGGTGATACGTGTTGGCCAGGATAATTTGCGAGCCCGTCGCCGCGACATGGTCGGGGAGAACGCCCTTGATCGATCCCTGTGTGCCAACCGGCATAAACGCGGGAGTATCAAACCCGCCGTTGCGCGTGGTGACCCGGCCGGTTCTTGCGTGGGACTTTGAGTCGACATGCAGAATGTGAAATCGCAGCGCCGCGTCGGCCATTGAGCCGATCATCGGGGACAATGCGTGTCGGCTCAAGTGGGATCCCACGAATGGCGTTGCCGGGCGACTGGTAGCTTAAGCGAGGGACATTGAGGTGAATCCACGATACGGCGGGCGGCACGTCTGGTCCCCTCTCCCGGTACTCCGGGAGAGGGATAGGGTGAGGGTGATTTTGGGTTGACGAAAGACGCTCGAAAGTCTAAATCACCCTCACCCCAGCCCTCTCCCGGAGTACCGGGAGAGGGGGCAGGGCCGCAGTTCGCCACGATCGAGCGTCACACCGGGGCATCGTCGACTCACTGTCGTGTTTGGTGCCGGATGTCGGAGATTTGCAAGCGGATGAACGGTGTCGCGGTCAAAATCGATGGCGTGGGACGGACGTTTCCGAACGGTGTACGGGCACTGCAGGAAATTACCCTGAACGTCGCGCCTGGCGAATTTCTCGCGATCGTCGGGCCGTCGGGGTGCGGCAAATCCACGATGCTTCGGCTCATCGCGAAACTCGATCAGCCGCAGGCGGGTTCGATCGCACTCGCTCCGGACGACGCGCACAAACTCGCGTTTGTTTTCCAGGACGCGCAGCTTCTTCCCTGGCGGAATGTGCTGCAGAACGTCGCGGTGCCGTTGGAATTGATGCACGTGCCCAAGCCGCAACGGCTCGAGGCGGCGCGCGAGGCGATCGCGCAAGTCGGGCTGGCGGAGGCGATGCTGCGCTATCCGAATCAGCTCTCGGGCGGAATGCGCATGCGCGTCTCGCTGGCGCGGGCGATGGTAACTCGGCCGCGGCTGCTGCTGATGGATGAGCCGTTCGCGGCACTCGATGAGATCACCCGCCAGCGACTCGACGAACAGTTGCTGGGGCTTTGGTCGTCGCGCGGCACCACCGTGATCTTCGTCACACATTCGATCGCCGAGGCGGTGTTTCTTTCGCAGCGCGTTCTCGTCATGTCGCCCCGCCCCGGGCGGATCATTTTCGACCGCAAAATCGATCTTCCGCCGCGGCGAGCCGCGCAGCTCCGCGGGTCGCCTGAATTTGCCGCGCAGACGAAGGACCTTTTCGAGGCATTGCGCATCGAGAGTGACGCGACCGCGGCCGGGAGCGCGGCGTGAAGCGGATTTTGCCTCCGGTGCTTGTGCTGATTATTGCCGTGGCGTCGCTTGAAGTGACGGTGCGCTGGCTGGGTGTTTCGACGTATCTGGTGCCGCCGCCTTCGCGGGTACTGGAGGATATTTTCCGGAATGCCCAGGGCCTCTGGCCGAGCATGTGGGACACGGGCTTCGCGGCGATGATCGGGCTGGCCCTCAGCGCGGTGCTGGGAATATGCATGGCGATCCTGCTGTCATCGGCGCAATGGATCCAGCGGGCGTTGTATCCGTATGCGGTGTTCTTCCAGACGGTCCCGATCATCGCGATCGCGCCGCTGCTGGTGATCTGGCTCGGTTATGGACAACGCACGGTGATTGCCTCGGCGTTTATCGTCTCGATCTTCCCGATGATCGCCAACACGCTCGCCGGGCTAGTCGCAACCGATCCCGGCTTGCGCGACATGTTTCGCCTGTACGATGCCGGGCCGATCGCCACGATGCTCAAGCTGCGTCTGCCTGCGGCTCTTCCCCAGATCATGACGGGGCTGCGCATCTCCTCGGGTCTTGCCGTCATCGGCGCCATCGTCGGCGAGTTTATCGGCGGCGGCGGACTGGGCTCCGTGGTCGACGTGGCAAGAAGGCAACAGCGCACCGACGTCGTCTTTGCCGCGGTCGTTCTCGCGTCGCTGCTCGGGCTGGCGATGTTCGGGATGGTGAATCTCCTCAGCACGCTTCTGCTGCGGCACTGGCACCCGTCGGAGTGAGGGTTCGGGGTTCAGGGTTCAGGGTTCAGGAGAAGCTCGAATGGAGAAGCTCGAATCCTCGAATCAAGTTCGAATGGCGAAGCTCGAATGTCGAAACAAATGCCGCGACGCCGGAGTTGCTAGCCTCTGACCTCGGGGATCGTTCAGTATCTCGGCTGAAATCGGTAGGCCAACAGGGGTCGCGCCAAAGCGTGAGACGGTCGCAACGTCGGTTTCGACATTCGAATTTCGACATTCGAATTTCATTCGAGGATTCGAACTTCGTCATTCGAGCTTCTCCTGAACCCCGAACCCCGAACCCTTTCTCCCCTTGCCCCACCGCGCGCGGCTCGCTACGTTTCCCCGATGCCTCAATGGCCGGCGACAGTTCTCTTTGACTTTGACGGCGTGCTGGTCAACAGCGAGCCGCTTCACTTTCAGGCGTTTGCCGAGGTGCTGAAGGCGGAGCAGATCGAGCTGAGCGAGGAAGAATATTACCGCGAGTTGCTTGGGTTCGACGACAAGGGCGCTTTCCGGCACCTTTACGAGAAACGCGGAACTCCGCTTCCCCCAAAAACTTTTCTCTCGCTGATGACCCGCAAGAGTGAAGTGATGATGGACCTGATTTACCGCCGGCAGTTTTCCGCGCTTCCGGGCGTCGAGGAATTCGTCCGGGGGCTGTGGCGAAAGCACCCGCTGGCGATCTGCTCGGGAGCGCTGCGGGAGGAGATCGAGGCAATGCTCGAGGGGATCTGCCTGCGCGACTGCTTCTCAGTCATCGTCGCGGCGGAGGATGTCACCGTTGGCAAGCCCGATCCGCAGGGATATCTCATGTCGCTGCGGCTGATGTCGGAGAAGATGAACCGGGCGCTCAAGCCGGCGGACTCTTTAATTGTCGAAGATGCGCCCACGGTCATTCGCTCCGTCCGAGCGGTCGGGTTTCCCGTGCTCGGCGTTGCCACCAGCTACCCGCTAGAAAAGCTTTCTGACGCCAACTGGGTAACGCCGTCCTTGAAGCGCAGCGACCTCCACCGCGCGATGCCGAGTTTAAGATTCGGCCCCTGAGCCATGCGATGAAGCATCTGCCCCCACGAATGTTGCTGTTGATTTCGCTCTGGTCCGCCACGACCAGCTCTGCGATGGCTCAGCCCGACACGACACCCGCGGCTACACCGCCCGCCTCTGAGGCCGACTCGGGCGATACTGTGGAGATGATCCCGCCCGCGAGTCATTGGCCGGAAGTGGTGGTCAGCGCCGCTGGGGCGCTGTTTGTATTGGCCGCCGCGATCGGCCCCCTGGAGCTGGCGCAATCGCGCCGCAAGGCGGCCTACTCCCAGCCGGGTGACGAGCCGGTGCGAAGTCCGGGGCGAAAATCGAGCTGATGGGGCACGATCGCCACCGCCCGGGGCTTTAATATCGGCGCAGGACTCACCCAGGGTGCAAGCACCGCTGGGCGTTTAGTCTTATTGCAGTCTTCCCAAGCGCTCGGGGCGCTTGGACCCTCGGGTTCCGTTTACGTTTAGTCCTTGGGCGACTGCGTCGTATCGACGCCGGTCGTCGCGGTGTCCGAATCGCCTCTGAAGGGGCTCTGCAGATGCACCTTGCTCATGTCGACCATCGGGATGGGCCCCTCGGGAATGAGCGGCTTGGCCAGATCGCTCTCCGGCTTCAGGGCTGGGCCCGGGACGACGCCGATTTCACGCAGCGCTGAGTTAATGTCATCGTCCTTGTCATTGAGAGCGTACGCGCGGCGAAGCTCGGGGTCAGCGGCTTGGATGTCCTTCAGCTTCATGAGATACAGGGAGTACTCCTTGGCAATATCGAAGTCCTTCGGATCGAGCAGCGAGGCCTGGTGATAGGCCATCACGGCAGCGTCGGCGTCACCGAGGTGGCGATCCACCTTGGCCAGAAGAAAATACTTCTCTTGCGCGTTCTCTCCCTGCGAGACGGCATCAGTCTCCGCCTGCGGATCGCCGGTGGCAGCAAGCGCCGCGGCCAGACCGTCCAGCGCCTTGAGACGCAAGGGACGATCGTCGGTCCCTTCCAATGTGGTCGGCATGATCACCAGGCAGGTTTGGTACTGCTGGATCGCCTGATGATACGCCTGATCCTTCGCATAGCAGTCGGCCAGGTAATAGTGCGAGCGGTAGTCGGCGGGGTTCTGTCGAACGGCGTTTTTGAACGCGCCGGCGGCGTCGGTGTAATCCCCCTGGTCATACAGTTCCATCCCCTTGGCCCGCGACTCTTTGGAATAGGTGATGATGTCCGAGCAGCCACCCAGCGCAACCAATGCGCCAATGACAATCGGAGCGCCAACAAAAATTCGAAACGAAATTGAAGTGAAACTTCTCACGGCTACCTCCCTGTAGCAAGGGTTTCCATTGCTCGCATTGCGCAAGCGCAAAAACTGCCTGACGGGACGTAAAATAACGTCGAGTTGGAAATTTGCAAGGGGAGGGCGGAGAGGGCGGAGAGAACGAAAAATCCGAATGACGAAACCAGAAACCAGAATCAATGAATCAAACCCGAATGACGAATGACCGAATGACGTCTCTCAAAGACCGCATCGGCTGGTGC
>Ga0302325_10010894_pt1 | contig 19648 bp, 16 predicted proteins | sample Palsa_T0_2_FD_201948 | JGI IMG/M metagenome (GOLD analysis project Ga0302325, IMG submission 201948) | Peat permafrost microbial communities from Stordalen Mire near Abisko, Sweden - Palsa_T0_2 | ecosystem: Environmental > Terrestrial > Soil > Palsa > Peat permafrost | place: Sweden: Abisko...
CGGTTAAACTAAGACTCGCTAGTCTTGAAAAAGGACGGTCGCGATGTCATTGCGCCGCATCGGGAGCGTCGCTTTGCTGGGCTCCGCCGGTGTTTGATCCGCCGGTATTCGTGCCGCCGCGGTCGGCGGGGCCGTTGTCGTTGTTGCCGCGGTAATTCGGATTGTTTCGTGGATCGTACGCGCCGGGGGCGACCTTCTGCGCGTCCATGAAATAATACAGGTCCATCGTTTCCTGGCTCATCTGCATCGTTTCGTGTTGATCGGCGTAACCCGTGCGCGCGAGCTGTGTCTGTGATTGTTTTATTGTGATGATCGTGTTCGCCTCCTGCCGCGTCAGGACGCTCATCGCGTGGGCGTTGCGCGACCAATCGGCCCGTCGCGTGGTCACGGGATCGTGCGTTGCCCAGTACAACCGCAGCGACGCTGCCGTGGCGATTCCCTGCGGTTCATAAATGTTCCGCGTGCGCTTCCAGCCGGCGACATCATCGAACAATTTCTCCGCATCGGCCGTCTTGCCCGCCGCCAATAGCAGATGGCCGGCGTCGACGTTCGACCAGGCGAACATGTTTTCCAGCGATCGGGGATTGATCGCCTGCGGGTCGGCGATGTTGGGCAGCACCGCACGGCCGGGGGCGATCATCCATTTGTCTTTGGGCACCCGGCTCGAGATCGCGATGTTCCAGTTGACCGCCGCCAGCGCTTTGTCCGCCTGCTTCAGCGCGGTCAAGCGCGCGGCAGAGCGCAGGTTCATCAATACAACCATTCCAACATCATCCGGCTCCAGCGGGCCGGTCGCATCGGGCGCGAGGCTTCGGCCTTTGAAAGTCAGATGCGCCTGCTCCATCGCGATCGCGACGGCGTATTGCTGCACGGCCAATTCCGGTTTCTGTTCCGCCGTTGCCAGCGCTGCCAGATACGCCGGGATTCGCGTGTCGGCCGGATCGATCGTCACGGCCTGATCGAGGCTTTGGTGCGCGCCTTTGTATGCCGTTCGTTCCGCATCGTTCCAGGCGGCGGCGAGTTGAAAACGCGCCGTTGTCTCGCGCTGCAAAATCAGCGTCTGTTCTTCGGCGACGGCGTCGGCGGTCTGGCCGAGCTGGTTGTACATCCGCGCCAGCGCCTGGCGATTGCGTTTCGAAGTCGGATCGAGCTTCACTGCCTGCTGATAGCTCGCCAGCGCCGCCGCGGTGTCGCCGTGACGCGCTTGCAATAACCCGGAGTAATACGCCCCATCGGCGGTGCCCGCCTCGGCCGCAACGGCCGCCGTGAGCGATTGCTCCGAGGTTGCCCACAACTGGTTGGCCGAGTCGGTGAGATTGTCGGCGCGGTTCAACTCATCCTGCGTCGGCGTGTGCGTCCACATGACATCCACGTTGATGCCCCAGGTCATCCACGTCTTGGGCGTGCGCAGATCCTGTGCGGTATAGGCCTTTGTCGCGGCGGAATCGTCAAGTACGCGCGAGAAGAGTTCGAGCAACTGCGGCACATCCTGGCGAATGCTCAGGGCCTGATTCACCAGCGCTTCGCCCTGCGGCCATTGATCGTGCTCCAGACGAATCGCCGCCTTCCACGTCAGCGCGTCCACGTTCCGCGGATCGATCTGCAGAACCTGATCGAAAGTGTGATCGGCATAGAGGATTTCACGGTCCGATGCTCCCGCACCGGCAAATCGGTAGTAACGCAGATATCCCTTGGGCGACACCGGTTCGGCCAGCACGTCCGATTCACGATACAGAAACTCCCCCAGCGCGAGCAGCGCGTTGATATCCCGCGGCTTAGCGCGAACGACATCTTCCAGAGCGCGCAGCTTGTCCTGATACAGTTCGTCCCAGCGCACCCGCTTGGCATTCATCGATTTTTCCAGATCGATCGCCTGCGGGACAAGCTGATCCCACGTCGCCCCGCCCTGCGCGGATTGTTCGAGCGCGGCCCAGAGCTCCTGCGGCGATTTGGCCGCGGGATCGTCTTTGAAGCCGGCGAGATCGTTCTGGGCCTTGGCGATGAGTTGCGCATCAGCGCCGTATTGGCGGGCTAAATCAAGATCAGCGCGGGCCCGTTGCAGATTCCCCAGCGCTGCTTCGATGGCGACCCGCTGGGCATATCCGTTTCCGAAATTCGTCTTGGCCGTCAGGACGCGGGTGAGTTCCGCGCGCGCTTCGAGCAGATTGCCCTGGGACTGGATCCAATGCGCATGAGCGAACAGAGCGTCCATGTCCCACGGATCGTTTTTGAGCAGCAGATTGAGATCGTGCGGCGCGGCCGCGCCGCCCCGCGCGACGGCGGCTCGCGCAAATTCGGGATGGCTGCTCATTTCGCTATCCACGAATTGCTGTGCCGCCGCTTCAAGCTGCGGGCGCTGGTTCGCGGAAAGAAGATTGGTCCATTGGCCCGTGAACGCATTATTGGAAGACAGCCGCTGCGCCCGGGTGAAATCCGCCCGGGCCGGATCGACATCACCGGCCAGCGCTTGGGCGATTCCCCGTGCCAGGTGATAGGTGGCGTTGTCATCATCCGTATCGAGCGCTTTGGCAAAAGCGGCCTCGGCGGCTTGCCACTGTTTGTTCTGAAGCGCATCCAGACCGGCGAGATAGTCCGCCTGCCCGGCCGCATCGGCCCCTTCCGCAACACCAGCGATGCAAAACGCCAAGAGCAGAATCAGCGCTGCCGTTGTCCATCGCCACATGGATGCCTCCTGAGGACCGAATATAGTGAGCGAGCAATCGTGTGCCGGCAATTATAGCAAACCGGCGTCCCCGCTCACCCACGTGTAATCAATCCACGCTTTCAATTCGGAGGCGTTGCATTCGCGGCCTGGATGTGGGGTGGTCACTGGGCGGCGCGAGTACGCTCTGACCCGGCTTGACCGCCAGCTCAAACGCCAGCACGCCACATGCGATGACCGGGCGCTGGCGGATGCAAAACGGGACCCAACGGCACGACGAAGTGCGTCAATTGCGGCGCGGGCAGGTGATGAGATGGTCGTTGACCATCCCCACCGCCTGCATGAATGCGTAGCAGATCGTGGTGCCGACAAATTTGAACCCACGACGCTTGAGTTCTTTGCTCATGGCATCGGATTGCTCGCTCCGGCTGGGCAAATCCTTCATCGAACGCCGGTGATTGCGGATTGGTTTGCCATCGACGAACCGCCAGATGAATGCATCGAAATTTCCGAATTCCGAGCGAACTTCGTTGAACGCCTTGGCATTCTGAATCGTCGCGGCAATTTTCAATCGATTCCGCACAATGCCTGCATTTGCCATGAGCGATGCGACTTTGCGCGCATCGTATTTCGCGATTTTATCCGGATCGAATTGATCGAACGCAGCGTGATAGGCATCGCGTTTTTTGAGAATCGTCTCCCAACTCAAGCCCGCCTGTGCGCCTTCGAGGATGAGAAACTCGAACAGCAGGCGGTCATCGTGGACAGGAACGCCCCATTCGGCATCGTGATACGCCGCCATCAACTCGCTCTTTGCCCAGGGACATCGGTTCATTTGGCTAATGAGATTGAAACAGGTTGTCCGGAGTATTTTACAATCTGATCGACGTGCTCGGTGAGATCAACAGCGCTGCCGTGATCGGCGCTCACGAAGATCACATTAAAAGTGCGATCCGCGAGCATTCCCGGAAATGCGCTCTCGCGCTTACCGATCGTGAGTGTTTGACCCGCATCATTCCAACTGATCGGGATCGTCGCATAGACACCTTTCTCATACCGATAAGAATCACCCTCATCTTCATACAGGGTAAATGCGCCGTCCGCACCGCGATAGACACGAAGCTCAATCGGATCGGCGGGCTTCTCACCGGCGTACTGGAGAAATGGTCCCATCGGAATGATCGAACCGGCACGTACATACAGCGGCATTGTTTCGACCGGAGCCGTCGCATCGATCGATTGACCGCCGGGCTGGTTGTTGCCGGTCCAGAAGTCGTACCAAAGATTCTTGCCGGGCAGATAAACCTGCCGTGAAGTCGCGCCTTGCGTGGTGACGGGGTTCACCATAATCGCCGGGCCGAATAGATATTGGTTGCCGATATCGAGTGCTTGTTTGTCGTCTGAGAAATCCATCACTAGCGGACGCATCATCGTGCTGCCGGCGCTGGTGACCTGCCAGGTGACCGAATAAGTGTAGGGCATCAGGCGATAGCGGAGATCGACGTACTTGCGCCAGAGCTTTCGCGTCGAGTCATCGAATTGCCAATACTCCTTCCCAATGCCCGTGCCATCCGCCGGGGCATCTCCGTGTACTCGGAACATCGGACAAAATGAGCCAAACTCGAACCAGCGTGAAAAGAGCTCGCGGTACGCCGGGGCTGCTGGGTCCCTGACGCCACCGAATCCGCCGATGTCTGTGTTCCAATAGGGAATGCCACTGACGGAAATGTTGAGCCCAGCGGGAATCTGGTTGCGAAACACCTGCCAGTTGCCGGCGATATCACCCGACCAGGTGATCGCCGAGTTCCGCTGTTGGCCCGCGTAGGCAGAGCGCGTCAGGATGACGACGCGCTTCTGATCGGTCTCGGAGCGCTGCCCCTGATACACGGCCGTGCTATGCATCAATGGATAAGCATTGAACCGCTCGGCACCAGGCCCGGCCGAGGTTCTGAAGGTTCGAAACTCGCCCCACTTGCCCGAAAGTTCCGGCTCGGAGGCATCGAGCCACCAGCCATCAAAACCGAGTGAAAACAGTTCCCGGGAAATTTGTTTCCAATAGACGCCGCGCGCTGTTTCCGAGAAGGCGTCGTACCACCGGCCCTGACCCTTTGGATACACATAAGGAATCACCGGGTCGAACAGACCGCCCGCCTGCTCGAGTTCCTTATAATTCGGCGTTCCCAGATCAAACTTTGGCCAGATCGAAATAAGGATGTGGCAGTTCATCTCATGCAATTGTTTGGTCATCGCCACCGGATCGGGATAACGGGCTGGATCGAAGCTGTGCGAGCCCCACGAATTGTCCGGCCAGTAACGCCAATCCTGAATCACGCCGTCGATGGGCACCTGGATATCTCGATACTGCCTGGCGATCGCGAGGATTTCCTCCTGCGTGCGATAGCGCTCCTTGCATTGCCAGAAGCCATAGAGCCATTCGGGCATCATGGGGGCTTGGCCGGTCAGGCCACGATATTGCCGGATCGAATCTTCCGGCGTGCCGCCAAAAATGAAATAGTAATCGATTGCCTTCCCCACTTCGGAAGACCATCGCACGATTTTTTCACCCGCGCCCTGCGGCGGGGCGTTGCGATTGGGCGCAGGCTGAGTGGTTGGCGGAGTCGTCGGCGCTCCGACAGAAACTTCTGTCACCGCCGGATTATCCCAGAGCAGGCTGTAGCCCATGCTCGAGAGAATTACCGGAATACCCACCTCCATATTCTGCTGCAGCAAGCGAACCGTGTGGCCGCGGTAATTCCAGATGCCTTGCTGGTGCTGGCCAAGGCCGTAAATGCCCTCATCGTCCGGCAGGACAAACGACTGGCGAACGAGCGTCCCCTGCACGCCCGGCTGTGTGGCCGGGGAGATTTCCCGGCCATCGTCGCTCTCCTGCAGAATTGGATTGTCACTGAGATCGAAGAAGCCGACCGCGCTAGTCACCGGATTGACCTTGACCCGTAATTTCCGTGTTTCGATGACGAGAATAGTCTTGTCATCCCGCATCTGCCATTTCACGCCGGCAGCCAGCTTGCTGATCACCGTGTAGCTTTGTAGATCGGGCAACGCTTTGGCGGCGGCGTATGTCACTCGGATTACCGAATCGGACATCACCTGTAAGCGCAGCGTCCCGCCTTCAAGGGCGAACAAGACACCATCGGGTTTCCTGGTCGCGCTGTTGACATGTGCTGCCAGGAGCATCGATCCGTGCCCCGCCCAAAACAGGAAGAAGAGAAGCGCGTTGCGGCCGACTTTGCATTGCATGCGGATGTCCCTCGAAGGACCGACTGATCCTCCAGCCATGCTAATCGAGTTGTGTCATTTGATCTCGGGTAAGGAATCGGATGACAAGCAACGACGCTGCCGATGCCCCAGATGTCCATGAGCAAGCGGATGGCATTGGTGAGAGCGATGATCTGGTGGCGGAATAGCGGCGGATAAGCAAATCTGCGAGAATCGTCGGCGGGTTTGTCGGAAGAGTCTGTGGTTCACTTCGAAGGGTTATTCTCCATGCGCTTAAACTGCATCCACATTTCGACGGTGAAGTTGCTTGTCGCGTGCGCCTCTGCCGTCGCGGTCGCACTGGTCTTTTTCTTCGCCACGCGTTCGGCAGGCGCGGCTGATGCGGATACGGCTGGCGCCGGCATGCCGACACTCACGCTGGATGCGGGCAAAGGGGGCAAGGCCGTCAGCCCAACCTTTTACGGTTTGATGACCGAGGAGATAAACCATTCCTACGATGGCGGCCTCTACGCGGAGCTGATTCAGAATCGCACGTTTCAGGATGATGCCAAAGGTCCTGCGCATTGGTCGGTCGTGCAGGGGAAGGGGGGCGAAGGGACGATTGCGCTGGATCAGAGTCAGCCGGTGAATGATGCGCTGCCAACTTCGCTGCGGTTGGATGTTACCAAAGCAGGCGGAGAGGTCGGCATTGCCAATGGTGGTTTCTGGGGAATCCCTGTGAAGCCGGACACGAGCTATCGGGCATCTTTCTATGCCCGTGCCAAAGACAGCGCCGCCGGGCCGCTTACCGTAAGTATCGAGAGCGTCGATGGTGCGACAAGCTTTGCTCAAGCGCAGGTCGAGAAAGTGTCGGATCAATGGAAGCAGTACACCGTCACGCTGAAAACGGCGAAGGATGCGACCCCATCCGCGACGAATCGGGTTGTTATTTCAACAGCGAATCCTGGTACAATCTGGTTCAATCTTGTTTCGCTCTTTCCGCCGACCTGGCACGATCGCCCCAACGGAAATCGGATCGATATCATGCAACTGATGGCCGATCTGAAGCCGGCATTTCTACGCTGCCCCGGTGGAAATTATCTGGAGGGCAACACCGTTGAAACGCGATTCAATTGGAAGAAGACTTTGGGAGATATTTCGCAACGGCCCGGCCACATGGGGTGCTGGAGCTATCGTTCCAGTGATGGGCTGGGGCTGCTGGAATTTCTCGAATGGTCCCAAGACATCGGTGCCCAGCCGGTGCTGGCGGTCTATGCGGGATATTCTCTTGCGGACAAGCAGCATCGCAACGGCATCTTGGCCGGGGATGATCTCAAGCCATTTGTCGATGAGGCCGTAGAGGAAATCGAATACGCCATCGGCAGCACGGAAACCAAATGGGGGGCTCAGCGAGCCAAAGACGGCCACCCCGAGCCGTTTCATATTGAATATGTCGAGATCGGCAATGAAGACTTTCTCGGCGGTGCGCGCAGAACCTACGAAGCCCGCTTCGCACAATTCTACGATGCGCTGAAGGCGGCGTATCCACAGCTCAAATACATCGCGACGACGCCGGTGAAAGGCCGAACGCCTGATGTGGTAGACGATCATTATTACAAGACTTCGGATCAGATGGCCACGCTGGCTCACAAATATGACAAGCAGGATCGAGATGGCCCCAAGGTTTTTGTCGGCGAATGGGCGACGCGTGAGGTTCCCAAGACCGATGCCAGCGGGAAGACCACCTACGTGATGATGCCCTGGGGATACAAGGGCGAACCAACCCCCACCTTCCACGCGGCCCTGGGCGATGCCGCCTTCATGACGGGCATGGAGCGCAATGCCGATGTTATCGTGCTGAACGCCTATGCGCCAATGCTCACGCGCGTCGAGCCCGGAGCGGGGCAATGGTGCCCGAACATGATCGGCTACGATGCGCTGGGCAGCTTCGCTTCCCCCTCTTACTACGCGCAGGAAATGTTCAATCAGAATCGCGGCGACACCATCGTCAGTGGAAACATGTCAGCCGAACCTAAGGATTTCTTCTACAGCGCCACACGTTCGAGCAAGACGGGCACCATTTACGTGAAGGCAGTCAACCGATCATCAGCCCCGCTCACCCTTCAAATTGATTTGAACGGCGTAACCACCGTCTCGCCCGATGGCGATCTCACCGTTCTCACATCGGATGATCCGCAGGCGGTCAATTCCATCGCGGAGCCGACAAAAGTGATTCCAGTTACGTCAAAGGTTCAAGGGCTTGGCTCGCATTTCACGCGAATTTTCGCGGCGGACTCGATCAATGTTCTTAAAATTGAGGCTCAGTAATCACCGAGAAGGATTACCGCGACTTGAAGGCCAAGGCCGCCCAGGCCCGCAACGGGCGGACGGGCCGGTGGGGGATGGCGTCAAGGGAACAGCGGATCGATCCCCTTGAGAACAGCGTGCCAGTCGGTTTTCGTATCAACGAATGGTTTTTCAGCGAGCGATTCAAACTCCGCGTCCGTCATCGGCTGTCCATTCCGTTCCATTCTTAGACGGTGGGCGTGGATGGCGGTTGACCAATTGAGCCGAAAGGCATCCGTGGGATCGCGCGTTTCGTCTTTCCGCGGATGCTCTAATTCGGCAAAAGCCCGATCAGCGGCTCGGGCTTCTATGTCCGCTAGCCGCAATGACGATTCTTCCGTGTATTCGGAATGCCAGCGGTTCAAATAAAGCAGGATAGCAACACCGGAGGCAAGAATGCAGACGCACGTCGCGACAGTGCCAGCGGCGTTTTCGTTCATGCGCTCCGATCCCACCGGCACGCTGCCCCCACGTCAAGTGACCGTCGCGGGCAGCGTCCTGACCCGTGACGCTTATTCCAACGGCCGGACGTCGCTACAATTCGTTCCGGGAAGGCCTAAATCGTTGCAACGGTACTAGCCAAGCGATTCGACGGCGCGGCGTTCCTCGCCTTTCCGCCCGCCGCCGGATCGGCCCGATGAAAGACAGGTGAGAATGTCCGAACTGTGGCGCAGCTCGCTCAAGCGCGTTCAATCCCACTTCGCAGGTGGGACCGATACTCATTCGCCCGTGTACGTGTTTCTTACCGAGCACGCGCGCCCAGAAACCGGCTGGCCGGCGACTCAATGGCGTTCACCATGCTTCGCAACTGGTTTTGACCAGATACCCGGACCGGGTGACGGGCTTCTGACTGCGGTGGAAATGCCTGACGGCACGACCGGGTACAAGCCATTTTATATGCGAGGTTTCGTGCTTAGCGGGGACGATGGAGCGCGGCGCAGATTCAATCAAACCGCCGTCGACGGATGGACCGCGATTGAAAGCGTTGTCCGGGTACGCAAGCTTGTCCCGTGCAAATATGACATTAGCGGCGGCCCCGCCCAGCCTGTATCGCTCTGGCTCATGTTCATCTTTCGGCTGGCGTGGGAAAAGGTTGAAGGCTCGACGTTGCGAGCGAAGCATTTCGTCCGGGAGTTTGTAGACGGCACGACTTACACCGTGGATATGGAGACCCTCGAACGGTATCAGCAACCACACGACGACTGGGAATTTAACTTTGCTGGAGGCGGGTGGCACAAGAACATCGGCAAGCGGCCGAATTTCATTTACTCGGAGCTTCATGATGCCGCTGCCGCATCCGTTGCGGCGATTGATATACTGCTGGCCGAAACAGCGCCCCGCTCCCCCCGGGCTGCTGTATCCCAGGACAAAGGCGGGGGCCTCAAGCCCGTGCTCCATCCCAATGACGTGAAGATACTGCGGGCACTGGCGTCAACCACGACCACGCAAAATCAGTACGGAATTGAACAGAATTCTGGCTTGTCACGGCGGAGCATATCTGAACGCTTGGCAAAGCTACGTGCCGCCGGCCTGACGCATCGCCCGAACGGTGATCGCGGTGGCGAAGCAATTACTGACGAGGGGCGGGCTGCGATACCAAGCGACGCGTTGCACGCCGTAGGCTGATTGCGCACTGATTTCCCCTTATTTTCCCGCAAGCCCGCGAATCTCTCGGCACGATGGGCGACATGGAAAACAAACCAATTCTTGTGCCGAGCAGATTCATGGCCCCGCGCCTGGTTTGCAGGCGCCTCACCCTTGCGCTTCGAACCTTTATCAAGTGGTTATCTGCCGTCCTATTCCCCATGTTCGACATCAAGCATGAAGGCAAATTCCGTTACCGGAAACGCGTAACCACAGAAGTTTGGATTGAAGCGAAAGCGAAAAAGGGCCGGCGGCGAGACGCCACGAAAACTAGGATTCCCCGCGGCAAGGGACGGGGATGAGCTTTGCAAATCGGCCCGAAGCCGCGATTATCTGGCAACGTCGTACGGCGTCGATCTGAAGGGCATCAAACGGGAGCAATGCTGATGGCGGACGACCCTTCCAACCTGCCTGAGCCGGCGGGATCGAATTCGGAGATTTTGCTCTATCAGACCGAAGATAAACGCACGCAAATCGACGTACGGCTCGAGGGGGAAACCGTCTGGTTGAACCAGAGCCAGATGGTGGACCTGTTCCAGACGACCAAGCAGAACATCAGCCTGCACATTCGTAACATATTTGAAGAAGGGGAATTACAGGAGGCGGCAGTTGTCAAGGAATACTTGACAACTGCTGCTGATGGCAAGCGATACAACGTCCAGCACTACAACCTCGACGTGATCATCTCGGTCGGTTACCGCGTCAAGAGTCACCGGGGCACGCAGTTCCGCATCTGGGCGACACAGCGGCTGAGGGAATATCTGATCAAAGGCTTCACGCTGGATGATCAGCGGCTTGCCGAGGGAGGCGAGCGGAGCAGGTATTTCGACGAATTGCTGGAGCGCGTGCGCGCGATTCGCGCCAGCGAACGCATGTTCTGGCAGAAGGTCACCGACATCTACGCCACCAGCATTGATTACGATTTGAATTCACCGGCGACGCGGGATTTTTTTTCCACGGTGCAGAACAAATTCCATTTCGCTATCCATGGACACACCGCAGCGGAAATTGTCGTTGAGCGCGCCAGCGCCGCCAAGCCCAACATGGGATTGACCACATGGAGGAATGCGCCGGGCGGGCCAATCCGCAAAAGCGATGTGAGCATCGCCAAGAACTATCTGGAAGAAGAGGAGATGCGACAATTAAATCTGATCGTGGATCAGTATCTTTCGTTTGCCGAGTTGCAGGCACGGCAGAAGAAGCCGATGCACATGGGCGACTGGGTGCGGAAGCTGCACGACTTTCTAACGTTGAACGATCGGGAGATTCTCAAAGATGCGGGTCGAGTGACACACGAGCTGGCCAAGGAACTTTCCGAACAGCGGTTCGAGAAATTCGAGGAAACCCGCCGGGCGTTTGAGGCAAAAAATCCAGTGAGCGATTTCGATAGACAGGTGAAGGGATTGGAGGAGCGCCGAAAAAAGAAGCGAAAAAAGGGGGATGACCAGGGCGATAAACAGTAGAAGCCGATCGCACGGCGAGCGATCGACGGGCTGTAGATCGCGAGGAGGCGTCAATGGAACTGACGAAAGGAATCGTGCCCTGCCAATCCAATTCACGTTTTGCGCAAAAATCCCACGGTCGATTGCAGAATACGATGCCGCAACGAACCGGCGTCCTGCTGGGACTGTTGGCGCAAATCCTCCAGATTCGCCCGGCAGAATGAGCAGCCTAGCCGGTTGATGTGAAAATCGACATACCGCTGCCAGGGATCATCGAGCGTGCCCAGAACGTAACCGCCGACCGTGCTGCGCTTGGGGCAGCTTGGCCGCAGGTCCTCCCAGGTTTCGGTCAGCAGCGAGTCCATCGCCTCAGGGGAATCCCACGGAAGGGCGGGGTTACGCATGGATTGCTCCACACAATCGTGAATCTGTTTGATCCAGCGATGTTTTAGCAATGCGATGTGACTGGCATCGACGCCGAGTTCCGCGGCGATCCGCTGATTCGGGTGCTGGCCGTAAAAGACCATTTCCAGAATTTGCAGATTCGATAGATCGGTCCGCTCCTTCATTCGTTCAACCAATTCGCCTAGCGCTGCCCCCAGGGCCGCATGGGCGGCCTGGCGCTGTTCATCGCGGCGGACGTACCAGCTTGCGGTAGGGTCCGGAGCCGGCAGGTTGGCATCGCCGCCAGCCTCGTCACCCGATTGGGGTAATTCACAAATCTTAATGCGCTTCCCCCGATGCACTTCCATCAGACGGCGGCGCAAAATGACAAACAGAAATGTCTCGATGCTGGATTGCTGGCGAAACCGATCCAGAGCCCGCAGAAACAGCAGGAACGTGTCCTGCACCAAATCTTCGGCATCCATGCCGCGCGGCGCGCGGCTGCGGGCAAAGGCGATGAGGCGGCCCTGATATCGCTCCACCAATTGCGACCACGCTTCGTCACTTCCGCGGCGAATCTGGTCCATCATGTAATGTTCAGCTTCGGTCCACTGCGTCATGGCCCACCTAGGCTCTGTCTGAAAACCCAATGGCCTCACGATGGGCCGGAAAGGGCGTGGATGCGAGGCGGAGCGACGAAGCCCTAATTAAACGATACAGCGAGGAGCGACAACGACGCAGCCATGCCCTTTCCGGCCCACCGGAGGCAGCACAGAATCGGCTCATCTGCGTTGGCGCAACGGCTCCCAAGTGTCTCAGGGGGGTCATCAAGACCCGGTTCTCGCCGTTGCTTCTAGCATCTGAGCCGATTCTGTGCTGTCGTGAAACCATTGGGTTTTCAGACAGAGCCTAACAATACCAACAGCGCCATTGCCGTGATCGTCCCGGCAATCAGTTGAAGTCGCAAGGTGAAGTAGCCACGGGTGATCATGTTGATGAGGAAATATGCGAGCCACGCGGAGAGCGCGATCGCCGCCACACCGGCCTGCATCGTCTTTGTTTGTGCGCTGCGCGCCCGAAGTTCGCCGCGGTAACGGTCAATCAGCGGATTCAACTTTGCGGGCGATGCATCCAGCAACACCGTCTCGGTCCAGATCGTTCCGTAAGGTCGATCAAAGCGCTCGGTGAGATCATCGTTCGCCAGCTCGCCTGCACGAACATCCGCCAAAACACACTTGGCCAGCCATTGTCCCGTGCCATGGGCCTGCCCCAGGCGCTCAAGTGCAATGGAATAAACAGTCCTCGCTGCATCGCTTCGCGCAGATTGCAGGGCTTCGGCTTGCGAAAGGCAGGGCTCTGAGCATCGGCCCACGATCCATTGTCCCGGATGGGCGGCGGTGAATTCGGCAAAATCCTCGATCCATGGTTTGGTCGGATGACTGCCGCCCGAGATCGATCGCAGCGCCACAGCGGCATCGGGTGTTGGACCGGCGGCCGATTCAAATACCGAATTCCCATCGGCGAATCGACGGTGCATCGCCACCACGATCACCAATCCCAACAGGCCGATTACCAGAGCGCGGATGAATAGTGCTTTCCAGCGATTCATGCCGCACCGTCCTTTTGGGTGGAGATCGCCGGTCGAACCATCTGCACGCGCGGATATCGCCGAGCCGGCCATCCCATCAGAATCGCGCCCAGCAGCAAAACGAGCGAGGCCTTGACCACGCTGGGGAATTGCACCTGCTGAAAATAGAGGTCAACGGTATCTCCCGGCGTCGCGGCGGGAGTGACATACGCGAGATCAGGCAGTGCCCGCCCCAGTGCAATCGCCGCGCCCAGCAGCACGATGACGGCGAGCACCGTGCGAATGATGTGTGCGCCTCCGCCATTCCTGCGGGCTATCAAGAGCAACACCATTGATACCACCGACGTTACCAGGCAAGCCGCCGTCGCGCATTCAATCATCAGCCGAGGCCATTGCGCGGTGCCGAACGCCGTCGCCAAATCATGCGGCATGCGAGGATCGAGAACTCCGGATGCGAAGAGGCCCGGTGCGTTGATCGTGATGCCAAGCGCAAGCAGCATCGACACGACAAGAAAGATCGTTCCCACAAGTCCGACCACGCCGCGAGCGACAAATGATGCGAATCCTCCGAGCGAAGATGCCGCGGACATCGGTTCTCCGGCCGCGGAAGCGCCGGGCGTCGAGATCGATTGTTCTCGATTCCGTGTGAAAATATGAACGGTTACAAGCAATGCGCCAACCAGCAGTGCCAGTGCCTGAGGATTTCGGGCATGGTTCATTGCGGCGAAACACATCGACCACAAAATGATCGCGGTGAGCATGGCCAATATCCCGGGGAAGCTAAAGAAGTGATTGCGATGCCCCCGGTTTGACGGCTGGGACGCCGGCGGAATCGGTGCAGTGGCCGATGACGAGGTGGGCAATGGCGGAGGCGTTGGCTTATCCGGCGACGGCGGCGCGGGCGATTGGGCGGGAATCGGTTGCGGTGGAAGTGGAAACTCGCCGGTGCGCCGGCCCCATTCACTGCACAGACTTATCGCCGCTGATGCGCCAACCACCGTGGCGATCGCGGTGATCGGATTGCGCACATCGAGCATCCCCGAGAGAATGGCAGCGCAGATCCCCGACGAGAACAAATGCCCCACCGACAGCCGTTCCTTTCGATCAGGCGCGATGCGTTTTTCCCATTCGATCAGTAATATGGCGGCGAAACAGGCCTCGAGAGTGGCTGGCATCCAGCGGTTGGCCATCCACCACGGAAAGCTGACGATTGCGGCGCCAATCGCCGCGGGCGCGCCCAGCGCGAAGCGCTGCACCCATTTGGATTCCGTGCGAATGGCCGGCCCGATGAATTTCCACGCCACCCGCACGCCGATCATCGTGCCGCCGATGGCGCTCAGCACGAACAACAGATCAAACGGCGCATTGCGGCCATTATCGCCAACCGAGGCCACGACCGCCGCCAGACACATCGCAACGCTGGCCAGAACAATCCGCGCGGGGTGACTCATTGGATCGGGCCCCGTCGCGGCCCTGGCTCCACGATCATCGCCCCAGGGCCAGCCGGTGACTTGATCAAATCTCCAATCATTCGAGCGCCAGCCACGATTCTTTTTATTGAAGCGCCATCGCTTTTTGGCGAATCGATCGCCCACCTCTTTCACGCGATCGCCCGCCCGCCTGAAACTTTCAGCCGCGCGCTCGAACGGATCGTTGGACGAGGGGCCTTTTGGAGGAATAAAGGGTCCTGTCCCCTTATTCTGTGTCGCGCGGCCGGCGACTTGCGTCAGACTTGCCGGTGAAAACTGCGACACGCTGTTGCGCACATGCTCGGTGCCGAAGACCGCTTCCACCATCTCCTGCACGCTCTGAAACCGATCGGCCGGATTCTTCGCCATCGCCTTTTTGATCACTCCTTGGAACGGCTCTTCGATTCCGTCCAGGTTTACATCGCTGGTCAGGTGCTTCATCAGCACTTCAGCCGGGCTGGAACCGAAGAACGGAACCTGGCCGGTCAGCATTTCATAGAGCAACGCGCCAAGAGCGTAGATGTCGATGGTGCGATCGTAGTGGCCCTGGCCGATCTCAGGCGCCATGTAATGCAAAGTTCCAACGGCAACGGTTTGCCCGCTGTGCCGGGTCATGCTCATGGCTTTGCTCAGGCCGTAATCGCCGATTTTGACGAAGCCGTCTTCGTAAAAAATATTGCCGGGTTTGAGATCGCGATGAACGATGCCGCAATCGTGTAGGTAGGTGAGTCCCTTGCCGATTTCGCGCAGGAAGAACGCCGCCTTGGTGACTCCCAGACCCGACGGAGCGGCATCGAGCAATTCGCGCAGCGACGGCCCCGAGACGTATTCCATGATTACCCAGGGCCGGCCATCGGTCCCGTATTTCACATCGAAAATCGTCACGAGCTGCGGGCTTTTGATGTTCATGCACTGGCTGATGCCGCGCAATTCGATCTGCTCGTAGGTCATCACCAGCTTGAGCGCGACTTCGCGGCCGCTGTCGCTGATCGCGTAATAAACTTCGCCGAAGCCGCCACGACCGGCGGCCCGTTGGATGGTGTATCCTTCCAGCGGTCGATCGCCGTGTTTGTATTGATACGTTCGATTCGCCACTTCTTCATCGATTGTCATGACCTGTCCTCCCCGGAAATGACCAAACGAAGTGAGCCGATGGAAACAGGCACGCCCGTCGGAAGATTTGCGGCTTTGCCCATGGCCTGCCCATCGATCATGATCTCCGCGGCGCTTCGGCAGGCCAACCCATCATCGCTGCGCACCAGCACCACCGGCGCGGGCAATTCATCGCATCGAATATGGGCGCTACCGCCGGGGCCGATGACGATTTCGCGATCCAATAAAATGACCTGCCGGATTCCCGCCGCCGGCAGACGCGCTCCTGATATATCCAATACCGCGGTGCCGCTGGCGGCGCTGGGTCGGCGGAACGTCATCCGGCAACGCGTTCCCATGCCTATCCGATCTCCGCTGTTGAGCAGTTTGGCGGCGCATGGAACGTCATTCACCGTCGCCGGCCGATCGCTCTTCAGAAAGTAGTCTTCTTCGGATCGCGAAAGGGTAATTGTCGGCGACGATGCATCGATCATCAGCGGCAAATCGAGCGACCGCGCGGTACTGCGCGGCCCGATGGAAACTGTCGACCGGGACAATACCAGGTAGCTGCCCACGCCATCCACATGCAAGACGATTGACCGCATCTGATTCTCATTGACGCCGGGTCTGGGGTACTCTGGAGGGCTGGATTTCTCCGGTCGATCCGGCTCTTCGGAGTACCTCAGAGCCGGCGTCGGGGCATTTTTTAAGCCGTGTTCCATCCCCAGCAGCGATAGCGGACTGGTGCGGATACTCCTTTGCACCTCGCCCCATTGCCGGGTTTGTTCCACGAGCTGCCCGATCCACTTCGCGCCGGGCAACATCACCTGTAATCGCCGCAACGATTCCTCGGCCTCTTGCTGATTTCCTTCCGCGATCGCGGCCGACGCGCACCGGCATTGAACCAATGTCGCACGAAGCTGCCGGATCGCGGTCGTCTCGATCGGCAAGCGGGCTAGTCTTCCGAGCAATGTCACGGCCGCATCGAGCCGGCCTGATTCAAGATGCGGGGCCGCCTCGGTGGCGACGCGATCGGCGATTCGGTCGGCGAGCCGCCGAATCCCCGCATCCTGCGCCCTGCTCTTGCCCGCCGTTACGATGTGATCGATCGCCGCTTCCCAGTCGCCGCCGTCAAATGCCTCGGTTGCTTTTTTCAAACAGGATTCCAGCCCCGCGCGGCGGGCGGCGAAATCCTTCTTCAAATCATCCAATCGAGGATCGGCCAACGGTGATTCGGCCAGGAGTTGCTGTCCGAGCGTGAGCTGCCCGATCTCCGCATGTCGCCGGGCCAGCGCCATCGCCTGCCCCGCTTGCTGATTGATTCTTTCCTGGCCGCGCTGAGCGGTGCGAACCGCTTCCCGCAGTTGCACGGCATCGGGGAGATTGCCGCCCAGCCCAAGCGCCTTGTCGGCATCCGTCGCGGCGGCCATCAGGCGTCCCTGGGCAAGGTGCTTGCGTCCTCGATCGACCATCGCCTTTACCAGTTCGCCGACCAGATCCTGACCGCGGCGATGGGATCGAATATCGGGCTGGCGAAGCAACTCGTATGCTTCGTCCAGCCGGCCATCGGCCAGTGCCCGCTCGCATTGTTTGAGTCGCAGGATTACCACGGCTTCATTCCTTAACCGGGTTCACGGGCGCTGCGGAACCCAAGGACCCATCGTTGGGCATCGGGGGAAAGGGGGCGAGAAAAGGGATGTGTCTCTCCCCTTGCGGGCCTGCCAGCCCGGCGCGCAGAAACAACTCCAATTCCCGCACCATTTGCCACCCGCGGTGCTGGTATTCTAACTCACCGTTCACCGGCTCGGTAGACGCGTCATTGCTGTAGGATCGCGTAGACATAGCCACCGCTCCCGATTTGCACTGGTTATTTGCCGGGAAACTTCAGCGTCTCTGCGGTGAATTATCCGTGCCACTTGCATCCGTGACCGCCGTCGGCGGTTGGCTTGGCAAATAGGCATCGACCTGCGTGAGCAGATCCTTCTCATTGGTCGCATCCGCCGGGACCGCATGGGCGAACTTGGCTTCCTCAGCCAGCATGTGCTCGGAAATTGATAGTTGCCGGCGCACATCGCCGACCACTTTCTCCGCCTGGGCCAGCTTGGTGTTATCCACCTGCACATCCGTCCCCACGGCCGTGGCCTGGATCAATCGATAATGCGCTTCCAGCCCGTCAATTTCAGACTGCAACCCAGCGCGCTGATCGCTGGCGATTTGCATCGCCTGATTCGCCGCGGCCAGAGCTTGCTGGCGATTCTCCAGCAATTGCTGTTTCTGCTGGAGCGAGTTGGTCGCTTCCTTGTAACCGGTAAACCGCTGCGCCAGTTCCTGGGTCAACTGCGGACGGGTGTAAGTAAAATCGCCGATCGTGAAAGTGGACTGACTGGTCCCCAGATCATCTCGAAGTGTTTGCAGGCGGACCTTTTCCGCCGCCAGCGATTGATTCGCCTGCGTGATGTCGCCGCGTAGCGAGGCGATGTCCACTTCTTCCTCTGCGATCAGGCGGATGTTCTTCTGCATCTCCGGCGCAGTCGCCTCGAGCAGATCGCGCGCCCGGCGAATCTGGAATTCCACGGGAATGTTTTCTTTCACCGCCGATGAGACGCAATGAAATGAACTGCCGACAAAGCTGGCGAGGTCCGATCCAAACAGCGCTCCGCCCAAAATCGCCGCTCCACCGGTCGCCGCCACGCCTAACTTGATTGTTTTCCACAACATGGAATGCTCCTTTGGTAATCAATTGCCGGGGCGACAATCGTCCCGTTGGGAGGGTAGATGCAGGGTGGGGGGAATAATTTCAGGGAATATTCAACTGGGCATGGAGCCAATCAGGGTGGCCCGTCGGCCAATGCGCCCCGGGATTTGGATGAACCGGGCCCAGTAGTCGTTCTGCCCGATACCGTTGGGGCCGATCAGGGCATCGCCGCGTCACTTGCCCCGCAGCAGGCTGCCGACGATCCCGCCGACAAGTCCGCCGGCGGTGGTTTCACTTGCCGCGTTCTCGCTTCTGGGCAGATAGGGCGCGAGTGCCTCGGCAAGGTTCATGATGGGCATGCTCTGCAGATACACCTTGCCCGGGCCGATTAGGCTGGCGAGGAATAGTCCTTCGCCACCGAAGAACATATTCTTGAATCCGCCGACGCGCTGGATGCTGAACTGCACTGAGGGATCGAAGATACCGACATGGCCCGCATGCACCAGCAGCTTTTGGCCGGGAGCCAGTTCTTCCGTGCAGACTTCGCCGGATAGATCCAGCCAGACCGTACCCGGCCCGGTCAGTTTCTGCAGGATGAATCCATCGCCGCCCAGAAGCCCGGCGCCGAATCGCTGTTGAAACGCAATTTCAAAGGTGACGCTGCTTTGCGCTACCAGAAACGCCTCCTTGCGGCAGAGCACCGACTGCCCTGGCCCGAGCGCGACCGGCATCACATGTCCCGGAAATCTGGCCGCGAAGACCACCTTGCTGTCGGATCGGCCCCCGGCGGTGTAGGTGGTGACGAAGAAGCTGCCGCCGGAGATGGATCGCGCGATGCCCGACAAAAATCCGCCGCGCGTGTTGGTGTCCATCTTTACATCATCGCTCATCCAGGCCATTGAATGCGTCTGGCAATAGACGCTTTCGCCCGGCGAGATCGAGATGTGCACGGTCTGCATTGTCGAGCCGCTGATTGATGAATTCATGGGGAGTTTGATAACCGCCGGGGGAACGGGCGGCAATTATAAGATCGTTGATGGAATTGAGCCTGGGGACAAGAATCCGGGGCGGCGCGAGTACGCTCTGCCCCCGGCGCGGTTTGGGTACGGC
>Ga0302325_10010896_pt1 | contig 19646 bp, 17 predicted proteins | sample Palsa_T0_2_FD_201948 | JGI IMG/M metagenome (GOLD analysis project Ga0302325, IMG submission 201948) | Peat permafrost microbial communities from Stordalen Mire near Abisko, Sweden - Palsa_T0_2 | ecosystem: Environmental > Terrestrial > Soil > Palsa > Peat permafrost | place: Sweden: Abisko...
CAGAACGAGGCGCTCGGGCTGGAACTGTCGATGCGCAGCGCGGACTTCCGCGAGGGCCTGGCGGCGTTCAACGACAAGCGCGACCCGCACTTTGAGGGGCGATGACGCGGCTCGCGATCGACGCGCGGACGCCGACGCTGGGACGACGGCGAGGGCCGAGCGGACGCCAGACCGGCGGACGTGACTCACGGGTCGGACAGGTGCCGCTGGCGCGGTCACCTGGATCCCTTACCAAGGAGGGTGATGTCGTGACAGACTCCACGACCACTGATTACAAGTTCCTGAAGTACGACGTCTACGACGACGGCACGATCGTCCGTATCCTGCTCAACCGGCCGGAGACGCGCAACGCGCAGAATCGCGGCATGCTCGTCGAGCTCGATGCCGCGCTGCTGCGGGCCGAGGCGGACGATACCGTCCGCGTCGTCATCCTGGGGGGCGAGGGCCTGATGTTCTCCTCGGGCCACGACGTCGGTTCCAAGCTGTCCCGGGAAGAGTATTTGCCGGGGCCCAATCAGCACCCGACCCTGGCCGTCAACGGCGGGACCCGCGAGGGCCTCGAGAACCGCATGCTCCAAGAGTGGCATTATTTCTTCCAGAACACCCTGCGCTGGCGGAACCTTCGCAAGATCACGGTCGCGCAGGTGCACGGCGACGTCTATGCCGCCGGCCTCATGCTGATGTGGGCCTGCGACCTGATCGTCGGCAGCGAGGGGACGCGCTTCGCCGACGTCGTCGGCACCCGTCTCGGGATGTGCGGAGTCGAGTACTTCGGGCACCCGTGGGAGTTCGGCCCGCGGCGCGCGAAGGAGCTGATGCTCACCGGCGACTCGATCGACATCCACGAAGCGCACCGGCTCGGGATGGTCAGCAAGGTGTTCCCGCTCGACCAGCTACCGGACCTGACGCTCGAGTTCGCCCGCCGGATCGCGAGGCTGCCGACCATCACCGCGCTGCTCATCAAGGAGTCCGTGAATCAGACGGTCGACAACATGGGCTTCTACAATTCCCTGCAGGCTTGCTTTTCGTTGCACCAGATGAACCACTCGCACTGGGCCGAGGTGCGCGCCGACAAGGTCCCGCGGGGTGACGAGGCCCACGGGGTCCCGAACTGGCGCGACGCCCCGCCGGTGGTCGGTGCGGAGAAGGGCACCGTGCGGGCAGACGCGTGACGGCCGGGCGCCGCCCCCGCCGCTGCGGTGATCAGCCCCGGTACAGCACCTGCAGCCGGTAGAGCACGCTCGGCTTCTCGTTGCCCACCACGTGGATCGCCGCCTCGGAGGTCATCAACGTCCCGCCGGATCGCGCGACCGCGCCCACCACCCGGGCGCGGGCGGCGATCCGCGATCCGACGGGAACCGGCGCGATGAAGCGGAGCGACTCGGCGCCGAAGTTCACGCCGGCCGCGTGGCCCACGATGGAGATGTTGGGGACGTTCCGCATGAGCGGAGGAAGCAGCGAGAGCGTCAGGAACCCGTGCGCGACCGGCACGCCGAACGGGCTCTCCTTCGCGCACCGCTCCGCGTCCAGGTGGATCCACTGGTGGTCATCGGTCAGGTCAGCGAACTGGCTGATCATGGCCTGGGTGACCTCGAGCGAGTCACCGAACTCGCCGAAGACCTCGCTGGCAGCGGCGTTGATGGCCGTGAGGTCGTCGAACCGGATATCAGTCACTCGTGCTCCCGGGTCGGTTGCGGGCAGGAACTATCACAGCGGGAACTTCGTCCTCAGCGGCGCGCGACATCCCAGCAGGGGTGCGCGGTCGATTTTCTAACAGTACAGTCATTCCGATGGCCGGTGTCAACCCAGTGAGACGGAGGCAGCAGTGAGCACTCGACGGGTCTCGATCGCGGGGGCCGCCCTTTCAGAGCTCGGTCGCGTCCCGGACATGACCGCCACCCAGCTCATCCAGCAGGGAGCGGCGCGGGCGCTCGCCGATTGCGGGCTCAGCAAAGCCGACATCCAGGGTTTCGGCGCCCACGGCGTGACGCTGGCCCCGGTCGAGATCTCTGAGCTGCTCGGACTGCGGCCCTCGTGGATCGACGGCACCAACGTCGGCGGCAGCTCGTGGGAGATCATGGCCCAGCACGCCGTCGAGGCGATCCGGGCCGGCGATCTCGACGTGGCGCTGCTCGCCTACGGCTCTACCGCCAGGTCCGACGCCAAGCGGCAGACCCGCGCCGGTGCCACCGCGGTGAACCGCGGCGGCCCGCTGGCGTTCGAGAACCCGTACGGGCACACCTTGATCGCCAAGTACGCCATGGTCGCCCAACGGCACATGCACCAGTACGGGACGACCGTTGAGCAGCTCGCCGAGATCTCCGTCGCCGCCCACGAATGGGCGACGCTCAATCCCGAGGCGTTCGACCGCCGCGCGATCACGGTTGAAGACGTGGCGGCCGCCCCGATGATCGCTGACCCCTTCACGACCTTGCACTGCTGCCTGCGGACCGACGGCGGTGGCGCCGTTGTCCTCGTTTCCGAGGAACGGGCCCGGGACCTGGCCAAGCCGCCGGTCTGGGTGCTCGGCGCCGCCCATGAGGCGTCGCACGTCAACATGGCGTCGTGGGACGACGTGACCGTGTCGCCATGCTCGCGGACGGGGCCCGCGGCCTTCGCTCAGGCGGGGGTGGGCGTCGGGGACATCGACGTCAGCGAGCTCTACGACTCCTTTACCTCCACGCTGCTGCTGACCCTGGAGGGCCTGGGGTACTGCAGGGCCGGCGAGGGCGGGGCGTTCGTCGGGGACGGCCGGCTCCGCCCCGGAGGCGGGCTGCCGGTGAACACCGACGGAGGGGGCCTGGCGGCGTGCCACCCCGGCATGCGCGGGATGTTCCTCATGGTCGAGGCGGTTCGTCAGCTGCGCGGCGAGGCCGGGGACCGCCAGGTGCCCGGTGCCGAGCTGGCCTGCGTCAATGCCACCGGCGGGTTCTTCAGTGCCGTGTCGACGATGGTCCTGGGCCGCGACTGATCCGTCGGGGCCGTCAGGCGCCAGTGAACAAGACAAGGCCCTCGCCGTCATCGACGCGCTGGAACGTCGCCCGCAGCGGCATCCCGACGTGGACTGACTCGACATCGACATCGACGAGGCGGGTGACGAAGCGCGGCCCTTCCTCGGACTCCACGATCGCGGCCACGTAGGGCACCAGACCGGCGAACGGCGGCATCGGGTTCACCCGGACGACGGAGTAGGTGTAGAGCACTGCCCGGCCGGAGAGCTCGACCTCCTCGACGCGAGGCGACCAGCAGGAAGGGCAGAACCCGCGGGGGTACGGGGAGATCTCCTGGCAGTCGGCGCAACGCTCGGCGACCAGCCGCCCGTCCGCTGCCGCGGCCCAGAACCCGCGGGTCGAGTTGTCGATCTCCGGGCGGTACTGGCTCATCTGGTGTCATCCTTGTCTTGGCGCAGCCGGGCCGCCAGGGCTCGGGGGCGCCCGCCGGAGCGCTCTTGGAGTTCGTTGCGCAGGATCTTGCCCGCCGCGTTCTGCGGGAAGTCCTCGGTCCAGACCACCAGTTCCTCGGGCAGCTTCCACTTCGCCAGCCCGGCGCCGGTAAGCGCCTCGCCCATGGAATGAACGTCGAGCACGACGTCGGCGCAGACGCCGGGCTGGAGGATGACGGCCATCGCGAGGCGTTCACTGGTCTCGGGATCCGGGACCGAGTAGCCGGCCGAGCGCAGCACGCCCGGCAGTTCGTTCACGTATCCCTCCACCTCGCTGATCGGCACCTTCATCCCCTTGCGGATCACGATGTCCCGGATGCGTCCGACGATCCTCACCCGGCCGCCGGACAGGTCGGCGACGTCGCCGGTGCGGAACCAGCCGTCCTCGAAGGCGTGATCGTCGTCCTCGTCGTGGACGTACCCAAGGAACAGGTGCGGGCCCCGGATGCAGCACTCGGCCGGATCCGCGGCCGAGCCCGAGCGCACCTGGACGTGGGCCAGCGGCGCACCGTCGTCGGCGAGCCGGCGCTCACGAGACTCGTGCCGCCGGCCGGCTGAACTGATGGGCGCTTCGGAGGAGCCGTACGCCCGCATGACGATGATGCCGAAGTCCCGCTCCGCCCGTTCCAGGATCCGGGGGTCGAGCATCGTGCCGCCGAGGTACGTGGCCGTGAGCGTTACCCGGTCGAGCCCGCGTCGCTCCACCTCGTCGAGGAGCTGGCCGAGCAGGAGGTCCGGACCGCCGAAGAAGGTGCCCCCGGTCTCCAGGAGCAGGTCACAGGTGGCCCGGGGATCCCACTTCGTCTCGAGCACGACCTCGGCGCCCAGCATCGGCGTGACCGTGACCGCCTGGAGGATCCCGGTCACGGACGCCAGCGGGCTCACCACGAACAGCCGGTCGTCAGGGGCGAGCTCCGCGCCGTCGATGTAGTTGCGGGACGCGGCCGTCAGCGTGCTGAGCGAGTGGACCACGCCCTTAGGCCGGGAGGTGGTCCCGGAGGTGAAGATGACGACCGCTGGCTCGTCGGCGGGGCGGTCGGAGCTCGGGGCGCGTACCGGCTCGCCCTTGCGCAGCGATGCGGTGGCCGCCCAGCGGGCACCGGGGACGCGCTGGTGGCCGACCAGGGACTCCGGCCCGACCGCGAGGGCCGGGGCAGTGTGGGCGACGATGTCCGCTAGCTGGCTGGCGCCAGCCGAAAGGGGGGCCACCATCGCGAGCGCGCCGGTCCGCAGCGCGGCGTGGATCAATATGACCGACGACACGTCGTTCTCGACGACCAGCAGGACCGGGTCGCCCTCGGCCACGCCGCGGGAACGCATGGACGAGGCGGCCGCTGACGCGAGCTCGTCAAGGTGAGCGTAGGTGAGGCGTTCATGGCGGTCGGCCACGGCGATCGCGGACGGACTGCGCCGGACCGGGGCCGCCAGCAGATCGAGCGGCTCGCCGGACCAGGCCCCGGCGGCCACGTACTCGCCGCGCCGTTCGGCGACGCGGCTGAGCGCTCGCCTCGTGAGAGCTGAGGTCACCATCGGCACCTCTCCTCGGAAATGTCATTCTCACATGTAAGAATGACATAAGTAAGCGTGGCCAGTGAACCGCCTGCGGCGATCTGTCGCAATCGGCTCGGCACGAGGCGAAGTTCGGAGCACGACCGAACGACGCTCTCCGGGAGGCGGCTTGTGACGAGCGTCCTACCGAGAATGAGGTTCTCTGGATGAAGAATGCCCCGCCACGCGCTAGCATTCGAATCGTGGCCGGACCTCCGAGGGACAAAGGACGCAAGGCGACGTCCGTGCCCTCCTCACAAGACAGCCTATGGCAGCAGCGTGCCGTCGAACGCGGCACCTACTCGGCCCGGCTGCTCTCCCTCGCCCGCACCTCGCAGTTCCTAGCTGCGGCGATGGCATTGCTCGAAGAGACCGGCGACATCGATTTCAGCGTGCAGACCCTTGTTGACCGCGCCCAGCTCTCGACGCGAGCCTTCTACCAGCACTTCGAGGCCAAGGAAGAGCTGCTGCTTGCGCTGTTCGAGGAGCTGGTCACCCAGTTCGTCAACGATCTGGCAGCCGACATCGAGGACTTCGACGATCCGTTTGACCGGTTGGAGGCGTACGTCCGCGGGTTCGTCAAGCGCGCGCACTCGTCACGACCGTTCGGCGGCCGGGCCTGGACGATGTACCAGCTGCGGCTCGCGACGGACCATCCGGGCGACTACGCGAAGTCCATCGCCCGGCAGGTCGAGCTGCTCGGGTCCATCGTCCGTCACGGGACCGAGCGGGGCGCCTTCCGCACAGACCTTCCCGAGATGGCGGTGACGCTCCTGATCAACTCCACGCTGGTGTCCATGGCTCAGATGGACGTGTTCGGAATCAAGGCCGCGAGCGGCCCCATCGGAGCTGACGAGGTGTGGAACTGGTGCCGGGTGGCCGTCGCCCCTCCTAGCGCCGGTGCTTAACGGCCACGTTCATCTCCGTGACCCTGCGACGGCACGCTCACCGGACGGCGATCCGGCCGCCCTTAGCGAGCCTTCCAAACCGGGTCGCGCTTCTCGATGAACGCCGCCGGCCCCTCGGCCGCGTCTTGCGTGAGGGCGGTCTTCATCCGGTAGTTCTCGGCTAGCAGCTCAGCCTCGTAGATCGGCAGCGTCAGGCCCTTGCGGATCGCCATGCGGGTGGCGCGGACCGCCAAGGGGGCGTTCGCGTTGACCACGTCGCCGATCTCCCATGCCCGGTCGAGCAGGTCCGCGTGCGGCACGACCTCGGTCACGAGCCCGAGGTCGTAGGCACGCTGCGCGGTCACCCGCTCGTGCTTGCCGACGATCGCCATCCGCATCGCCGCCGCCAGGGGCAGCATCCGGGCCAGCCTGACGGCTTCTCGTCCCGATGCCAGCCCGATGCTGACGTGGGGGTCGAAGAACGTGGCCGCATCGGACGCGATCGGGATGTCGGAGGTGGTGACCAGGTCGAGGCCGGCACCGCAGCACACGCCGTTGACGGCGCAGATGATCGGCTTGGTCATCTGCAGCCACGGCGGCGTCGCTTCCTGCGGCGCGTCCCACTGACGGAGCGAGCCCAGCACCGGATCGCCCTGGGTGTCGATGCCGGGGGCGAACACGCCGTCGTTGTGATCGTGCGCCTTCTGGACGTCAGCCCCGACGCAGAGCGCCCGGCCGGCGCCGGTGATGATCAGCGTCCAGATGTCCTCGCACTCCTCGACGAACCGGTACGCCTGGTTGATCTCGGCGATCATCTCGTCGTTGATGGCGTTGAGCCGCTCGGGACGGTTGAGGGTGATGCACCCGGTGTGACCGCGCGCCTCGAACGTGATCGTCGTGTAGTCATCCACGCCGACACCGTAGCTCACTGAGAATGATATTTCCATCCCTGAGATTGGCGATCCGCCAGAGAGGCACAGGAAACTGGGCCACCACCGGACACGGGGACGACTTTGATCAGCCCGCGAGCGGACCTGGCACCGACAATAATTCTCCTGTGTGAGAATGATCGTCCCGTCGTCGATCACCCGGGTGCGGCCTCACTTCCCGGTGCCGAGCGCGCGCAGCGCGCTGGCGCGGGCCGAGGCCGCTTCGGCGAGCAGGCCGGCGTCGGTGCCGGCGCTGATGAAGCGCAGTCCCAGGCCGACGTAGCGGCGGAGCAATTCCACCGGGCGGATGCCGGCCACGCCGAACGCCTTCCGCCCTTCCGCGCAGGCCCGGGCGACGGCCTCGACGGCGGCGGTGAAGCGCGCGTCCTCGAACTGACCGAGGATCCCGAGCTCGGCGGTCAGGTCGTGCGCGCCGATCAGCACGAGGTCGACGCCGTCGACCGCAGCGATCTCCACGGCGGAACCGACCGCTTCCGGCGTCTCGAGCATGACCGCCACGACCGTCCCGCGCTCGAGCGTCGCGATCAGATCGGGCTGCGACATGGCGGCGTAGCCGCTGACGGGGCTCGGCCCGGCTATGGACCGGTGGCCGTACGGCGGGAAGCGGGCCGCGTCAACGACCGCGCGCGCCTCGGCGGCGGTGCTGACGTGCGGCACGATCACGCCGGCGGCGCCGAGGTCGAGCACGCGGGCGATCAGGCTCCCGTCGTGCGACGGCGTCCGCACGAGCGGCGCGATCCCGCAGCCGTGGGCGACCGCGCAGAGCATGGCGACGATGTCGAGCGACGTTCCGGTGTGCTCGAGGTCGACGTAGATCGTGTCGTAGCCGCTCGCCGCCGCGATCGCCGGAAAGTCAGGAGTCCGCCCGTGCGTCAGGGCCAGGCAGAGCAACAGCTCATCGCGGGCGAGCGCGTCGCGCAGGTCAAAGACCACCAGATCATCGTTCCTCAGGGAGAATTCAGTCGCGTGCCGCGGTCCGGCCGCTGCCCGGGCGCGGGATGTCCGCGCTTCGCGCATCAGGTGACGCGCTCGCGCAGCTCCTTCTTGAGCACCTTGCCCGTCGGGTTACGTGGCAGCGCGTCAACGACCACAAGCCGTTCGGGGTGCTTATAGCGGCTCAGGCCAGCGGACGCGCAGTGCGCGACAAGGTCGCCGAGGGTGACGGGCCCGGTGGCCACCACGAACGCGCAGACCCGCTCGCCTGCGCGGTCGTCGGGCACCCCGATGACGGCGACGTCGGCGACGGCGGGGTGCTTGACGAGCACGCTCTCCACCTCGAGCGCCGAGATGTTCTCCGCATTGCGGATGATCGCGTCCTTGAGCCGGCCGGTGATGCGCACGTTCCCGGCCGGGTCGATGGTGCCGAGGTCGCCAGTGCGGAACCAGCCCTCGTCGTCGAAGGCGGCGGCGTCCAGCGTCGCGTCGACATAGCCGAGGAAGCACTGCGGGCCCTTCAGCCGCAGCTCGCCGCCGATCTCCCGGACCTCCACGCCTGGAACCGGCGGACCCACGGTATGGTCCAGGATCTGCGGCGCGGCATCCGGGCGCGGAGAAGTCGCCACCGGGAACTCGGTGAGCCCCCAGGCGTTGGCCACGCCCGAGATCCCGAGGACCTTCCTGACCCGCTTGCCGAGCTCGGGCGTGATCGGGGCTCCGCCGGCGAGGCACGCGCGCAGGTGCGGGAAGAGGCGCTTGTCCCCCGCTGCCTCCTGTGCCTCGATGAACGCCATGAAGAACGGGGTCGCCGAGCCGAGGAACGTCGGGTGGTGCGCGGCGATGGCTGACGGGCTCGTCACGGGATCGAATCCCTCGAACAGGGCAAGCCGCATTCCGGTACGCAGGCTGGCCGCGAGCATCGCCGCCCCGCCGATGTGAGATATCGGGAAGGCCAGCGGGTTGCAGTCGTCGCTGCTGGCACCGACCATCCCGACCACCCCGGCCGAGCCGGCGATCACTGACCGGTCGGTGTGGCGCGCCCCCTTGGGGTCGGCCGTCGTCCCGGAGGTGTAGTAGATCCAGCGGCAGTGCGTGTCCTGCGCCGGCTCAGGAGGCAACTGCCCTGCTCCGGCGGGGACGTCGATGAGCACGTCGAAGCCGATCTCCGCCCCGAGCTCGCGGGCCAGCTCACCGTGGGCGAAGCCGCGCCAGGTCTCGGGGACGATGAGCAGTTGCGTGCCCAGCTGGCTGGTGATGAAGCGCAGCTCGCTCTCACGCAGGACGGGGATGATCGGGTTCTGCACCGCACCGAGGCGGGCAAGCGCGACCATCAGCACCATCGCGTCGAGCGTGGTGGGCAGCTGCCACGAGACGACGCTCCCCGGGCCGACGCCCCGCGCCGCGAGAGCCGACGCCACCGACAGCGCGGCGGCGCTCAGCTCCCGGCTGGTGAGCGACCGGCCGTGATCGTCTTCGAGGACACGCCGGCCCGGGTGCTCTCGCGCCGTTTCCGCGACCAGCCCCCAGAAGGTCGCCGCACGGCCAGGAGCGAAGGTCTCGCAGCTCCGCTCATTGCCTTCGGTCCCGTTCACGTGCGCTCCTTTGCTGCGATGCGGACAGGACGGCGTTCACCCCGTCAGAGCGGCGGACAGCGCGCTGACGATGTCGCGCCAGTCCCCGACCAGGCCGATGTCGGCGAAGCCGAAGATGGCGGCGGCCGGATCGCTGTTGATGGCGACGACCGTGCCCGCGCGGCGGATGCCGACCGCGTGGTTGAACTTCCCGCTGATGCCGACGGCGACGTAGAGGTGCGGGGCGATCGAGCGGCCGGTGATGCCGACCTGCCGCGCACGTGGCAGCCAGCCCTTGTCGGTGACCTTGCGCGTCGCCGCCAGCTCGGCGCCAAGCACGCTCACCAGCGGCTGGAGCAGCTCATGATCGCCGGGCGGCAGCCCGGCCCCGACCCCGATGACCATGCGCGCCTCAGCCAGGACGTCGATATCATCGTCCCGTTCCCGGTGGCGGACGGTGACGCGCCCGCGCGGGGCGAGCGCGACCGACGTCACCGGGGCCCGGCCTGCCCGCTCCCGGAGCCGGGGCAGCGCACCCGCCCGCACGGTCGCCATCTGCAGCGACGTCGCGCTCGTGATCGCCGCTACCAGTTGGCCGCCGAAGGCCGGCTTCCACGCGACAAGCCGGCCGTCCGCCACTGCCAGGCCCATCGCGTCACCCACGAGCCCGGCGCCGCGGTCGACCGCGACGCGCGCAGCGACCTCGCGGCCCCAGGCGGTACTGGGGACGAGGAGCACGGATGCGTCGTTCGCGCCCGCCCACGCGGCCACGCCCGCCGCGATGTCCTCCTCGATCGATGACCCGGTGAGCCGGGTGACCGCGTCCGCGCCCCACGACGCCAGCGTCCAGGCGTCCGTGACCTGCGGGCCGATCGCCGTGACAGTGCCGCCGAGTTCGACGGCGAGCCCGGCGGCCGCGCCGAGCATCTCGCGGGTGAGGTGAGAGCGGCCGGGCTCGACGACAACGCCAAGCCGCGCGCTCCCCCCTCCGCTGGGCGGCACCGCGCCGACGTCGGACGCTGCCGCATCCGGGTCGAGCGCGCCGCGCTCACGCAGCAAGGCGACAGCCTCGGCGACCTGCTCGGCAGCGGTGCCGACGAGCATGCGCTTCTCACGGACGATCTCGTGCACGCGGGTCGCGCCGACTCGGGTAGGGCTCGCCGCCTCGCCCCAGGGACCCGGGCCCAGCTCGGCCGCGGTCAGGCGGCGGATTCGTCCGTGGGCCACGCCCTCCCGGCCGACCGCGTCGACTTTGCAGGGGGCCGTCAGCCGCTCGGCGGTGGACAGGACAGCGGGCAGCGCGACCCGGGCCTGCACCCAGCCGTCGTCATGCTCGCAGCGAACCTCCGCGGCGACCGATCCCTCGCCGCCGTGCACGGCAATCTCGCGCACGCCGCTGGCGAACGGCAGGTCGAGCAGGGCCGCGACCTGGGGGCCGACCTGACCGGTGTCGGCGTCGACCGAGTTGCGGCCCACGAGCACCAGGTCGAACGAGCCCTCGAGCCGCAGCACAGCCGCGAGAGCCCGCGCGGTGGCGAGCGTGTCGGACCCCGCGTGGGCCGGATCGCACAGGTGCAGGCCGCGCATCCGCACGCCGCGGGCCTCGGCCCAGGCGATCGCCTCCCGCAGCACGTCCACGGCCGGAGGCGGTCCCAGCGTCACCACGGTGCACGAGCCCCCAAGCTCGGCCACCAGCTCGACGGCCTTGGCCACCGCGCGCCGACAGTAGGCGTTCATCTCGAGCTCAAGGCCAGCGCGGACAAGGCGGCCGTCTGGCCCCAGCCGCATCTCTTCGAACTTCGGGATCTGCTTCACGAGCACGGCGATGCGCAACGCAGGAGCGGGATGAGTCACCCGAAGAGCATAACTCTCACACCTGGGAAAGTCATTCTCACTACAGAGAATGACTTTGTATCGATCCAGGACGGCAACGCTGCAGTTCACGCGTTCGGCTTGGCACGGGTCACGCGCCGCTGGACACGCCAGTTCGGCTCGCGACGACGCTAACTGGCAAAGCCATTCTCATGGTGGAGAACGTTTATAGGAATGTCTAACGGAATGTCTAACGGCCCTCGTCCCCCGTAGCGCCATCGGCCAGCGGCCTAGAACGCCTGGTCAGCGTGGAAGCCCGAGCCCGCGGTGGGCGATGATCCCCCGCTGGACCTCACTGGTACCGGCGTAGATCGTCGTGCCCATCGCGAACCGCAGCATGTGCTCAAGGCGTCCCCCCTGCGGGGCGCTCGGCTGGAAACGGCTCCGCAGGGCGTCGGGACCGGCCATCTCCAGGATGTCCTCGGCGGCCCGCTGGAGCGCCTCCGTGCTGTACAACTTCGACATCGGCCCCTCGGCCACGGGAGCCGGCCCCTCTTCCGCCATCCAGCGTCCTCGGCGTTCCAGCAGGATCGAGACCTCGACCTCGGCTGCGACCCGCGCTAGCCGGCGCCGGACATCGGATTCGTTCAGCCGCGGCCGGCCGCCCGCACCCGCCGTGGACCGGGCCCATTCCTCAGCGTGGTGCAGCAGGCGGGCGAGGTGCTGTCCCCAGCCGGAGGTGTGCTCGTCCTGGAGGGACAGCGCCATCACGGCCCATCCGCCGTCGATGTCGCCGATCCGCCACTCGTCGCCGATCCGGACGTCCGTGTAGAAGGTGATGTTCGTTCGCTCGCCCGAGAGGGTGTACAGAGCCTGGACCGTCACGCCGGGTCCCTTGAGGGGAACCAGGAAGGTGGTCAGGCCGCGGTGCTTCGGGACGTCGGCGTTCGTCCGGGCGAGGAGGAAGACGTAGTCGGCGACATGGCCGTTGGTGGTGAACATCTTCTGCCCGTTGATCACCCACTCATCGCCGTCGCGGGCCGCTTTCGTCACGGCCGCTGCCAGGTCGGAACCACAGGACGGCTCGGTGAACCCGAGCGCGATCGTGATCTCGCCGCGGAGCGCACCCGGCAGTACTCGTTCGCGCATCGCCGGGGACCCGAGCCGACGGATCAGCGCGGCGACCATGCGCGTGGTCTCCGACAGGTACAAGGGCGCATCGACGCGCTGGAGCTCTTCGTCCAGCGCGACGACCTCCATCGGACTGCGATCCTGTCCGCCCAGTGACGCCGGCCAGTCCGGCGCGAACCACCCCCGCTCCACCAGGTCCCGGGTAAAGCCCTCGTCGTTGGACACGCCAGTGCGGTAGAGCCGCTCCTCGAGCTCGGGGGTCATCGCCTCCTCGAGGAAAACGCGGATCTCCGCGCGGAAGGCCTCCGCATCAGGGCTAAGCCGGAAGTCCATGGTCACCTCTCGTCACGCTCTGCGGCACCGTGGTTGGGCGGCACCGTGGTTGGGCGGCACCGTGGTTGGGCGGCACCGTGGTGTGGGCGACTCCCCACGATACCTTTTCGGACACCTCAGTCACTAATTCTGACACCGCAGTCACGGCCATGAGATGATGACTCGCACTTATTGCCCGACCGGGTGCCAGCGCTTACGGAGGATGCCTGATGAACCTGCTACTCGACACCGAGCAGCAACAGCTCGTCGCCGCCTGCCGGGCGCTCTACCGCCGCGAGGCGAGCCCCGCGAGCGTGCGAGCGGCGGAACCGCTCGGCTACGACGCGGACCTGTGGAACTCGCTTGCCAAGACCGGGGTCGTCGCGATGGCGGTTCCCGAAGACCAGGGCGGCTGGGGCGCGTCAATGCTCGACCTCGTGCTCGTCGCCGAGCAGCACGGTCGCGCGGTCGCGCCCGCCCCCCTAGTGGACGCGCAGGCCGCGGCCAGGCTACTGGCCCGCTCAGGGGCCGCCGGGGCGAGTGCGCTGGCAGCGGCACTGGAGGGTGCGGAGCTTGTCGTACTCGCGCCCCGGCCTGCCCGTGGTGGCCGGCTCCCGCTAGTACCGGCGGGGGCTGTCGCCGACAGGGTCGTCGCCCGGGTCGACGACGCGATCGTCATGGTGAACGGCCACGGTGATCACGTGGAGAACCTCGGCGGGATGCCCGCCGCCGACCTGGTGGCCGGCGCCGACGCGACTGTCCTGCTGGCAGGCGAGGCGGCGGACGCGGCCTGGGAGTCCGCCATCGACGACTGGTTCCTGCTCATGTCCGGGTGCCTGGTAGGCGTGGCCGCCCGCGCACTCGAGATCGGCGTCGATTACGCGAAGGGGCGCCAGGCCTTCGGCAGCGCGATCGGGTCTTTCCAGGCCGTCGCCCACCCGCTGGCCGACTCGGCCACCGCCATCGACGGAGCGCGGCTGCTCTCGTACCGGGCGGCCTGGTCAGTCGCGGAAGAACCAGCTCACGCCAGCGAGCTGGGCGCGCTCGCCTATGCGATGGCGTACGAGGCCGCTCGTGACACCACCCGGCGGAGCCTGCATATCCACGGCGGCTACGGCTTCATCATGGAGCAGGACATCCAGCTTTACTTCCGGCGGGCTCGTGCCTGGGCGCAGGTGCTCGGGACCTCCGCCGAGGCGTTCGAGCGCGCCGCGGACCGCCGCTACGGTCCGCGGGCAACCGCCTGAGCGACCGGCGGCCGTGACCGGCACGGGCCGGCCCGGTTGACGCCGGGCCGGCGCGGTGAACTGCTCGCTTCAGAGCGGGGAGTAGTCAATATACTGACGCCATCACTCACTACTTACTGTCCGCTCTGCCAGTGACATGAGGTGCGCACCGATGGCTGACGGGGCTCCGTCGGATGGCGCGGTCACCAGGTCGCTCGGGGGGGTCGGGCTGCCAGGCGAGCCTGTTGTTCGCCGGGCGCCGTTCGCGGTCAACCCATCGGTGGGAAAGCGCGGCAAGCAGGCGCAACGCCGAATCCTTGAAGCGGCACTGAGGGTATTCGGCGAGTTTGGCTACGAACAGTGCAAAGTCGGACGAATCGCGGAGGCTGCGGGCTGCTCGCGCGTCTCGTTCTATCAGTACTTCTCGAGCAAGGAAGATGTGTTCCGCCAGCTTTCCGCAATTGTCTATCAGGAGCTGGTGGACGCGGCCGCCGTCATGGGACCTGTGACAGCCGACGCTGCCGGTTACCAGGTGCTCGGAGCTTGGTTCTCCCGGTACGGCGAAATTTACGACTCGTATGAACCCGTATACGAGGCATTCCAGACTGCTACCGTTCGCGACGACGATCTCGTGCGCGGCGCGCGGAAGGCGACGGCCCGTGTCCTGACGGCCTTCGATTCTCACGTCTCGGGATCAAGGCTTGAGGCCGGGCAGCGGCGAGCCGTCATTCGCCTCATCTCCGAGTTCACCATCCGCGCGAACCGCTTCCGTGCCCTTGTCGAAACCGGGGAACCGCCCGTCCTCCTGGGCCACGACCGACTGAATGCCGCGCTCACCGACATCGCGCACCGAGCCCTGTTCGGGCACCTGCCCGGGGTTAACAGCATGGCGGAGCCGGGGCCGCCCCTGTTCGTTCGCGAACCCGACGCGTGGCCGCCGACCATGCCCTCCCTCACGTCGAGCAGTCTTCAAGACGCGGTCCTCGAAGCGGCGCGGAACGTGTTCCTCGAACGCGGCTACCACGCGGCCCGAATCGATGACATAGCCGAACGTGCCCAGGTGTCGCATGGTGCGATGTACCGTTACTTTCGCACGAAGGGTGAGCTGTTCCGCGCGCTCGCCGCGCAGTCGGCTGCCCGGTTCAACCAGGCGTTCGACGAGTTGAGCGCACTGGATCTCCACCAGCCGGATGCCGGTGACCGGTTCCGGGCATGGGTCCAGGATTATGCCAAGACCTGCGCAGAAGCAGCGGCGTTCATGAGAATCTGGGCAGAGGCTCTTGCGCGGAACGTGGAGCTTGGCAGCGACTCGGCCGCGATGATCCGCTTTTCCTGCAGTCGTCTCACGAGCGTACTCAGCCAACGCGGAGCCGGCGATCCCCACGCGGAGGCTCTCGTGATGCTAGCCGCGCTCGAGGCGGTTACCACCGTCGGCATGACGAGCGATCAGATCGACATCGGTGCTGAAGCGATCGAGAGAAGCTTTCACCTCCTGTCTTCCAGCCCGCCCGCGAAGTAGGGGGTGCCGCGGCCCGCTCACCGGGGCGAAGGCGCCTTCAGGCTGAGCAGCATCCGATCCAGGACGGCCGCGGCGGCCGCCCTCGCATCGCCGGGGTGGCGCGCATAGGCGACGAGCAGCGACGCCTCTTCAATAGCGGCGACCAGCATGTGGGTAAGCTCGCGAACAGGCTGCGTGTCGATCGCGCCGTCCGCCATAGCCTCGTGCAGGGCGTGTTCGATCATGGAGATGCTGCTGGATTGCTCGATCTCCCGCAGCGTTTGCCAGCCGAGGACGACAGGGCCGTCGATGAGGATCACCCGCTGGACTTCGGGTTCGAGGGCAGCCTCCAGGAAACCGCGCAGGCCGTGGTTGAGCCGCTCCCACGAGTCGCCCGGCGGAGGATGGGCCATGGCGCGCAGCATCAGGTCCTCCTCTACCTCTTCGAACACCGCGCGGAAGAGCGCGGCCTTATCGGCGAAGTGGTGATAAAACGCTCCCCGGCTGCCAGCGTTCGAGCGGGCGACCAGATCGCCGATGCTGGTCCGGAAGTAGCCGGGATCCACGAAGAGCGCGCGGCCGGCCGTGATCAGGTCTCGCCGCGTCTGAGCGCCGCGCGCGCGACGCTCGGCATCGCTGCCCCCACGCATGGACATGGCCTGATGGTATCAACATTTATAGTGTAGGTTGCGCCTATGAGCAGTGATCGTGCGCAGGCGTTCGGATCGGTGGCTCCGCTGAAGGTGGGGCTTCTTAACGACTATCCGACCAGGTCGGACGTTGACGACGACACGGGCGACGCGATCCGGCTCGTCTTGGACGAGGCCGTCGCTACCGGGATGATCGACCGTCCCGTCGAACTGGTACGGCGAGACGCGGTCGGGCTGCCCAACGGAAGTTATAAGGCGGTCGAACGCGCCTTTGACGAATTGGCAGCCGAGGGCTGTCTCGTCGTGTTCGGACCGTACGTGTCCGACAACGTGGTGCCCCTGCGCACGCGCGTCGAGCAGACCGCGGAACTCGCGATCATCACGCTCTCCGGTTCCGAAGACGCGCTCGGCGAATGGTGCTTCGCGCTGAACAACGGGTCGATGACCGAAGAGCCGGTCATGCTCGCCGCCGTGCTCCGTCGCGACGGGCATTCGCGCATCGCGATCGCTTACGAGTCGTCACTGATCGGCAAGGATTATCTCGGCTTCACCCAAAGCGCGTACGCCGAGGCCGGCCTTGAGGTCGTGGCAACGGTCGCCATCCCGCAGGTTGAGGCCGAGAAGGCCGCAGCCGTCGCCGCGCTGTCAGCGGCGGCCCCGGACGCCGTCGTGCACGTCGGCTTCGGCCACGGCTTGTGGGGGTTCAATGACGCCCTGGCTCAGGCGGGCTGGGATCCGCCCCGCTACACCACGACGGCCTTCGAGCTGGCGCACGTCAACCAGAGCTGGATGCGTCAGCTCGCCGGGTGGGTCGGCCTGGACAGTTACGACGAGCGAAACGAAGTTGGTCAGGCGTTCCTCGACCGGTTCGAGGCCCGGTACGGGCGGCGCCCCGGGTATTTCATGCCGGGCCTCTGCCACGACGTTGCCACCGTGATCGCCCGCGGCCTGGCGGGAGCGCGCCCGCTGACCGGTGCCGGCGTCAAGGATGCGATGGAGAAGGTCAAGCTGGTCCCGGCGGCCAGCGGCGCGCCGGGGACCTGCCTGCGGTTCGGCCGGTTCATCCGGCAGGGCTGGATGGGTACCGACTACCTGGTGGCGCGGCGGGTGCTGCCCGACGCGAGCGGGCATGTTTTCCACGCGGCGCCAAGTGACACGATGACACGTCGCAGTGGCCAAAGAGTTTAGCCTTCCCCGGCGTTCTGGCGTGCCGGTGGCCGGGGACTCAGGGTGAGATAGGGAATGAAGCCGCCGTCGCCGCGCCGCAGCAGGAACTCCACGGTGTCGGTGAGGTCCTCGGGACCGACCAGCCCGCCGTTCATGTAGCCGGCCGCGAACCATTTCTCGATGGCCTTGCTGAGCATGGCCGGATCCCAGGTCGCGGGGAACTCGGTCTGGGAGTCGCCTTTGCCGCCGTAGCTGTCACCGACCGCCAGGCGGGTGAAGGCGATCCCGGGGTGCTCACCGCGCCACGCTTCGACGAGCTTGTCGAGAGCGGCCTTGCTGACCGCGTATCCCCCGAGCATCGGCCATGGCGGGGTCATGGAAGCACTGAGCGACGAGATGTACACCGCCGCACCGGCGGAGGCTTCCAGCTGGGGCACGGCCGCCGCGGTGATCAGTGCGGCGCCGACCACGTTGGTGGCGAACAGCCGGGTCCACATGCTCGCGTCGGTGTCGGCCAGCGGGGCCATGATCCCGATGCCGGTCGAGTAGACGAGGGCATCGAGGCCGCCAAGGGCGTCGACGGCAGCGGCGATCGCTTGCCGGCACGACGATTCCTCGGTGACGTCGCAGACCACGGGGACAGCTCCGTGGCCTGCCTCCTTGGCGGCTTTCTGGAGGCGGTCGCGGCGTCGCGCCAGCAGGGCGACGTGTGCTCCGCGGTCGGCGAGGCCGATGCCGATGCACCGTCCGAGTCCGCTGGAGGCTCCGACGACGGCTACGCGCATCGCGCGTCCGTTGGCTTGGCCCAGCCCCCCGGGCCGGGCGGTCGGCGCCTCAGACATTGGTCGTCGCGCTGAAGGCACCGAGGGACACCCCGACGCTCCGCTCGAAGCGCCCGGTGTCGTAGGAGCGGACCGCGACATCGTGGTCGCCGGCTTCGGCCCGCAGTGCGCCGACTGCGCACTGGGCACGTGTCCGGTGTGCGAACGGATCGAACGCATACCAGTCGTTGCAAGCTCGCGTAACCGCCAGCGCCAGCTCCTTATCTTCGGCAGTGGCGAACGGCCGGCCCGCGAAGCCCGGAAACGACGGGAAGCACATCGAGCCGAGTACCCTGGGTGCGGCATCGGCGAACTTGCCTGGCAGCCTCTCTTCGAACAGGTTCGGCGGTTCGACCAGGTGGTCGTCGACGCTGACCAGAATCATGTCGTTGGCGTGCACGTAATCTCCTCAACTGAGCCGTCGGCTGGCGGACCCATCTGTTCCCCTGGCAGCGATGTCTCCGGCCGCGACGGTCAGCGGCCGGAGCGTGCTCGCGACGTGCGCGGGGGAGGTCACTTCGCTCCCCGGCCCCTCAGTTCCACACCACGTCCAGGCGGGGCGGAGACCTGAAGATCATGCCGGCGATGTACGGGTCGGGCGCATCTGGATCAAGCCGTAGGCCCGGCAGCAGGTCGAACAGTGCATTGAAGATCTTCGTGCTCTCCAGGCGGGCCAGGTGCATGCCCAGGCAGGTGTGCACTCCGTGACCGAAACCGATGTGGCGCTTGCGCTCCCGGAAGATGTCGAAGCACTCAGGGTCGTTCCACCGGGTCTCGTCATGATTGGCGCTGCCGAGGTTGAGCATCATCGTCGCGCCGCTAGGGATCTGGACTCCGCCCAGTTCGGTGTCGCAGGTGACCTCGCGGATGAAATTCAACAGCGGCGTTTCCCAGCGGATGCCTTCCTCGATCGCCTGGGGGAGCAGGCTGCGGTCGGCTTGAACCGCGGCGAGCTGATCGGCGTGGGTCAGCAGTGCCATCGCCAGGCTTGCGGTGGACCGCGAAGTGGTCTCGGCCCCGGCGGGCAGCAGGTTGCGCATGAACCCGTAGATCTGCTCGTCTGACAGGCGTACCCCGTCGACGTCGGCCTCGGCCAGGACCGTCACCATGTCGTCCTGCGGTGACCGCCGACGTTCGGCCAGGATGCCGACGAAGTATTCGCGCAACTGCACGGACGCCCGCATCGCAGTGTCCATGTCGGCCCGGAAACCCAGCAGGTCGATGGCGAGCCGGTGGAACTCGGGAATGTCAGCCTCTGGAAGGCCGAGAAGTGCGGCGATGACCCGGACCGGGATCGGCATGAGCACTTGCTCCACCAGGTCCGCCCGCTTGGCGCCGCGCAGCTTGCTGACGGTATTCTCCACCAGCGGCCCGACAATCTCGCTGTCCCAGCGTCGCATTGACGAGAGAGCGAACACGTACTCGTGCAGGTTTCGGTAGGCGCGGTGCTCGGGTTCGTCCATCTCGAGGATGGTCGGCCCCTGGAGCGGCCGCACCACTTGCTCATAGCACCGTGAGCTGAAGGTCGCATTGTCAGTGAACACGGCCTTCACCGCGTTGAAGGTGTACGCGGTGAACATTGGCGGACCGTCAGCTGGGTTCTCGAATACCGACATCTCCGGCCAGCCGGGATGGACTGCGGACTGGGCCCGCAACTCACGCAGCAACGGGTACGGAGACGCATCCCCGTCGGCC
>Ga0302325_10010897_pt1 | contig 19645 bp, 16 predicted proteins | sample Palsa_T0_2_FD_201948 | JGI IMG/M metagenome (GOLD analysis project Ga0302325, IMG submission 201948) | Peat permafrost microbial communities from Stordalen Mire near Abisko, Sweden - Palsa_T0_2 | ecosystem: Environmental > Terrestrial > Soil > Palsa > Peat permafrost | place: Sweden: Abisko...
CTATATAGCGGGATATGTTCTCGATCATCACGATGGCGTCATCGACCACGAACCCCGAGGCGATCGTGAGCGCCATCAGCGACAGATTGTTGAGGCTGAAGCCGCACAGATACATCGCGGCGAACGTACCGATCAGCGACAGTGGCACCGACAGGCTCGGGATGATCGTCGCCGGCACGCTGCGCAGGAACAGGAATATCACCAGTACCACCAGCGCGACCGCCAGCGACAATTCGAATTGCACGTCATTCACGGAAGCGCGGATCGTATTGGTCCGATCGGTCAGCACCGTCACGTCGACATTGCTCGGCAGCGAGGAGCGGATGGTCGGCAATAACTTGCGGATCTGATCGACCACGGCAATCACGTTGGCGCCGGGCTGGCGCTGCACGTTGAGCAGAATGGCCGGCGTCGTGTTCATCCAGCTGCCGAGCTTGTTGTTCTCGGCGCTCTGCGCCACGGTCGCAACGTCTGACAGCTTCACCGGCGCGCCGGTGGTGGCGTTGTAGGCGACGATGATGTCGCGGTACTGCTGCGCATCGGCAATCTGATCGTTGGCGTCGATCGAATAGGCGCGCGCCGCGCCGTCGAAACTGCCCTTGGGTGCATCCGTGTTGGCGTTGCTGATGGTCGTGCGCAGATCATCGATGTTCATGCCATAGGCCGCGAGCGCCTGCAGATTCGCCTGGATGCGCACCGCGGGGCGCTGCGCGCCGTTGATGCTGACCAGGCCGACGCCGCCCAGCTGCGAGATCTTCTGCGCGATGCGCGTATCGGAGAGGTCCTCGACCGCGGTGAGCGGCATCGAGGTCGAAGTCACCGCCAGCGTCATGATCGGCGCGTCAGCCGGGTTGACCTTGGCGTAGATGGGCGGCGCGGGCAGCGAGCTAGGCAGCAGATTACTGGCGGCATTGATGGCCGCCTGCACTTCCTGCTCGGCGATATCGATGTTCAGGCTCAGGTCGAACTGCAAGGTCAGCACCGAGGCACCAGCCGAGCTGCGCGAGGACATTTCCTTGAGTCCCGGCATCTGACCCAACTGACGCTCGAGCGGTGCGGTCACGGTCGAGGTCATGACCTCGGGACTGGCCCCTGGCAGGAAGGTCTGGATCTGGATGGTCGGGTAATCGACTTCTGGCAAAGCCGAGAGCGGCAGGAACAGATAGCCGATGGCTCCCACGATCAGGATCGCGGCCATCAGCAGCGACGTGGCTACGGGACGCAGTATGTATGGGCGCGACGGATTCATGACTGGCTCGTTGCGGGCTAGCCGCGCTCGCGCTCAGGGAGCCGGATTGCCGGCGCTCGGTGCAGCGCCGGGTCGGCCGCTCGCCCCCGGGGTTGCGCCCGAATCACTGCCGCTGCTGCTGCCCGAGGAACGCTGACGATGTTGGCCCGAGTAAGCGCCGCCGCTGCCATCGCGATGCGGCCGCGCAGCGCCGCCGTTCGCGCCGGCGACGGCACCGCCCTGCGGCACGACGACCTTGGCGCCATCGCGCAGTTGATCGGCCCCATCGATCACGACGGTCTGGCCGGCTGTCAGGCCCTTGGTGATCGAGATCAGATCGCCGGCGGTCGGCCCCGTCACCACGGAGCGCATGCTCACGGTGCTATCGGCGTTGACGACGTAGACATAGCTACCCTGAGCACCGGTCTGTACCCCGGCGCCCGACACCACGGTCTGATCGTGCAGGGTCTCGAGAATCAGATGCGCGTTGACGAACTGGTTCGGAAACAGCTCGAGCTTCGAATTATCGAACAGCGCACGCAACTTGAGCGTGCCGGTAGTGGTGTCGATCTCGTTATCTGAATTCGTCAGCGTACCGGTTGCGATCTTGTTGGTGAGACTGCGATCGTAGGCCTCTACGGTCAGCTTCTCACCGCGATGCAAATGATCCAGTACATCGTTGACGTTGTCCTCCGGCACCGTGAACAGCACCGACATCGGCTGCATCTGCGTCACGATGACCACGGTACTGCTGATGGCTTGCAGCAAATTGCCGATATCGACCTGGCGCAGGCCGACGCGGCCGGTCACCGGCGAGGTGATGCGCGTATAGCTCAGATTGAGCCGTGCGGTCTCGACCGCGGCCTGATCGTAGGCAACCGTGGCCTCATCCTGCTCGACGAGTGACACCTGCGTCGCATAGGTCTGATCGGAGACCGACTCTTGTGCCAGCAGCGTTTTGTAGCGCTGCAGATCGATCTTGGCATTGGCGAGCAATGCCTGGTCGTGCTTGAGCTGTCCCTGTGCCTGATCGAGTGCGGCCTGAAACGGGCGCGGATCGATCAGTGCGAGCAGGTCACCGGCCTTGACGATCTGCCCCTCGGTGAACGCGATCTTGACCAGCGGTCCGTTGATCTGCGGATGCACCGTCACGGTCGCGAGCGGCGTCACGGTGCCCAGCGCGTTGACGGTGATCGGTATATCGCCGACCGTCACCTTGGCAACGCCAACCGTCAGCGGACCGCCCGCGGCACCGAAGCGGCCGCCGGGGGTGGCCGTCGTGCTCGCGCGATAACGCAGCCCAAGCACCAGCAGCACGACGAGCACAATCGCCCCGAGCACCCACAACAGCTTCTTTAATGGTGAGCGCGGCCTTGCGGCGGGACGGGCAGTCTCAAGCTCGTACTCAGGAATCGGGGCGTTCATGCTGTACCCATTTAATACCCTGCGGGCAATACCCTGCGGCGCTGGGTCGGTAAATTCTACCGGCCGCTCGGGTTCTCGCGTGTGTCTTGTTCCATAGTTAACCGGCTTCCGGCGCCGTCCAATCATTAGTTAACAACATTTAATCTCACTATTAATTAGAGAGAAGTGCAATGCCAGCCAGCGTGCGAGCGCGTGCCAGTGCCGGCGCGCGGCGCGCGGCCAACGTGCTGCTGGCACTCTATATACTGAGCCGATGAACGCTCCGCTGCTGGGCGCTATCGACGCGGGTGGCACCAAGTTTCAATGTGCGTTGGCTCGCGGCTGCGAGCAGATCCTGGTCTCGCAGCGCATCGAAACGCGTGAGCCCGCCTCCACGCTGCGCGACGTGCTCGCGTTCTTTGAGCACAGCCAGCTCACTCACGGCGCCATCGATGCGTTCGGCATTGGCGCCTTCGGCCCGCTTGACCTTGACCCGAATTCCGCGAGCTACGGCCATATCCTCTCGACCCCGAAGCCAGGCTGGAACCATGCTGATTTGATTGGCCCGTTGCAGCGCCGATTCGGCAAGCCGGTCGCGATCGATACGGATGTCAATGCAGCGGCCGTCGGTGAGATCGAGCGCGGTGCCGGCCGCGGCCTGCGCTCATTGGTCTACGTTACGGTCGGCACCGGCGTGGGCGCCGGTGCCGTGATCGCAGGGCGCCCATTGCGCGGCCTCATGCATCCCGAGATGGGACACATCAGTGTGCGTCGGGACCAGCGCGATCAGCAGTTCCCCGGCGTGTGCCCGTTTCACGGCGACTGCCTCGAGGGCATGGTCTGTGGGCCCGCCATACTCGAGCGCTGGGGCGTGCAGCTCAATGCCCTCAGTGCCGAGCATGAGGCCTGGAGCATCATCGCTCACTATCTCGGCCAGCTCATGTCCAACCTGGCGCTGATGCTCTCGTGCGAACGAATCGTGCTCGGCGGCGGCGTCATGACCGGCGGCGCATTGTTGCCCCATGTGCGCGCCAGCGCTCGGGCCTGGCTCAATGGCTATCTGCCACTGGCGCTGCTGCGTGGCGATCTGCAGCAGTACATCGTGGCGCCGGAGCTCGGCGAGCGCAGCGGCGTCATCGGCGCGCTGTCGCTGGGACTGCGCCTGCTGGCATAGAATCCGGCCATGTCAAAGGTGCACTACGATATTCACGAGCATCGCTTCGCGCAGGCCGCGACGCTGACGCAGGCGCTGGCGGCGCGGATTGCAGAGGCGCTGCAGAGCGGGCTTGCGGCCGGCCGCGGGGCGAGCCTCGCGGTGCCGGGCGGTCACACCCCCATTGCGCTGTTCGAGCGGCTCTCGAGTGCGACGCTCGATTGGGATAGTGTCTGGATCACTTTGACCGATGAGCGCTGGGTCGATGTCACCAGTGCCTCGAGCAACGAGGCGCTGGTACGGACACATCTACTGCGCCAGGCGGCCGCGAGCGCTCAGTTCGTCGGCTTGAAGAGTGCGGGTACGGATGTGCAGACGGCGGCGAGCGCGAGCTGGTCGAACGTGGCCGAGATTCCGCGACCGTTCGACCTGATGCTGCTCGGCATGGGCGATGACGGCCATGTCGCCTCGCTGTTCCCGGACTCGCCCGGATTGCCGGCGGCGCTGGATCTGTCGCAGCCTCCCGGATGTGTGGCGATGCACGCGCCGGTCGCGCCGCATGCGCGCATCAGTCTGAATCTGCGCGCGCTGCTCGACTCGCGCCAGATAGTGCTGCTGATCGAGGGCAAGGCGAAATGGGACACGCTGCAGCGCGCACGCGTGCACGGAGCGGCGACTGAAATGCCGGTGCGAGCGTTGCTGCAGCAACAGAACGTGCCGGTATCGGTGTACTGGTCGCCTTAGGCGAACAGCGCGGGATATTCCCGCGCCGTCAATCGTCCATCAGGAAGCTGCGCAACTGCTCGCTGCGGCTCGGATGGCGCAATTTGCGCAGCGCCTTGGCCTCGATCTGCCGGATACGCTCGCGCGTCACGTCGAATTGCTTACCGACTTCCTCGAGCGTGTGATCGGTATTCAGGTCGATGCCGAAGCGCATGCGCAATACCTTGGCTTCACGCGGCGTAAGCTGCGCCAGCACCGCATGCGTGGTCTCGCGCAGCGACTCCATGGTCGCCTGATCAATGGGCGAGGCTACCGACTGATCCTCGATGAAATCCCCCAGATGCGAATCCTCGTCATCACCGATCGGGGTCTCCATGGAAATCGGTTCTTTCGCAATCTTGAGAACCTTGCGCACCTTGTCTTCGGGCATCTCCATGCGCACCGCGAGCTCTTCGGGCGTCGGCTCACGACCCATTTCCTGCAGCATCTGCCGTGAGATACGGTTGAGCTTGTTGATCGTCTCGATCATGTGGACCGGGATGCGGATCGTGCGCGCCTGATCGGCGATGGAGCGCGTAATGGCCTGACGGATCCACCAGGTCGCATAGGTTGAGAATTTGTAGCCGCGACGATACTCGAACTTATCCACGGCCTTCATCAGACCAATGTTGCCTTCCTGGATCAGGTCGAGGAATTGCAGTCCGCGGTTGGTGTACTTCTTCGCAATGGAGATCACGAGCCGCAGGTTGGCCTCGACCATCTCCTTCTTGGCGCGACGCGCCTTGGCCTCGCCGATCGAGACCTCGCGGTTGATCTCCTTGATGTCGTTGACCGACAGGTGATAGAGCTCCTCGAGCTGCATGAGCTTGCGCTGCCGGCGCTCGATCTCTTCCTTGAGCCGCGCCAGCGGCGCGGAATACTTCTTGCCGGCCTTCACGTGCCTGGACAGCCAGCGCGCGCTGGTCTCGTTCTTCGGAAACGTGGCAATGAAGTCCTTGCGCGGCATGCCGGCGTCGCGCACGGCGATGACCATGATTTCCTTCTCGATCTGCCGGACCTCGCTGATATGCGAGCGCAACTGATCGGTCAGCGCGTCGAACATGCGCGGTGAGAGCTTGAGCTCCAAGAATTCACCGGCGAGGCGCTTGCGCAGTTTCTGCGTCTTGGGATCGTCGGCGCCGTGCTTGGCGATCGAGGCCAGCGCCTGCTGCAGCAGTTTGCCGATCGAGGCCATGCGGCGCGCGACTTCCTCGGGATCCGGCCCGGTATCGATCGCCTCCTCCTCACCCTCGTCGCCGTCCTCGGCGTCCTCCTCTTTGTCCGCCGCATCGGTCTCGAGCTCGATCTTGGTCGGATTCTGCGGCTGTGCGATGACGTCGGGCGCGTTCGGATCGATGAAGCCCACTACGAGGTCGATCAATCGCGCCTGGCCGACTTTGACCAACTCGTAGGTGCGCAGCAGGTGCTCGAAGGTGGCCGGGTATTTGCCGAGCGCAACGCGCACGGCGTCCAGACCTTCCTCGATGCGCTTGGCGATGCGGATCTCGCCCTCACGCGTGAGCAGTTCGACCGTACCCATTTCGCGCATGTACATGCGCACCGGATCGGTCGTGCGACCCAGCTCGGCATCCAGCGCCGCCAGCGCGGCCGCAGCTTCCTCGATCGCCTCATCGTCCGCGGCAGAGGGCGGCTCGCTCGCGAGCAATGATTCGGTATCCGGTGCTTTTTCATACACCGGAATGCCCATATCGTTGATCGTGTTGACGATGCCTTCGATCTGCTCGGGATCGACGATCTCGGCCGGCAGGTGATCGTTGACCTGAGCGTAGGTCAGGTAGCCCTGCTCCTTGCCGCGGGCAATCAGCAGCTTGAGCTGCGACTGTCGGTCCTCGGGTAGACGCTGCCCACGCCGCGGCTCCGCCGCAGCGGCAGCTGGGCTCGCGGCAGCATGCTTATGCCCGGCATGGGCGGACTTGTCGTGCGCCTTGTCCGTCGGCTTGTCACTGGGGGCGGCCTTGAGCGCAGCGGCCGGTTTGAGCCCAGCCGTGGGCTTCACAGCCACCGCCGGCCGGGCGGCAATGGCCGCCTTCTTATGCGCGCCGTGGGCGTCGGCAGACTTCGCCGCTGCAGCGCTTGCGCGCGCGGCGGGCGCCGGGGCGCTCTTGCGCCGTGCACTGGCTGCCTGACGGGCCTGGGTTTTGCGGGTCAAGGAGGCTGGTTTTGGCTTACGTGTCATGGCGTCTTCGCGGGGGGCTGTTCGGGGGCGGAACTTAACGACAAGACCACATCCCGTCGCATGCTGACGAGAGGATGGGGGTGTTAGGCGCGCTCATGGGAATTCGGCATTATACCTGATTTTGTTGCGATGCCTCCAGATTTCAAGTCATGGCACCGGCAATTTAACCGTAGCGGGCTGGAGCCGGACTATTCAACTGCCGCGGGCCGCGCTTTCCGTCTTGCTCGGACCGGCGGCGAGCGTCTGAAGTTCCAGCTTTTCAGCCTCATCGAGCGTCTGCACGCGAGCCTTTTCGATCAGCACTTCGAGCCGGCCGACGCGCAATTGCGCGTCGAGCAGCCGCTCTACCGCTTGCGTAAGCTCCCGCCCCGCGGCCTGCGCCTCGGCGACTAGAGGCTCGCTGGCCGCCAGTTCGCACAGCCGTCGGTACTCGGGACGCTCGCGCCAGCGCTCCAGAGTTTGCGCCATGTTGCGCGCGGGCCGGGCGGCGTGCTCCTCGAGCAGCTCGCTGAGCACCGCAACGCCCGCATGCGGCAGCTGCGCCAGCGAGCGGCGCTGCGCCGGCGTTACCGCCTCTGCCGCGGCCGGACAATGCAATAACAACGTGATCGCCTGCGTGATCAGGCTGCCACGCCCGGCGCGCACACCGGCGCTCACTGGCGCGCTGGCCCCTGTGAGCTCGCGCGCCGCTCGCGCTGGGGCTGCGGCAACCTGCGCTCCGGCGAGCCATTGCTGCAGCCGTGCGCTCGGCGTGCCGATGGCTGCGGCGAGCCGCTCAATGAGCAGCTCGCGGTAGACACCAGGGGCGACTTTTTCGAGCAATGGCTGCGCCAGGGCGACGAAGCGGGCCTTACCATCGGCGTGACTGATATCCGCCTCGCCGCACAGCTGTGCGACCAGGTATTCGGACAATGGCAGCGCCACACCCACGCGCGCCTCGAACGCGGTGCCCCCCTCGAGGCCGACGAGAGAATCCGGATCCTGGCCCTCGGGCAAGAACATGAAGCGGATCTCCCGACCCGCCCGCGCCTCGGGCAGCACATTGAGCAGCGCGCGCCAGGCCGCCGCCCGGCCCGCGCGATCGCCATCGAAGCAAAACACAATCTCGCTGACCAGACGAAACGCCCGGCGCACATGTTCGGCCGTGGTCGCCGTGCCCAGCGTGGCGACCGCATAACTCAGCGATTCCTGATGCAGTCGCACCGTGTCCATGTATCCCTCGACCACCAGCAGACGCTTGAGGCTCTGTCGCGCCAGTCGCGCTTCATACAGCCCATAGAGTTCCTTACTCTTATGAAATAGCTCGCTCTCTGGAGAATTGAGGTACTTGGGCTCGCCGCGCTCGATGACTCTGCCGCCAAAGGCAATCACCCGACCGCGCGTATCGCGGATCGGAAACATCAGTCGATCGCGAAAACGGTCGTAATAGCCCTCGGCGCCGCCGGTGCGCTCACGCTCGATGATCAGGCCCGTCGCGGCCAGCGCTCGCCGATGCTCGGCCGTGTCGCCGAAGCGGTTGAGCAGCTCGCTCCAGGCATCGCTCGCGTAACCGATCTGAAAGCGCTCGAGGCTCGCGCTCGCCAGTCCGCGCGAGGCCGCGTACCCGCTCGCGCGCGCGTCGTTGCGCAGATTGGCCGCATAGAACTCGGCGACGCGACTGAGCATCGCGTAGAGCGGCGCATGATCGTCGATGGCCGCGCTGGCCGCCTTACCCTCGTGCGGCACCGTCAGTCCCAATCGGCCAGCCAGATCCTCGACCGCCTCCGGAAACGGCAAGTGATCAAACTGCATCAGAAAACCCAGCGCCGTCCCATGCGCGCCGCAGCCAAAGCAATGATAAAACTGCTTGTCCGGGCTCACCCAGAATGATGGGGTCTTCTCATCATGAAACGGGCAGCAGGCCTTGAATTCGCGCCCGGCTTTCTTTAGCGCGACGCGGCTGCCGACGATCTCGACGATATCGGCGCGCGCGATGAGCTCATCGATGAAGCTTTGCGGAATGCGGCCGGACATCGGGCGTGCGCCCGGTCAGGACGCCGAGAGCCGCGCCTTGATGCGTGCCCCGACTGCCGCCATGTCGGCGCGGCCCTGTGCCTGGCTCTTGATGACACTCATGACACGGCCCATGTCCTTGACCGTGGCGGCGCCGGTCTGCTTGATGGCCGCCTGGATCAATGCCTCGAGCTCAGCATCGCTGAGTTGCGTGGGCAAGTATGCAGTGATGATCGCCAGCTCGGCGGTTTCTTTCGCCACGAGATCGCTGCGCCCGCCGCTCTCGAACTGGGCGATCGACTCGCGCCGCTGCTTGCCCATTTTCTCCAGCGCCGCTATCACCTGGGAATCATCGAGCGTGATGCGCTCATCGACTTCGCGCTGCTTGACGGCCGCGAGGATCAGCCGGATGGTTCCGAGGCGCTCCTTCTGCCCGGCCCGCATGGCCGTCTTCATGTCTTCCTGCAGGCGCTCTCTGAGGCTCATGGTGGCATCGGCGCCGTGAGCGGTGCGGTCAATGCGGCGCGTATCAGCGCGCCGGGCGTACGAAGTCGCGCGACACGCGCTTCATGTGCCGCTTTACGGCTGCCGCCTTCTTGCGTTTCCGTTCTTGGGTAGGCTTTTCGTAAAATTCGCGCCGTCGCAGCTCCGCAAGCACGCCCGCCTTCTCGCAGGCTCGCTTGAAGCGCCGCAGTGCAGCGTCAAAATATTCATTCTCACGTACGCGAACGCTCGGCATCTGAATCACAACCTCTTGATTAACAAAAGCTTTTTGCCGTCTGGCGCTTGACTTCGGGCCGCGATTCTAATGACAGTCGGGGCAAAAGGCAAAATGCCCCGCGTCGCCCGCCTCGTGCCCTTGCGCGGATCTGCGCGCCGGTGATACTGCGCGCCGTCATGCGCATTCTGGCCGTTGAGACCTCCTGTGATGAAAGCGCCATCGCGGTGCTCGATGAGCGTCGAGGATTGCTCGCGCACGAGCTCTGGAGCCAGATTGATCTGCACCGGGCTTTCGGCGGCGTGGTGCCTGAACTGGCCGCGCGCGATCACGTGCGTCGCTTGCCGCTGTTGCTGCGCACTGCACTGGAGCAGGCTCAGGCGCACGGGCAAATCGACGGCGTGGCTTACACCGCGGGTCCGGGACTCATCGGAGCGCTGCTTACGGGCGCCGCGTTTGCGCGCGCACTGAGCTTCGGTTGGGGCGTACCGGCCATCGGCGTGCATCATCTCGAGGGCCATCTGCTCGCGCCGTTGCTTGAGACACCCGCGCCGCCTTTTCCACACGTCGCGCTGCTGGTTTCCGGCGGCCACACGATGCTCATCGATGTGCAGGGCGTTGGGGAATACCGGATTCTTGGCCAGACGCGCGACGATGCGGCTGGCGAGGCGTTCGATAAGACCGCAAAACTGCTCGGCCTGCCCTATCCAGGTGGTCCGGAGCTCGCGCAGCTGGCCGCGTCCGGAAGAGCTGGCGATTATGAGTTTCCGCGCCCCATGCTCGATCGGCCGGGCTTCGAATTCAGCTTCTCAGGTCTGAAGACCGCCGTCATGCTGGCCGTGCGTGCAGCGCCTTTGTCCAGGCAGGCACTGGCCGATGTGGCCTTTGCTGTTCAGGACGCGATCGTCGCGACGCTGTGCGCCAAGGCGTTGCGAGCGCTGGCGCATACGGGACATCGCGCGCTGGTGGTCTCGGGCGGCGTGGGCGCGAATCGTGAGCTGCGCGCGCGGCTCACGCGCGAGGCCGACGCCGCCGGCGCGCGCGTGTACTACCCGCGGCCGCAGTTCTGCACCGACAACGCGGCCATGATTGCGATGGCCGGCCTGTATCGGCTGCGCGCCGGGGAGCACGCGGGTACTGCTATCGAAGTGCGCGCGCGCTGGCCGCTTACGGAGCTGCGAGCCCCGGGGGCGCTGTTAGACTGCGCTGCACGAGTCCCCACCCCATGAGCGAACCGCACCGCGAGCCGGCTGACCAGGGCGCCGGCGCACACGAAGATCCTATGCGTGCCGAGCGTGCGCAGGGCGATCGCATTTTCTTACGCGGGTTGACCGCCGAGTGCGTCATCGGCTTCATCGATTGGGAGCGGCGCATGCCGCAGACGCTGCAGATTGATCTGGAGCTACCCTGCGATTGTGCGCGTGCCGCCCGGCGCGACCAGATCGAAGACACGATCGACTACAAGCTGGTGGCGCGGCGCGTATTGGCGTGGCTGCCGCAAACGCAGTTTCATCTGGTCGAAACTCTCGCGCACCGATTGGCGATGCTGCTGCTGGCGGAATTTGCGCTCGAGTGGATCCGCGTTTCCGTCAACAAGCCCGGAGCGATCCGGCACTCGCGCGATGTCGGCGTGTGCATCGAGCGCCGGCGCGCGGACCTTACGCCAGAGGCGACGCTGCCCGGTGCCGATAGGCTCTGATGAGCCAGGTGTTCATCGCCATCGGCGGTAACGTCGAGCCGGCGACGCGCTTGCCCGAGGCAGCGCGCGCGCTCAAGGCCCGCTTCCCGGAGGCGCGATTCTCGGCCTGCTACTGCAACCCGGCGGCAGGCTTCGAAGGCGCCGATTTCCTCAATGCCGTAGCCGGCTTCTCGACCGAGCTGCCGGTACCCGAGCTGCTGCATGTGCTGCATGAGATCGAAGAGCAGTGCGGGCGCTCGCGCGATGATCCGAAGTGGGGCCCGCGCGCCATCGATCTGGACCTGTTGCTGTACGGTGATTTGGTTGTCGAGGCTCCGGGTTACACGCTGCCGCGTCCGGACCTGCTGCGTCGGATCTATATGCTCGGACCTCTGGCGGAACTGGCACCGCAGTGGCCTCATCCGGTCAGCGGCCGCAGCATCGGTGAGCTCTGGGCGGCTTTCCCCAGGGCCGAGGGCGCCATGACGCGCACCGGACCGGACCTGAATGCCCTGTGAGCTTAGGTTTCGCGCCCTTGACTCACCAGCCGATACTGCGGCCGCCGTCGACGGCCAGTACCTGCCCGGTCACGAACGGCGCTTGGGTCGCGAAGAACAGCACGGCGCGCGCGATGTCCTCGGGGCTCCCGGGTCGCTGCAGCGGCGTTTGCGCGCGAATCCGATCGCGGCGCGCCTCATCAAGGCCTTGCTCGGGCCAGAGCACGGCACCCGGCGCGATCGCATTGACACGCACCTGCGGCGCCAGCTCGCGCGCCAGCGCGCGGGTGAGCATGATCAGGCCCGCCTTGGCGGCGCTGTACACCGCGTGCTCGCGCAAGGGCCGCAATCCGTGAATGTCCACGATGTTGAGCAGCGAGCCGCCGCGGCGCCGCAGCTCCGGCGCCGCCGCCTGGGCGAGGAACAACGGCGCCTGCAGATTGGTGCCGATCAGATCGTTCCATTGCGCCAGCGTGATCTGCCCTATCGGCGTCGGATAAAAGCTCGAGGCATTGTTGATCAGCAGATCCAGAGCACCAAAGCGATCGCAGGTGCCGGCGATCAGACCCGGGAGTGCCGCGGTGTCGCGCAGATCCGTCACGCTCACGGCCGCGCTGCCGGCACGCGCCTGCTCGAGTTGCGCGGCAAGTCGCTGCGCCTCGGCGAGCGAGCGGTGACAGTGGATCATGATATTGGCGCCCGCGGCATGCAGCGTGCGCGCAATCTGCGCACCAACGCGCCGCGCCGCCCCGGTGACGAGCGCCGTCTGGCCGGACAGTGGCAGCGGATCAGTCATGGCTACAGCTTATGACGAGGCATGAGGCATCCTCAACGCTGCCGGCGCCCAGTGCGCAGCAGCTGCGCCATTCGACGGCGGTGATCGAGGCGGTGCGGGCCGCGATTCACGCGCAGGGCGGATGGCTCGGGTTCGAGCAATACCTGCGCATCGTGCTGTATGCGCCCGGACTGGGCTACTACGCTGCCGGGAGCGTGAAATTCGGTCACAGCGGCGATTTTGTCACGGCGCCGGAGATCTCTGGTCTGTACGCGCGCTGCGTGGCGAGCCAATGCGCGCAGGTGCTGCGCGTCGTGGGCGGCGATGTGCTGGAGCTGGGCGCCGGTTCAGGCCGACTGGCCGCCGGTGTGCTCGAGGCATTGGCCGAGCTCGGGCCGATCCCCGAGCGCTATCGCATCCTGGAAGTCAGTGCCGATCTGCGTGCGCGCCAGCAAGCCCGACTCGCCGAGTTGCCCGCGGCGCTGGCCGGGCGCGTCGTCTGGCTCGATACGATGCCTTCGGCACCGATTGCCGGTGTCGTACTCGCGAACGAGGTGGCCGACGCGCTGCCCTTTCAACGCTTTGTCGTCGAGGGCGCGAATCTCTACGAGCGCGGCGTCGCCCTGAGCGCGACGGGCGAGCTCGTTGAGTCTGATCGCAGCGCCGGGGCTGAGCTGCGCGCCGAGCTCGCGCGCATCGTGCCGGGCGCCTGGCCCGAGCAGTATCTCTCGGAGCTCTGCACGCTCGCCGACCCCTGGATTGCCGCGATCGGCGCGGCGCTCGCGCGCGGCGCAGCCTTCATCATCGACTATGGGCTGCCCCGGCACGAGTATTACCACCCGCAGCGCGATCAAGGCACGATGCGCTGCCATTATCGACATCGGGTGCACGAGGACGCGCTGCGCTATCCGGGCTTGCAGGACATCACGGCCTGGGTTGACTTCACGCGTGTGGCGGAAGCGGCTGTCGCGGCCGGGCTCACGGTCGCAGGCTACTGCACGCAGGCGGCTTTTCTGCTGGGCAATGGCATCGAGCGCGAGCTCGCCGCGGCCCCGAGGACTCTCGAGCGCGCGCGACTTGCCGCCGAGGCGCGCGTGCTGTTGCAGCCGGGCGAGATGGGCGAGTACGTCAAGGTCATGGCGCTGACGCGCGATTTTGATGAGCCGCTGCGCGGCTTCCAGCATCAGGACCTGCGACGCTCGCTCTGAAGCCGGGTGAGCTGCTCGGTGCGTGCGGCGCGCAGCGCCGCGGCGATAGCTGGACCATTGAGCTGCGCCATGCGTTCGCGAGAAAGTGCGACCGCAGCGGCCGCCGCGACCGCGGCGCGCAGCAGGCTCGCAGTGTCTGGCGCCGTACCTCGAGCCCTGCAGGCGCACAGCAAGCGCTCAAAACGCTCGGGGCGACGCACAGCGTCAGCGCTCTCGAGCAACTCGAGCAGCCCGGCGCCATCCAGAGCGCTCGCGGCCGCGATGCGCTGCTGCAGGCGTAAGCATAACAGCGCGAGCTCGCGATGCGGATTGGGTGCGCGCAGGCGCTCGCATAAGGCCGCGAGCCCAGCCTCCGCCGATCCGGCGCCTAACGCGGCAAATCGCACGCTGGTATCGCCGCTGAGCGGCACGACGGCACGCAACGCGTCGCGATCGGCAGCTTGCCACCGCAATTCGGGCAACAGCACCGCGAGGGCTCCGCAGTCCTGCAAAGTGTCGAAAAACACTTCCGGACTCGGCTCGCGCAGCGCGCGCTCGAGCTCCTGCCAGACGCGCTCGGGCACCAGCGCTGCAACCTCACCATTCGCGACCATGGCGCGCATCAGGGAGTACGTCTCGGGCGCGACCCGAAAGCCCAGCTCGGCGAAGCGGGCGGCGAAGCGTGCCACGCGCAATACGCGCACCGGATCCTCGACGAATGCGGCCGACACGTGGCGCAATTGCCGCTCATGCAGATCTTTGCGGCCCCCATACGGATCGATCAACGTGCCCTCGGGACTGCGCGCCATCGCGTTGATCGTCAGATCGCGACGCAATAGATCTTCCTCGAGTGTGACCTCGGGGGAAAACTGCATCGTGAAGCCCCGATAGCCTGGCCCGGTCTTGCGCTCCAGGCGGGCGAGCGCGTATTCCTCATTCGTCTGCGGATGCAGAAATACCGGAAATTCACGACCAACCGGCCGATAGCCGGCACGCTCCATGTCGGCGGGCGTGCCGCCGACCACGACCCAGTCGCGCTCGGTCACAGCGCGGCCAAGCAACTCGTCCCGGACCGCTCCGCCGACCAGATAGACTTGCATGGCAGCGCATGTTAACGCAGACCCGCAGTCGCCCAGGCCGAGCGAGCCAGATCGCGCTCATGCTGCTGCTTTGCGGTGCTGTATCGGGCTGCGGCGTTGCGTACATGACGCAGGCCGCAAAGGGGCAGTGGAGTCTCATGCGCGCGCGCCGTCCGATCCCTGCCGTGCTGGCCGATCCGGGCACGAGCCCGGAGCTCAAGACACGTCTGCAGCTGGTGCAGGATGCGCGTGCGTTCGCGTCGAGCGCGTTGCTGTTGCCGGACAATCGCAGCTATCGCAGCTACAGCGATCTGCGCCGGCCCTACGCGGTCTGGAATGTCGTGGCAGCCCCGGAATTCTCCATTGAACCGCTGCACTGGTGCTTTCCGTTCACCGGCTGCATCGCCTATCGTGGCTATTTTCACGAGCGCAGCGCGCGCCGCTATGCGCGCACGCTGGCGCTGCGCGGCAATGACGTGCTCGTCTACGGCGTGGCGGCGTATTCAACCCTGGGTCATTTCGCCGACCCGGTGCTCAATACGATGATGGAATACGGCGACCTGGAGCTGGTCTCGACCATATTTCATGAGCTCGCGCACCAATTGATTTATGTGTCCGGAGACAGTGAGTTCAACGAGTCCTTTGCCGTGACCGTGGAGCAGGAGGGACTGCGACGCTGGCTCGCGGCGCGTGATCGCAGTGTCGAGCTGGCCAAATACCTCGAGCGCCGTCACGAGTTCGAGCAGATCGATGCGGCCTTTACCGCCGGTCGCTCGCAGCTCGGCAGCCTCTATAGTCAATCACTGCCGCCAGCGCGCATGCGCGAGCGCAAACAGGCGCGCCTCGAAGCCATCGGGCAAAACGTGCTCGCGCTCGAGCAGCAGTACGGGCTGCACACGATCTACGACAATTGGATCGCACAGGGGCTCAATAATGCGCACCTGGCATCGATCGCGACCTATGCGGGCTGCGTGCCCGGATTCCAACGCCTGCTCGCAGCGCAGGGTGGCGCGTTGCCCGCGTTTTACCGCGCTGTGCGCCGGCTCGCACACGATGCCCAGGCACGCCGCGCGTTATGCCGTGAGGACGCGCTCACGGGCGAGGCAGCGGGTGCAGCCACAGAGGCGTCCAGGCCCTGAAGCTGGCCGGCTGCAGGCCCAGCCGTTCGCAGCCGTTGTCGCGGCAGACGCTATCGCTGAGCAGCGAGCGATAGTTATCACTGGAAAAGGGCTTGCCGGGCAGGAAATCCATCAGCGCTGCCTGAATTCGCGCCAGCGCATTGGGCAGCGGTAGCAGGCGACAGGGAAGCTGCGCGGCCTCGGCGCTCAGACGCACGATCTGCGCGAGCGTGAGCACTTCGGGGCCGCACAGTTCGTAGGTTTGCGCGACGGTGGCCTCACCCTCGAGTGCGAGCATGAAAGCCTCGGCGACATCGCCGACGTAAATCGGCGCAAAGCGCGCGCTCGCGCGCGCGAGCGGCAATAGCCCGCGCGTCAGGCGCAGGAGATTGGCAAAACGCCGGCTCAGGGAATCCTCGGGCCCGAAAATGACCGAGGGTCGGAAGATCGTCCACTCGAGGGCGCCGGCGGAGCGTACGAGTTGCTCGGCCTGACCCTTGGTGCGCAGATAAAAACTGCGGCCGTGCTCAGCATCCGCATTGAGCGCGCTCATCTGCAGCAGGCGCGGCACGTGCGCCGCCTGCATAGCCCGCAACAGCCCGGCGGTAAATTCGACGTGCGCGCGCCGGAAACCCGCACCGTTTCGCCCGGGCTCATTGAGAATGCCGACCAGATTGATGGCGACGTCGCAGCCCTCGAGACTGCGGCGCAGAAACTCGCTGTCGTATACGTTGCCGACCGCGAGCTCTACGCTCGACAGGGGCAGTAGTGCATCAGCATGTGCGGCATTGCGCGTCGCAAGACGCACGCCGTGACCGGCACGCACCAGTCGCGTAATGAGCTCTCTGCCAACGAATCCAGTGCCGCCCGTCACGCCAACCAGCAGCGTACGAGAGGCGATGGGTCGTTTCAGCGCCATAGGGCCCGTGCCGGTTGCGCGCCAGACTGCATGCATTGCAGTAGAGCGCGATTCCGGCACGAAAGCCACCGTGCCAGCTGGCTCGTGCCAGCTCAACGCGCGCGGTGGCTCAGCAGCAATGGCGGCTTCAGTGCGCCTCGACACTCACGCGCTTGGGCTCGGGCGCCGGGACCTTCGGGATCGTCACTTCCAGCACTCCATTGATATGGCGTGCCTTGATTTGATCCTGCTGCACGTTGTTCGGCAGCGTGAAGCGTCGCAGGAACGCGCCTTCCACGCGCTCGAGGCGCTCGAATCCTTTCTGATTCTCACGGCGTTCAATGTGTCGCTCGCCACGCAGCGTGAGCACACCGTTGTCCGTCGTGATGCTGATGTCTTTGGGCTCGACGCCGGGCAGGTCCGCGCGCACGACGAATTTGTCCAGCTCTTCGTGCACATCGACGCCAGGGATCCAGGTTACCGATGCTTCGCTGGCGGCCGCGGGTGCCGAGAAGCTGTCGCCGAAGATCTGATCGACCTGGCGGTGAAGCCGATCCAGCACATTCCAAGGTTCAAAACGTATCAAAGTCATGGTCATGGTCCTCCAAAATGGGGGTACTAAGCGTTTGTAGGGGAGCCTTGCGGCTCCAGTCGTGTACCTAAACTGAGGCTGCCGCGCGCGCTTTCAAGACCCGGCGCACTGTGCATAGGCTGTGGACTGCCTGTGCGGCGTCGGTGGATACTAGATGTAGGGGTAGACCCGAGTGGCGCGGCAGTGCGAAAGGCGAATCTTTTTGATCGCGTCCGTACTGCGAATAGTTTCGTAATATATTGATAAATATTGACTTATTTTGCACAAAATCAATATTAAATAATCTTGACGGTGACCGCTGTGCTTCATTAGTCTCCGTCGGCTGCACAACAAGATGTTGTGTTGCACGGCCGGCCGATTATGAGCTGTTTGGGGGACTGGCGGAGCGCTCATTACCATGAATTCTGTCGTAAAACTCGTGACCCACGATCTCAATTCGATCCCATTCCAGGAAGCTTCCCTGGACATCTGGGACAAGAAATATCGCCTGTCTTCCAAGGATGGCCAGCCGATTGATGGCAGCATGGATGACACCTACAAGCGCGTCGCGCGTGCACTGGCCGACGTGGAGCGCGAGGAGCTGCGCGAGGGCTGGTACGAGCGCTTTCTCTGGGCGTTGCGTCAGGGTGCGCTGCCTGCCGGCCGCGTGACCTCGAATGCCGGGGCCTGGGAGCACAAGCCGGCGACCTCGACGATCAACTGCACGGTCTCGGGCACGATCCGCGATTCCATGGACGATATTCTCGGCAAAGTCCATGAGGCCGGACTGACGCTCAAAGCCGGTTGCGGCATCGGCTATGAATTCTCGACCCTGCGGCCGCGCGGAGCATACGTCTCGGGCGCCGGTGCATACACCTCCGGGCCGCTGTCGTTCATGGATATCTACGACAAGATGTGTTTCACGATCTCCTCGGCCGGGGGCCGTCGTGGCGCGCAGATGGGAACGTTCGACGTCGGCCATCCGGATGCGATGGATTTCATCCGCGCCAAGCGCGAGAACGGTCGGCTGCGCCAATTCAACCTGTCGTTGCTGATTACGGATGAATTCATGCGCGCCGTGCGCGAGCAGGGCGACTGGAAGCTCGCATTCCCGATCACCCGTGCTGAATACGAGGCCGAGCAGCCCGATCTGACGGACCCGCAGCGCTATGTCTGGCGCGAGTGGCCGGTGCACGAAGGTTACGTCGTCAACGAGGAAGGACTGGTCGCCTGCCGGATCTACAAGCAGCTGCCGGCGCAGCGCATGTGGGACGTGATCATGTCATCGACCTACGATTTCGCCGAGCCCGGCTTCATCCTGATTGACCGTGTCAACGAGATGAACAATAACTGGTGGTGCGAGACTATCCGCGCAACCAACCCGTGTGTGACGGCCGATACGCGCCTGGCCACGCAGTTCGGCATGGTGCGCATCGGGGATCTGTACGCGAGTGGCTCGGATCTGGAGGTCACGGTAGACCGGCGCGCACTCGACCTCGGCCCCGGCGTTGCCGTACGCAAAGCCGTGCCTGCGTTCATGAGCTCGCCTTGTGCCGATGTCTATCGCGTGGTTACTAAAGCGGGCTATGAGATCAAAGCCACCGCGTGGCACGACTTCTACACCACGCGCGGCAAGATCAAGCTCAAGGATCTGAAGCCCGGCGATGAGCTGCTGGTTCAGTCCGGCAAAGGTCAATTCGGCAATGAGGGTAGCCCGGAGCTCGGCATGCTGCTGGGCCTGCTGACCGGGGATGGGCATTTCACGAATCGTGGCAACGGAGAGCAGGCGGCGATCATCAATCTATGGGGCCTGGATCGCGAGTACGCCGCCTCGGTGGTAGCGTACGTCAATACATTGATCGCCGGGGTCGCAGAGAGCGCGCGCGACTATCGCGTGAGCGCGGTGGCTGTTCCACAGCGCAATCTGATCATGATCCGCTCCATATTGCTGGCGCGAGTGCTCGAGCATTACGGCTTCACGGCGCAGACCAAATTGCAGGTGCCCGAGGTGATCTGGCGCGGCAGCGAGGCGTGCGTGAAGGCCTATCTGCGTGCGCTGTTTCAAACCGATGGGACCGTGCAACGTTCGGATAAAGAGGCCTATTGCACGATCAGACTGGCTTCCAGTGCGCCTTCACTCTTGCGAGATGTACAGGCGTTGCTCGCGAATTTCGGCATATTCAGCCGAATCCTGCGGCGTCGTGCGGCCGCTCAGCGTCTGCTGCCCGACGGCAAGGGCGGCCAGAGCCCATACCCTTGCAAGGCCGATTACGAATTGCTGATCGGCTCGCAGTCACGCGACCGGTTCATGCAGGAGATTGGATTTCTGACTGATGCCAAGAATCAGAAGTACGCGCAATGGCGCGCACAGCGTACGCAAACTCGCAT
>Ga0302325_10010898_pt1 | contig 19645 bp, 21 predicted proteins | sample Palsa_T0_2_FD_201948 | JGI IMG/M metagenome (GOLD analysis project Ga0302325, IMG submission 201948) | Peat permafrost microbial communities from Stordalen Mire near Abisko, Sweden - Palsa_T0_2 | ecosystem: Environmental > Terrestrial > Soil > Palsa > Peat permafrost | place: Sweden: Abisko...
TCGTGATCGCTTCGTTGATCGGGATTGCGTAACCCTGGTTGCCCGAGGATTGGCCCGACGATTGGAACGAGAATCCGGCAGAGGCCGCGGTGTCGATGCCGAGGACATCACCCGATGTGTCGACGAGCGAGCCGCCGGAGTCGCCGGGCTGGATGTCCGCGTTGGTCTCGATGAGCTCGGTGAGCTGCTCGGAGGTGGCGTCTCCCTCATCGCTGGCGGTGATCGATTGATTGAGAGCTGTCACCGTGCCGCCGGCGGCGCTTGGGGTCCCGCCGGTCCCCCCGGCGTTTCCGATGCCCACGATGTCCTCGCCCACCGACACAGAAGAGGAGTTGCCGATGGTCGCCGTGTTCAGCCCCGAGGCACCATGCAGCTGCAGGACGGCGATGTCCTTCGTCCGGTTGTAGCCGACCACGCTGGCGGAGTAGGTCTTGCCGTTGCCGACATCGGTGACACTGATGGTCGTGGCGCCGTCGATCACGTGGTTGTTGGTCACCACCTCGCCGGTCGAGGTCAGCACGATGCCGGTCCCCGCGGCTTCTTCCTGCTGGTACCCGAGCGTGGTGTCGATATCAACCAGTCCGGGATCCACCTTCTTCGCTATAGCGGAGACATCGCTGGGGCCGCTCGATCCACCCGACGAGCTCGATCCACCCGACGAGCTCGATCCACCCGACGAGCTCGATCCACCCGACGGGGCGAGCGAGTGAGAGGCGGGGCTCGACGAGTTCGACGTCGGATTCTTCGTCCAGGCCACATGACCGATCCCGACTCCGGCTGCGAGTACGACCACTGCCGCCGCTCCGATGACGGCCGCCACCCGCCCGGGGTGGCCCTCCGCTCGCTGACCCGGGTGAGGTGGCGGCGGTGGGGGCGCCCAGCCGTAGGGGCCAGGATCTGTCGGTGGACCACCTTGCCCGGAGCCCGACGGGGTGCCGAGCTGAGGGTTGCCGGCCAATGCGCCGAGTGCGTAGGAGCCGTAGGGAAGGCCGGCGGGCGGGATCGGGGGAGGACCGGGGGGCGGGGGCGTAGTCGGGCTGAGTGGTGCGTTGCTCGGCGGCGGGGTCTGTGGAAGTGCACCACCAACGGGCGGGAGCGGGATACCCCCTCCCGGCACTCCGGGCATGGGGAGCGGGGTCGTGTGCTGCACCTGAGGGGCTCCGTCCGGGGCGGTCGGCTGCTCAGTTCCTTCGTCCGTCATCGTGTCTCCTCGGGCCGAAGCCTCCCAGTTGAGGGCTTTCCCATGTAGCCATTGAAGCGTAAAGATCTGTACGCCAGGTCAAGGAAGGATATGAGGAAGATAAATGTTGGCTGTGCGCTGGCCGGATCGGTCCCGCCACCACCGGATCAGCCCGGGGCATCGAGTCCCAACCGCCGTTGCTCAATGATGAGACAGCGATCTTCTACGTAGAGCATCCCGGCGCTCTCAGCGATCGAGCGGGCCTCCTCAGATCTGATCCCGAGCTGGAGCCAGAGTGCCTCCGCCCCGGCCGCGACGGCCTGGCGCGCTACGTCGGCCGTTGCTGGAGAAGGCCGGAAGACGTCGACCAGCCCGATCTGCTCGGGAACTTCGGCGAGGGTGCGGTAGACGGGTTCCCCGAGGATCTCTTCGGCGTGCGGATTGACCGGAATGATGCGCCACCCATGGTGCTGCATGTGCGCCGGAACAGAGTGCGCTGCCTTCGACGCCGTCGTGCTCGCCCCAACGACCGTAATGGTTCCGTAGGTCCGGAGCATGTGTTCGACAAGCGCATCCGTATCGACCATGAGCTCGTGAGTGCCCTCCCGTGATCGTCCGCCGCCGTGAGCGTCCCATGTGCCGCTCGCTCGGAATGCCCACTATGGCAGAGTTCAGGACCACCGACGTCCCCGGTGGTATGTGGCACGCCGCTGAAGTGACGGGGCGCGCGATGGCGCGGGTTGATCACGACTGGGTTGGCTACGGAGAGTCGCCCTCGCTGACGCCTGACTCTTCGTCCTGTCGCGGCCGGAGTATGCAGAACTCGTTGCCTTCGGGATCCCGCAGAACCTGCCAGCGAGGGCCGTCGTAGACGTCATCGGCGCGCTCAGCCCCGAGGGCGACAGCGGCCCCGACTGCGGACTCGAAGTCCGTGGCGCGCAGGTCGATATGCAATCGGTTCTTCCCACGCTTGGGATCCGGCACGGCCAGGAAAAGCAACCGGACACCCCGGGTTCGCAACGCCACGTCGCCGTCGGTGTCGATGTGCACCTCTCCGCCGACGAGCCGCTGCCACCACGCGGCCAACGCCGACGGATCTGCGCTGTCCACGCACAGACACTCGATCCCCTCTTCTAGGAAGGGGATGCCTCCGGAGGTCACAGGCCAATCCTATTGAAGCTCTGGTGCCGACGACCAACAAGGCACGCTCGATGCCCCGTCAGGGTCACCGACGCCGACCCAAAGAGCGGATCTGGGACGCGGCGACGATGAGTAGGCTCGCAGGTTGATGCGCCCCTGGGACAGATCTGCGTGAGACCGCATACTGCAAAAAGAGGAGGGCATCGATGACAGGCAGCGAGATTTTGGCGGACGCGTTCGAAAGGGTCCGTGATGCCGTGCATCCGGCGGTCAATGGGCTCTCGGTAGAAGAATTGACGTTCCGTCCCGACCCCGAAGCCAATTCGATCGCCTGGCTCGTATGGCATCTGACCCGCATACAGGACGATCATGTAGCCGGGCTGGACGGAGGCAAGCAGGTCTGGACAGCCGGCGGGTGGGCCGAGCGGTTCGCCCTGCCGCTCGATGATGCCGATACCGGCTACGGGCATGGCCCCGAAGACGTGGCGGCCGTTACTGCCGACGCGCAGATGCTGCTCGGCTATTTCGAGGAGGTGCACCAGAGGACGCTGCGTTTCGTCGGTGGTCTGGCCGAAGTGGAACTCGACCGGGTGGTGGACCGCGACTGGGATCCTCCGGTGACGATGAGTGTTCGACTGGTCAGCGTCATCGCCGACGACCTCCAGCACGTCGGGCAGGCTGCGTACGTGCGAGGAATCCTCCAGCGGCGTTGAGCGTGCCGGTGCTGGTGGAGGAAGGCGGGGTGTTGGTCCGATGATCGTGCCTGACGACAAGGACTGGACGTGGGTCCTGGACCGGGGCTGCCCTGACTGCGGGTTCGACGCGAGGACCTGCGCAGTCGAGGCGGTACCGGAGCTCGTGCGGGGGAATGCCGTGCGGTGGCGACAGCTCCTCGAAGACGGGGCCATCCACCCGGGCCGACCTGACCCCGCGGTTTGGTCACCGTTGGAGTACGCCTGCCACGTCCGCGATGTGTACGACCGTTTTGACCATCGGATCTCTCTCATGCTGACCCAGTGGAGCCCGCTGTTTCCGAACTGGGACCAAGATGCCACGGCGATCAGCGATCGCTACGAGGACCAGGATCCGACCGTTGTGGTCGACCGACTCATGATCGCAGCCGAGGCGCTGGCGAGCCGGTTAGAAGGTGTGTCGCCCTCTGATCGGCGCCGCCCGGGGCGTCGGGGCGACGGCGCGCGGTTCAGCATCGACTCCATCGCACGCTACATGATCCACGATCCCATTCATCACGTGTGGGATGTGACAACGACCGGCCGCTGACAGCCAGTTCGGGCACCCGAGGCGTGCCCTGCCCCTTCGCCTCAGGCCGCGACGGCAGTGGCGAGCTCCACGTTCGCAGCCCGCTCCATCGAAGTGTGGAAGACCTTGTCCGCCACGGTGGGAGCGATTCGCAGGATCGACCGGAACTCGCTGGCCGAGCTGACCAACACCCCAAGATCCGTGGTGGCCGTAGCGGTGGCATTGCGGGGTGAGCCGGTGAGGAGGGACATCTCGCCCAGGAACTCACCGCTACCCACGTCGGCCACGGTGGTGACGCCGTCGTCGGTCTCACGTGAGACGCGGGCCGACCCGCTGTTGATGATGATGAACTCCTGAGCCCGGCTGCCTTCCCGGATGAGCACGCGGTCCTTGGGAATCCGCAGGTAGGTGGTCAGCGAGCGGATCTGCCGCAGCTCCGCCTTGGTGCAGTCCGAAAACAGTTCCAGGTCTGCGATGTCAACTTCTCGTGGCGTATCCATGGTGGAGCGCTCCTCTCTGAGGCCAAATCTCGTCTCCGTCAAGTATAGCGGGTCTCATCTCCAAAACAAATCAATTCGGTCCGTCCCATCTGATTAACAGATGTAGCGGGATCGCATTTCACGAAGAGCAATCGGTCTGCAACTTTTGCGACATGCCGGACCCTGATCGCGCGGGCCGAGTCCGTTGAGCCTGGTGGAGCGGGTGCTACTCCCCCGTGGGCGGGCACATCACGGGTGCGCCCTACTCCTCCCCGTCGTCGACAGGTGCGGCATCGCCCTCTGCGGCGGGCTCGGATTCCTTCTCGTTGGGCCGGTACGAGGCGGCCAGCAACGCCGCCGCCGAGGCGACGCCGAGGATGGCCGCTCCCAGGGCGTTGGCCGTTCCGCTCCGGTCCTTCCGGCGCAGAAGCCGATCGAGGGACCATCTGCCATTGCCCAGGCCGGCGAGAGCCGTCGCCGCCGCGGCGACCACAGCGGTGTACTCCCATCCCCCCTTGAACACGAAGAAGCCCTTGCCCCGGTGGTCAGTCGCGGCAGCGGTGGCCATCAAGCCGACGACAGCCGCGCTCGGGAGTGGATTGCCGGCTCCCAGCGTGATAAGCGCCCCCGCCCCGATCTCGGTGGCCGCGGCCATACGGGCGTGGACGTGGGCCGGCTGGAGCCCGAGCGAATCGAACCAGCCGGTCGTTCCCTCGAGACCGCCGGCTCCAAAGACCTTGTTCGTCCCGTGGGCAATCAACATCGGTCCTATCGCCGACCGGAGCACCAGTGCGGCGAAGTCCTTTTCTCTGGCGCTCATTTTGCGTCCCCTTATCGTCATCGAGAGTGAGAAGGTGGACGCTAGCGCGGGTCGGCACGAACTCTGTAGTTCCCACCCCGATTGCGCACGACGCGAAGTGACCCGCCCAGGCACCCGCGTCCGCCGTTCCGGTGTGAGGCCGGTGGCTATAGTTGGCGGGAACTGAGCGAGGAAAGTGCCCTTCACGTGTACCGAAATGTGCAGGAACCGCGGGTGCCGAGTTCCTCGCGGTGCGGACCGCGGTCGTGGGACCCTGCTCGACCCTGTGGCCGAGTGAGGTTCGGCCGACACGGGCTGGATCCGACAGGTCCCCGGTAAATGGCGTCGGAGAAGCGATCCATCGAAGCGGCGTCGCGCACGGTCGAAATTTCGAGCCCGGACAAGGTGTATTTTCCCGAGCTCGGCGCGACCAAGTTCGACCTGGCCACGTACTACGTCGAGATGGCTGCCGCACTGGAGGTGACTGCGACCGGGCGACCCGCCATGTTGCAACGATTCCCCGAGGGTGCGGGGGGAAACTCCTTCTTCCAGAAGCGTGTGCCCCAGAACGCCCCGAGCTGGTTGCAGACGACCGAGGTCACGACGCCCAATGGAACACGGTCCAACGCCCTCGTCGTGGCCGACATAGCGCACGTCCTGTGGGCGGTCAACCTGGGATGCCTGGGGCTACACCTGTGGCCGTACCGGGCGGATGATCCGGCCCACGCGGACGAGCTGCGCATAGACCTGGATCCCCAGCCCGGCGTCTCGTTCGATGCGGTCCGAGCCGCCGCGAGGCATGTCCGGTCCTTGCTCGGTGAACTCGGCATAGAGGGATACGCCAAGACCTCGGGCAACCGCGGCATCCACGTCTATGTCCGTCTCGAGCCGGCGTGGGACAGCTTCGAGGTCCGTGCGGGCGCGATCGCCCTGGCTCGAGAACTCGAGCGTCGGCAGCCCGATCTGATCACGGCCCAGTGGTGGAAGGAGGAGCGGGGTGAGCGCGTCTTTGTCGACTTCAACCAGAACGCCCCGCACAAGACCGTTTTCGGCGCCTGGTTCGCCCGTCCCCGGGTGGGGGGGCAGGTGTCGACGCCGTTGCTCTGGGATGAGATCGACTCGATCGACCCCGAGGAACTGACGATCGCCACGGTGCCCGAATTGGTCCGCCGGAGAGGCGATCCCTGGAGGCACATGGCGGACGAGCCGCAGTCCCTTCTCCCCCTCCTGGCCATGGCCGAGCGCGATCGGGCCAACGGCCTCCACGACGCGCCGTGGCCGCCGGAATACCCCAAACAACCCGACGAGCCCTCCCGGGTGGCACCGAGTCGGGCCAGGAAGGCCTGACGTAATGGAACCGGGTTTCGCGCTGCGCCGCATCGCCTACCTGCTCGAACGGGACGGGGCGGAGACGTACAAGGTGCGCGCCTTTCGCAATGCGGCCACCGCCATCGCCGCCTTCTCGGTCGAGGACCTGGCGGCGATGCCCCCGGCGCGGCTGCAGAAGATCCCCCAGGTTGGAAAGACCAGTGCGCAGGTCATCACGGAGGCCTTGGCCGGGACGACGCCGACGTATCTCCAGAAGCTCGAATCGACGAAGGTTCCGGAGATGAGCGACGGCGCGGCCGGCCTGTGCGAACTTCTGCGGGGTGACTGCCACAGCCACTCGGACTGGTCAGACGGTGGCAGCCCGATCCGGGAGATGGCCGAGGCGGCCAAGGAGTTGGGCCACGCCTACTGGGCCCTCACCGATCACAGTCCCCGCCTGACGGTGGCCCATGGCCTCAACGCTGAGCGGCTGCGCGAGCAGCTCTTGGTGGTCGATGAACTGAACGAGGAGATGGCGCCGTTTCGCATACTGACCGGAATTGAAGTCGACATCCTCGAGGACGGTTCGCTCGACCAGGAGGACGAGCTGTTGGCGCAACTCGATGTCGTCGTGGCGAGCGTGCACTCCAAGCTCCGGATGGAGGCACCGGCGATGACGGAGCGAATGCTGCGAGCCATCGAGAGCCCGCACACCGACATTCTGGGCCATTGCACCGGTCGCATCGTCGTCGGTCGAGGGCGTGCGCCGTCGAGCTTCGACGCCGAATCCGTATTCGCGGCGTGCGCCCGAACCGGCACGGCTGTCGAGATCAACTCGCGACCGGAGCGTCTCGATCCGCCGGAGGACCTGCTGTCGCTCGCCCTTTCCCTGAATTGCGTGCTTACGGTGGACACCGACGCTCATGCACCCGGACAGCTCGAATGGCAGCGCTTCGGTTGCGAGAAGGCCGCCTCGGCCGGTGTGCCGTCGGAGCGCATCATGAACGCCCTCCCGATGGAGGAATTTTTGAGCTGGACCGCGAGCCATAGCGAATGAGCCTCCCCGTCACGCCCCCGTTGGCCCCCATGCTGGCCAGGCTGGTCCGCGAGCTTCCCGTCGGTGACGGGCTCTTCTACGAACCGAAATGGGATGGGTTCCGGTGCATCGTCTTTCGAGACGGCGCGGACGTCGTGCTGGGCAGTCGCAACGAGAAACCTCTCGACCGGTACTTCCCCGAGCTCATAGAGTCGCTGCTGGCCAACGTTCCGGATCAATGCGTGCTGGACGGTGAGATCGTGATCGCCGGACCTTCGGGTTTGGATTTCGATGCGTTGTCCCAGCGGATACACCCGGCGGAGTCCCGAGTGCTCCAACTGTCGCGGACCACTCCCGCGTCCTTCGTCGCATTCGATCTGTTGGCGATTGGCGATCAGGATCTGCGGGAAGAGCCGTTCGCGACCCGGCGCACGCAGTTGCAGGAGGCGCTGGGGCGTGCGCGAGCACCCATACATGTGACGCCGACGACCACGAGTCCGGACGTGGCCCGGGACTGGTTCTCACGGTTCGAGGGTGCCGGCCTCGACGGGGTGGTGGCCAAAGCAGATGACCTCCACTATCAGCCCAACAAGCGCGTGATGATGAAGGTCAAGCACGAACGCACGGCGGACTGTGTCGTGGGCGGCTTTCGCACTCACAAGGACGGAGGCGTCGGATCCCTGCTCCTGGGCCTGTTCGACGATGCCGGCATTTTGCACCATGTGGGGGTTGCCTCCGGGTTCAGTGTCGCCCGGCGAGCCGAGTTGGTGGACGTGCTCACCCCGCACCGCCAGGGGGCAGGAGGCGACCATCCGTGGATTGCCAAGGGTGATCCCGGTCAGCGCCTCCCGGGAGGACCGAGTCGATGGAGCGCGGGAAAGGACCTGTCGTGGGAAGCGTTGCGCCCCGAACTGGTGGCCGAAGTGAGCTACGACCACCTTCAAGGTGATCGGTTCCGGCACGCCACGTCGTTGAAGCGTTTGCGGCCGGAGAGAGCGCCGGAGTCGTGCACCTACGCCCAACTGGACAGCCCTCTGCCGGCCGAGCTGGGGGAGATCTTCGGCATTCAGAGCTGACTGCTGACGAATGCGGCGGCTGGGAAGCTTTCGACTCAGACGACGGGCGGCGGTCTCCCGTCGATGCTGGCGAGGAGGGCGGAGTCGTAGTCACACACGACGCAGGCGTGGCGGAAGGCCGACCGGGCGAATTCCAGGGCCGCCTTCCGCGGGTCGGGGGTGCTCCGAACGTCGTCCCAGTTCAGGATGTACTCGCCCAGAGCGGCGTCCCAGTGGGCCGGAGCGGGGGCGAGAGTCGCCGCTGCGAACCCCTCGGGTGCCGGGTGGGCATAGGCGTAGAAGGCGGCCTTGCCGTACCTGGGATCGCCGGGCCACCAGCCGACGGCTATCTCCTGGGCATCCATCGCGTTGCGCATGATGAAGTCCTTCGAGGGTGGCGCAGCCGGCCGTCCAGAAAAGAGGCTGACAGCGAGATCGAACGATCCCCACCACGCGTTGACCGGGGTCGAGCGTCCACGATATGGAGCGCGGAACTCGGCCAGCACGAGCGCGGCCTGGGACGCTGCCGCCAAATAGGAGGCGACCTGCTCGGAGTCGTAGTGGGCGTGGATATCGTCCTCGTCGAGTGGCACGGTCCACGGGACCTCTTGGGGTCTCGGATCGATGTCGACCCGGTCGGTGAGCTGACGGATGGCGTCGAGGGCCTCGCGGGTGACCGCGCCCACAGGACGATCGGGAGTCAGCGCGATGCGGCGACCGCCCTTGGCACTCGTCTCGACCGCCAACTCGTGATTCCGCAGGTCGAGCGCCACCACGAGGGACCCGGAGCCGTCCGGCGCCGGCAAGGGGGCTGTCTCCCACCCGCGTGCCGTCAGCCGTAGTGCCGCATGCTGGAGTTGCGGCTCGGGTGGTGCGAGCGCCACCTCGAGCTTGCCCAGGAACTGGGTGTGCGCGTGCAGGGTGTCGCAGGTCTCCGCCCAGGTCTCGTAGGACACCCCACCCCATTGCGACGACATACGCGCACGCTACTAAACGACGGCCGGGTGCCGCACTGATCGGGCCCAACGGGACAGCTCGGCGTGGCCGTACTAGAACGAAGGGCGATGGAGGAACCTGACGTGTTGCATCGCCTGTCGGATTGGTTGGCCCGACGCCACCCCGACCGGGGCCGGCCGGCGTTGACGGCGCTGGGCAAGCCGGGCAGTGGCTATTCGGCTGAGAACCTGGTGATCGGGGCCCGGTGGGACGACGGGTCAGAAGAAAAGCTCGTGCTCCGGCGCGACACCTCCGAACCACCCATCTATCCGGCACAGTCCCCTCACACGTCGACCGGGGTGCTCTTGCAGCACTCGGTGATGGATGCGCTCCGGCGCGGCGCTCGGGTTCCGGTGGCCGAGAGTCTGGGGCTCGAATCGGATCCCGAGGTCCTGGGCGCACCCTTCTTCGTCATGGGCCATGTGGCTGGGGACGTACCTACCGAGGACCCCCCGTACACCCGGAACGGGTTCTTCGTGGATGCCGCGCCGGCCCAGCGATGCCAACTCGTTGCGGAAGGACTGCGGACGCTGGCGCAGGTCCACGAGACCGACATCGACGATCCGGGGCTGGCCATGCTGCACGCGCCGGGAGTCCACCACGGTCCACAACGCCAACTCGAGGTGTGGGAAGGAGATCTACTGGAGGGGCTGGCCGGGCGCAGCTCCCCCTTGTTCGAGGAGTGCCTCTCGTGGCTGCATGAGCAGGTACCTCCCGAGTCGTCAGTCGTGTTCTCGTGGGGCGACTCCCGCCCGGGCAACATGATCTGGCAGAACTTCGAGGTGGCCTGCATCACCGATTTCGAGGGAGCGGCCCTCGGCCCGCGGGAGCTGGACGTGGGCTGGTGGCTCATGTTCGACCGCTGGATGCACGAAGGTTCGGGTGTGACCCGGCTATCCGGAGAGCCCGAGCGGTCCGAGCAACGTGCGATGTACGAACAGGCGGCAGGTGTCTCCATCGGGAGCACGACCTGGTACGAGGTCTTCTCGGCCCTGCGGTTCGCCGTGACGGTGGTCCAGGTGATGAACCGCTGGGTGGCCCGGGGCGCCATCCCGCCGGACCAAACCGTCTGGCGTGACAATCCGGCGACGGCCCTTTTGGCCGATCTGTTCGAGGAGATAGCCAGATGACGCAAGGCGGATCGCTCGTCGGGACCAAACTGCTCGTTGTCGGCGCCTCCTCCGGCGTGGGTCGGGCCATCGGCCTGGCGGCCGCGGCCGCCGGGGCGTCCGTTGCGTTTGCGGCGCGGCGCCTCGAGCTGCTGAAGACCGCGGTCGACGAGGCGGGAACCTCGAGCCTCGCGGTCGTCTGCGATGTGACCGACCCGTCCTCGGTCGTCGAGATGGTCGAGAGCGTCGTGAAGGTCCTGGGTGGACTCGATGCCGTCGTGTACGCCACCGGTGTCGACCCTCTCATACGGATAGCGGACGTCGAGGCGGGTGCATGGGCCAACCTGTTCGCCACCAACGTCATCGGCGCGTCGCTGGTCGTGCGGGCCGCCCTGCCCCATCTGCGTGCCGTCAACGGTCGGGCCGTCTTCATATCGGCCACGTCCGTGGGCCGGCCGCTTCCCGGTATGGGTGCCTACGCCACCAGCAAGGCGGCCCTCGAAGAACTCGCCCGGGCCTGGCGATCCGAGCATCCCGAGGTGTCGTTCTCCACCGTCGCCATCGGGATGACTCTCGGCACCGGGGTCGCCGACACCTGGGATGGTGACCTGTTGGGCGAGCTGTCCACGGTCTGGTTCGCGCGCGGTCATGTGTTCGACAACGGCCCCGGGTACATGCAGTGCCCCGAGGTGGCTGACACCGTGGTCTCGGTGCTCGCGGCACCAACGTGCATTCCGTTCGTCTCGGTGCTCGCCGACCCCGCGCGCAGCGGTCCGCCTGGCTAACGAGAGCATGGTGCGAGTGTGGCGGTGGCGCCCGACCCGGGACAGTGGGCCGGGCCGAATGGCTGCTCGTACTATTTCGCCATGTCCTCGTTCATCAAATACGTGACCTTTGATTGTGCCGATCCCGGTCCACTCTCAGCCTTCTGGTCCGAGGTCACCGGCTACCAGCAGGTCACCGTGCGTGACGATTTTGCCGCCCTCGCCGCACCCGACGGGCGTGGGATTCGGGGCATCTTGTTCCAGAAGGTGCCCGAACCCAAGTCAACGAAGAGCCGCATCCACGTTGACCTGGCCTCGAGGGATCCTGAGCACGAGATCGAGAGACTTGTCGGCCTCGGTGCCCGCCCGGTGGCCCGCCATGAAGGCAACGGAACGAGTTGGACGGTCATGCTCGACCCCGAGGGGAACGAGTTCTGTATCGGCTGAAAGCAGGGGCCCACCACCTGCGGTGGTGCAATCCGTTCCTGACCCCGAGTGCCCCCGACCGCTCACGCGGACCGGAGGCGGGCCGAATCACCACGGGAATGGGGAGGACGGCCAAAGGGAGAAACATCCCCGCGGGCTGACCCTTGCGGTCTCAATAGGTTTCGACGCCGATGAACCACTTGACCCGGCCTACCCTAACCGTTAGGTTAGGACATAACGGTTAGATAGGGGGCCCAGGTGCAGCAGGAAGTTGTGCTTGCCATGCTTGCCAAGGAGCCATCACAGGGTTTCCAGCTGCGAGCTCGTCTCGACCGGGCGCTCGGTCCGCTCGGCGAGGCGATGAACGATGGGCAGATCTACGTCACGCTCAGGAGACTGGAGAAGGCCGGTCTCGTCGCTCGGGAGGGCCTGGCCTGCTCGCCGGACCGACCGGAGCGGAAGGTGTACGTCCTCACACCGGCCGGCGAAGAGAGGGTCGCCGAGTGGCTCCGCGAAGTGAGCTGGCCGAAACCCGACCTAGCCGAATTTCACCTCAAGCTCATCGCCGCGGCTGCGGCGGGGCTCGCCGACCCGATCGGCATCGTCGACATGCAGCGCCGTGAGCTGCTGCGGCGACTACGCGACGTCCAGCGCGCGCAGATGGCGGAGCCCGACCAATCCGACGCCGGGTTGCTCCTCGAAGGGATCGTGCTGCGCCTTCAGGCCGACCTGCGCTGGCTGGAGGCATGTGAACGCAACTGGAGCGATCGGAGGAACAAGGGATGAACGAACGGGAGAACGTGATCGTGTCCGCCCGGGGACTGCGGAAGGAGTACGGCAGCGGGGAGAGCCTCGTCCGCGCCGTCGACGAGGTCGAGCTCGAAGTCGGACGCGGCGAGACGCTGGCGGTCATGGGGCCGAGCGGCTGCGGGAAGTCGACCCTGCTCCACCTGCTCGGCGGCCTGGACCGGCCGACGGCGGGCGAACTGTGGTTGAACGGTCGGCGCATCGACGGACTGTCCGAGCGGGAGTTGGCCCAGCTGCGGCGCCACGAAGTCGGCTTCGTCTTTCAGGCGTATCACCTCATGGACGAGCTGACGGCCCGGGAGAACGTCGAGCTGCCTGCGCTTCTCGCCGGTCGCACCCCCCGGGGGTCTCGACGCCGCGCCGAGGAATTGCTCGAACAGGTCGGGCTCGCCGATCGCGCCGAGCACCTCCCCTCGGGGCTCTCCGGTGGTCAGCGCCAACGGGTGGCGATCGCCCGGGCTCTCGCCAACGAGCCGCAGCTCGTGTTGGCCGACGAGCCGACCGGCAACCTCGACAGCGCTGCCACCTTGGAGGTGCTCCGGCTCTTCGAGACCCTCCACGCCACTGGCCTGACCCTCCTCGTCGTCACCCACGACGAAAGGATCGCGGCGACCGCCGACCGGCTGATCTCCATGCGCGACGGCGCGTTCGTCGATGAGACCCGCCTCACCGGGGGGACGATAGGGACGCTCGCCGACCTCGCCGGGCTGGGGAGCTGAGCGATGGGACGACTGCTGCTCATCGCCCGCCTCGCGGTGAAGGATGTCATCCGCAATCCGGCTGAAGCGGTGATGCTGCTCGTCGCCATCGTCGCCGCCACGACCACGCTCACCGTTGCGCTCGCCCTGCGCGGCGTGACGAGCGCACCGTATGCGGCGACCAGGGCGGCGACCGCAGGGCCCGACGTCGTGGCCGCGGTGCAGCAGGGACGTCGACTGCCCGCTGAGCTGACTGCTCTCGAGCACGCCCCGGGCGTCGTCGATTCCAGCGGGCCGTACCTGATGGCTACGCCGAACCTGGTGGTCGACGGGCACTCCGATCCGGTGATCGCCGAGGGCCGCGATCCTTCCGATGCAGCCATCGACCAACCCAAGCTCACCGCCGGGCACTGGGTCAGCAACGGCGGCGTGGTCATTGAGCGCAGCCTCGCCGACCTCCTCAATCTCAAGGTCGGTGACCGCGTCGGCCTGGACGCACTTGTCGGTGGCGGGAACGGTCCAGGGGGAGGTCCAGTGCCCGGCGCACGAGGGGGACCGGGGCCTGGCGGGGGACCACTCCGTGCAGTCGGCCCCTCCTTCAGGGTCGTCGGGATCGCCGTCACCGCGGCGCTCCTGCCTCCACCGCTCAGTGAGGACGCTCATCCGTCGGGATTTCCCGAAGCTGGTCTCGTCTGGGTGACTCGCTCGGCCGCCTCGCAGCTGGCCGCTTCAACGGGTGGCGGCTTTGGTTACACGCTCAACCTGAAGCTGGCCGATCCCTCCGACGCACCCGCCTTCGCCACGAGGCACCAGCACGGTGGGCTCTTCCTCATCTCCTGGCAGGCCATCGCCGCCAAGGATGGGCTGATCGTCTCCATTGAGCGGGCGATCCTGCTCACGGGGAGCACACTCCTGGGGCTGCTCGCTCTGGCCAGCGTCGCGCTGCTCGTCGGCGGCCGGATGGAGCAGCAGACGCGGCGGGTCGGGCTGTTGAAGGCCGTCGGCGCGACGCCCGCGCTCGTGACCGGGGTCCTTCTCGCGGAGCAGCTCGTCCTCGCCCTCGTCGCGGCGGCGGCCGGCCTCATCATCGGTTGGCTGGCGGCGCCGCTCCTCACGAACCCGGGGGCGAGCCTCGTCGGCGCGCCGGGTGCGCCCACGCTGGATCTGTCGACGATCGGGATCGTGATCGGCGTCGCGGCTGCCGTGGCCGTCCTGGCGACGATCGTGCCGGCGGTCCGGGCTTCGAGGACGAGCACGGTCAGCGCCCTGGCCGACGCGGCCCGCCCGCCGCGTCGCGCCCGGTGGACGATCGCGCTCTCCGCCCGCCTTCCGGTCCCGATCCTCATCGGTATGCGGCTCGCCGGCCGTCGCCGCCGCCGCGCGGTGCTGAGCGCGGCGAGCGTGGCCATCACGGTCGGGTCACTCGTCGCCCTGGTGATGTTCCGAGAGCATGCCAACTCGTTGGACACCTCGGGGGGGCTCGGCCGCCTCTACCGGTTCTCCGGCCCCGGCGACCCGCTGTGGGAGCGGGGAATGGACGTGATGCTGGTCTTCACCATCGCCCTCGTGCTGCTCGCGCTGGTCAACGCGGTCCTTGTCACGTGGGCGACGGTGCAGGATGCACGGCACGCCTCCGCGATCGAGCGCGCCCTGGGAGCCTCGCCCGAACAGGTCGGCTGGGCGCTCGTCGTGGCGCAGCTCCTGCCCGCCCTGCCCGGTGCGATTCTCGGGGTCCCGGTCGGCGTCGGGCTGTACGACTTGGTCGGGCGGCACAGCTCGACGCTGCCTTCTGCCCCGGCTCTGCTCGGGGTTCTCGTGGTCACCCTGCTCGTGGTGGCGGTGCTGACGAGCGTCCCAGCCCGCATCGGCGCCCGCACGTCTGTAGCCGAGATCCTCCAATCGGAGCTCGCCTAGGGCTTCGGCCCGCAGGTAATGTCCATGCCCATCCGCGGGTCCATCTGCACGCATCGGCGGTGCGCCGAATTCGGGGCGCAGTTCGCCGAAGTGAGGTGGCCGGAACGGGGCGCAAGGAGGCAACCATGAAGGATGAGCCCGACAATGCCCGGACCCCGGGGAGCGACACGACCAACGCCCCCGGCCGGCCCGTGGCGGTCGACCGGGCCACCTTCGAGGCCGAACTGGACATGCTGCGGGTTCGGGAGAAGGCGCACACGCGGGAGGGCGACGCTATCGCCGCCGCCCGCCGGCGCCTGCCGATGGTGGAGATCGACCCCACGATTCTCCTGGTCGGACTGGGCGGTCCCCTCACCCTGCTCGATGCCTTCGAAGGACGCCGACAACTCGTCGTCTATTACTTCATGTGGCACGCCGGCCATCCCGCGGCCGAGCAGTGCGAAGGCTGCACCTGGGTGACCACCCAGGTCGAGGAGTTGTCGTACCTGCACTCTCGCGACATCACCTACGCCGTCTTCTGTCAGGGTCCCTACGACGAGAGCATCCGCTACCACGACTTCATGGGCTGGAGCATGCCGTGGTACTCCGCCGCCCAGGATTCTCTCGCCGCGCTCCTCGTCGGACGCCGCATCGGCAGGATGCACATCGTGTGCTACGTGCGCGAGGGCGACCGGGTCTTCGAAACCTATTGGACCACCGTCCGCGGCGTCGAGGCCATGGACTACAGCTACGCGCTGATGGACCTGACGGTGTACGGACGACAGGAGACGTGGGAGGACTCGCCTCCCGGCTGGCCCCAGCAGTGCTCCATCACGCGGACCAAGGGCGGCCCGCCGGATTGGCCCCCGGTGTCAGCGTGGCCGGAGGGGCGCCCCATCGCCCAGTGGTCCCGGCTCGAAGCTGGACGCTCCGACGATCTCGGAAGTCCCGGGACCTGAGCGGGAGGCGACAGGCGCGAGCGATCTGTGGTTATGTCTGCCTGTGCGTACGCTTCCGGTTCAGTTGTCGGATCTCACCCCGGCCTGGTTGTCCGGCGTTCTGGGTCTCGACGTCGTCGACGTGACGGTCCTCGATCATGCCTCCGCCACCAACCAACGTGTGCGTCTCGGTCTCACTTACGCCGGGTCGACAGAGGGTCCGACGTCGCTGTTCGTGAAGCTGGCTTCACCGGACCCGGCCCACCGGGAGATGATCGGTGCCAGCGCCATGGGTGAGCGGGAGGCGAGGTTCTACGTCGACGTCGCCCCGTCCCTGGATTTGCGGGTGCCTCGCTCCTACTACGCCGCCTCAGCCGATGACGGGAGCTTCGCCGTGCTCCTCGAGGACCTCGCCGCTGCCGGGTGCGCGTTCTCGGACGGCGCGTGGGGTGTGACGGCCGACGCCGCCGCCGTCGCCCTGGAGGAGCTGGCCCGCTTCCACGCCCGCTTCGAGAATCCGGCCGTGCGTGCCGCGGTCGCTCCCTGGCTGGCCGTGTCCCAGCCGCAGCACGGTGATTTTGTGGCCCAGCTGATGCGCAGTGTCCTCGACGAGCACGCCGACGTCGTCTCGCCGGCCTATCTGGCCGCCGGCAATCTGTACGTCGAGCACCACGACCGCCTCGGCCAGCTGTGGGACGCCGGCCCACAGACCTACATCCACGGGGACACCCACATCGGCAACGTGTTCCTCGACCGCGGCCGCGTCGGCTTCTTCGACTGGGGGCTGTCCCGGGTCAGCACTCCGCTGCGTGACGTCGGCTACTTCCTCACGATGGCGGTCGACCCCGAGGAGCGCCGAAAGTCCGAACGCGACCTCCTTGCGCTCTACCTCGATGCTCTGCGTACTGCCGGGGGTGCCGATATCGACTTCGATGAGGCGTGGTTCGCCCACCGGGTCCAGGCCGGCTACACCGTCGTCGCCACCTTCCTGGCCTTCATGCCGTCGTACGCAGGTGATGGCCAGGCTCTCGGGATTGCCCTGCGGAGGCATTCGGAGATGGCTCTCGATGACCTCGAGGTCGTCGATGCCATGCAGGCGGCCGTGGCCTCCTGAGCGGCCCTCAGCCTTCGAGCAGTCGCAGGGCGAGCCTCCGGCCTCGCCCCTGTTTGATCGCCAGGGCAATCCAGAGTTGGAACAAGGCATCGATCAGTGCCTCTTGGTCCTCGCCCACGTAGACCGGTCGTAGACCTACCCCTTCGATCACGGCTTCCACCGTGGGCCGGTCGACCTCAGGTGCCGAGAAGAACATGTCCGCCCTCCCGTCGGCGAATACCGGGTCGGCCATGTTCTCCCCACCGAGCGTGTTGAACGCGCGGGCATACCGAACAGACGCCGGAAGAGACGCTCTGGCATTAGCGGTCTCGGCGCCCATTTGATTGGTGGCATCGATCACCAGCTTGCCGGCCAACGAGTCCCCATGCTCTGCAGTCAGTTCCGCCACTGCCGCACCAGGCACGGCAAGGATGACGACTTCGACGTCAGCTAATGCCTGATCAATAGGAGCGACGGTCCCGTCCGCTCCGTCCGCTCCGTCCGCTCCTTCGTCGTTGGCGTGTCGGGACCCATAGCTGACCTGATGTCCCGACGCTGAGAGGGCTCGCCCGAGAGTCGAGCCGATAAATCCGGTTCCGATGATGGCTATCTTCACCAACGTCCTCTCGTTCTGCTTACCGGCCTCACATGTCGGCTTCGGGGTAGGCGGGTTCGTCCACCGTAGTAGTCGTGCTGCGCTTCGATGCTACGTCTTGCGTAACTACTCATCACGTAGTAGTCTCGGGATATGCCACGAGCAACCGTCAACGGCTCACGACAACGACCTAACGATCCTCCGATTCTGATCCTGACCAGCCTCGCCGGTGGCCCCAAACACGGGCACGCCCTCTCGAAGGACATCGAAGGGTTTGCCGGAGTCGTCCTGGGTCCGGGTGCCCTCTACGGCGCCATCACCCGACTCGAAGAACGGGGCCTCATTGAGCCCTTGGAGTCGAATGACCGCCGGCGTCCGTATCGGATCACCGCCATGGGGGCGGCCTATCTCGCCGAGGCCGTGGATGAGATGCAGCGTCTGGCCGATGAAGGGCTGCGACGTCTGGCCGTGGCCAACAAGGTGTCCGTCCGTGGGCCCCGTCCGAGAATCGCCGGCAGCCCGGCATGAGCACCCGCAGAAAGCAGGGGGATAGTGGCCCGACGAGCCAATCCCTACTCCGTTGGTACCCGGCCCGGTGGCGGGCCCGCTACGGCGACGAGTTCCTCGCCATGATTGAAGATGACCTCGGAGGAAGGCGACCGGACATGCGGTACCGGTTGTCGATTGCCCGCTCCGGGTTGAACGAGCGCTTGCGCGACGCTGGACTCGTCGGCAATGCGGTGCCGCCGTCGGAGCAGGTGAGGGGCGGCGCCCTGACCGTCCTTTGTGCATTTGCGCTGTTCGTTGTCCCCGGTGTCGCCTTCGCCAAGATCAGCGAGCACTGGGATCAGTCCTTTCAGCGAGGCCCCCGACATCTGCCCGCCATCTCCTTCAATCTGCTGGCGAGTTTGGCCGGGGCCTGTGCTGTCGCGGTGGCTCTGGCCGGGGTTGCCCTCCTTCCCGCCTTCGCCAAGTTCGTACGTTCCGGAGGGTGGCCGGCGATCGGGCGGCGAGTGAGGGGGGCCGTGATCGCCACGTTGGCGACCGCTGCTGTTGTCGCGGGCTTGGCCGTCTGGGCCAGCCATCTCACCAATCACCAACGCAACACGGGGTTCGGCTGGTACCAACTGCTCTTCGTGGTCGCCGCACTCCTTTTCACCGCTGCAGTCGCCAGCTGGTCGGTGGCAGCCGTCGCCGTCACCCGCCGTCTCGACATCGGGTCCGGCCAACTCAAGGTGGGTGGGTTGCTGGCTGTGCTGGTGGGGGCGTGCATGCCCCTGATGACTGCGGCGGCCGCGCTCTGGTGGGGGTCGATGGCGACGACCGCTCCGTGGTTCCTGGCCGGCACCGCGGCGGGGAGCTCCCCCTCACCCTGGGTCGCCAACCTCCTGGGCGTACTCATTGTGATGACGATCGCCTCGGGCGCCGGCATGTTCGGAGTGCTCCGGGTCATCCGTTCGATGCGAGCCCTTTCGATGCCCCGATGACCGCAGACCCCGATGGCCGGCGCACTCTGGCCACCATCGTCTACGGGAGTGCGTAGGAAATGACATTGCGAACGAAGTTCACGGACATCATGGGAATCGACAACCCAATTGTGTCGGCTCCGATGGGCGGGTCGGCCGGAGGTGCGTTGGCCGTAGCCAACGGCGGCGGCCTCGGTCTCATCGGTGGAGGGCGGAGCGACTTCGAGTGGATCGGGCCGCAAATCGAATGTGCGGCCAGTCATACACGCAAGCCCTGGGGGATCGGATTCCTTAGCTGGGCACTGCGGTCGGAGACGCTGCATCACGCGCTGGAGTTCGGCCCGAGTGCCGTCATGCTCTCCTTCGGCGATCCCAGGGCATTCGCCTCGGTTGTTGGCGCGTCCGAAGCCAAGCTGATCGTGCAGGTTGTGAACTTGGATGAAGCACGGGTCGCTGTCGACGTAGGAGCCGACGTGATTGTCGCCCAAGGGACGGAAGCAGGTGGCCACGGCGGCACTCGGGCCACGCTTCCCTTCGTACCCGCAGTGGTGGACCTGGTCAGTCCGACTCCTGTGCTGGCCGCCGGCGGAATTGCCGATGGTC
>Ga0302325_10010899_pt1 | contig 19644 bp, 15 predicted proteins | sample Palsa_T0_2_FD_201948 | JGI IMG/M metagenome (GOLD analysis project Ga0302325, IMG submission 201948) | Peat permafrost microbial communities from Stordalen Mire near Abisko, Sweden - Palsa_T0_2 | ecosystem: Environmental > Terrestrial > Soil > Palsa > Peat permafrost | place: Sweden: Abisko...
TGCGCTCGCTCCGAAGGCTGAAGTCATCAGCCTCGGCGGGGCGACCGAAGCGTCGATCTGGTCGATCCTTTTCCCGATTCAAAAGGTCGATCCCGCCTGGAAGAGTATCCCCTACGGTCGGGCGATGCTAAACCAGAGCTTTCACGTGCTCGACAAGGCGTTGGATGCCTGTCCCACGTGGGTCATTGGCGAGCTTTACATCGGCGGCATTGGCCTGGCCAAAGGCTACTGGAGGAATCGGGAAAAAACAGAGGCAAGTTTCATCACGCATCCGCGCGCTGGCGAGCGGCTGTACCGCACCGGCGACCTGGGCCGCCGGCTGCCGGACGGAAACATCGAATTTCTCGGGCGTGAAGATTTTCAGGTGAAGATTCAAGGGCTCCGCATCGAGCTTGAAGAAATCGAAACCGTGCTGATTCAGCACCCGTGCCTAAGCGCCGCGGTGGTCGCCGCGCGTGGCGGGCGTGATGGTCCCAAGCGGCTCATCGCTTATGTCATGTCGAAAGAACACGCGCCATCGGCAGGCGAACTGCGCGATTTCCTGCTGGCGAGATTGCCCGATTACATGGTGCCGACGGCTTTCGTGCCGCTGGACGCGCTGCCACTCACGCCGAACGGAAAGATTGACAGGGGCGCATTGCCGGAGCCGGATTTGATCAAACCCACGGAAACTTCCGTGGCGGCCCGAAATGAATCGGAACTCAAACTAACGAAGATTTGGGAAGAGGTGCTCGGGATGCGGGATATCGGCGTGAGAGATGACTTTTTCGAACTGGGGGGACATTCCCTTCTAGGAATGCAAATCCTCTCGAGGGTTTGGAAAACCTTCGATAAAAAGCTGCCGCTGGTCACCATTATTCAGACACGAAATATCGAGAAGCTATCCGCCGTTCTTCACGAAGCGGGAACGCCATCTTCGTGGTACGCGCCGATTCCGATTCTACGCCGTGGTTCGCGCCCGGCGCCGGTCGGGCTGCCCGGGCGGCATTTATAAGTGCCGGGCCGATCCACTCGCGCCCTCCAACCCCTCCTCCGCCTCGGCGGGATTACGCCGCGTCCTTGTCCTGCTTCTTGCGGATGATCGGCGTCCGCTTGCCTTCGACCACCGCCCGATTGAGCGTCACGTCGGCGATGTCCTCCCGGCTCGGGATGTCATACATCACCTCGAGCATGATCTTCTCGAGCATCGAGCGCAACGCGCGCGCCCCGGTCTCCTTTTTGACGGCCTGCTGCGCCAGCGCCCGCAGGGCGTCCTTGGTAACGGTGAGATTCACCCCCTCCATGGCCAGCAGCTTCGAGTACTGCTTGATCATGGCGTTTTTGGTGTCGGTGAGGATGAGGATCAGTTCCTCCTCGGTCAGCGCATCGAGCGCGGTGACCACCGGCAGGCGCCCGATGAATTCCGGGATCATGCCGAAGCTCAACAGGTCTTCGGGTTCGGTAAACTTGATCGCCTCGCGGGTCAGCACGTCGACCGCATCGGCGTCGCCGGTGCTGAAGCCGAGCGTGCGCCGGCCGACGCGGCGCTGCACGATCTTGTCCAGGCCCACAAAGGCGCCGCCGCAGATGAAGAGAATCTTCTCGGTATTGATCTGAATGTATTCCTGGTGGGGATGCTTGCGCCCCCCCTGGGGCGGGACATTGCAGATGCTGCCCTCGAGGATTTTCAGCAGCGCCTGCTGGACGCCCTCGCCGCTCACGTCGCGGGTGATCGAGACGTTGTCGGTCTTGCGCCCGATCTTGTCGATCTCGTCGATGTAAACGATGCCGATCTCCGCCCGCTTCACGTCATAATCGGCGTTCTGCAGCAGGCGCAGGATGATGTTCTCGACATCCTCGCCCACGTAGCCGGCCTCGGTAAGCGTGGTGGCATCGGCGATGCAAAAGGGGACATCCAGGATGCGCGCCAGCGTCCGGGCGAGCAGCGTCTTGCCGGAGCCGGTGGGGCCAATCAGGAGGATGTTGCTCTTTTCAATCTCGACGTCACCGTAGGGATCGATGCTCATCGTGCTGCTCTGGGTGGCCTGAAGGATGCGCTTGAAATGGTTGTGGACCGCGACGGAGAGGACCTTTTTCGCCCGGTCCTGCCCGATGACGTACGCATCCAACTGGCGGCGGATATCCGCCGGCTTGGGGACCTGGAGCGTGGCGGACTGGCGCCGCGCGTCCTCGTTCAACTCCTTGTCGAGGATGCCCTTGCAGACGTTGATGCAACTGTCGCAGATGTAAACGCCCGGTCCGGCAATGAGCTTGCGCACCTCCGCGTGGCTTTTGCCGCAGAAGGAGCACATGGTGAGGTTCGAGGCTCGGGCCATTGGGTTAAATCAGGTTCTTTTTAAGCTGCTCATTCCGCCATTCAGAGAAGGTCAAAGCAATTCGAGTGCCTTGAGCCCTCCGAAGTGACTCCCCCTATGAAGAGGGCGCCTCCGCCGCCTTGATCTCCGCGTCGTTGTTCGGGAGGGCCTCGGGCTTGAGTTCCTTGCGGGATTGCACCACCTGGTCCACCAGGCCGTACTCCTTGGCCTCGTAGGAACTCATGTAATAATCGCGATCCGAGTCGCGCTGGACGGTCTCCTCGTCCTTGCCCGTGTGGTAGGCCAGGAGGCGGATCAGGCGCTTCTTGAGCTTGAACATGTACTCGACCGTCCGCTCGATGTCGCTGGCCGTGCCCGAGGCGCCGCCGGAGACCTGGTGGATCATGATGTCGGCGTTGGGCAGCGCATAGCGCTTGCCCTTGGTCCCGGCGGCCAGCAGCACCGCGCCCATGCTGGCGGCCATGCCCAGGCAATAGGTCGTCACGTCGCAGGTCAGGAATTGCATCGTGTCGTAAATGGCCAGGCCCGATGTGACCGAGCCGCCCGGCGAATTGATGTACAGATTCACATCCTTCTTCGGGTCCTCCATTTGCAGGAAGAGCATTTGCGCGATGACCAGATTGGCCACGTGATCGTCGATGGGGGTGCCCAGGAAAATGATCCGGTCCTTGAGCAGCCGTGAGTAAATGTCATACGCCGCCTCGCCCCGCCCGGTCTTTTCGACCACGGTGGGGATGGGCACATAGGCGTTATCGGCGGTCCGGTGGGAGTTGGGTTCGATCAGCATGGGATTGGAAGATAGGGCATGACCGTAAACCGCGCCCGGTTTCCTGCAAGCGCGATTCTCTTCATAGGGCCTATATGTCCCATGAGACTTATGCCGGCTCCGTCGCCGTTTCCGCGATCCGCACCTCGGCGTTGGCCACCAGAAATTCAATGACTTTGCCCGAGAGGATATCCTGGGCGATCTGGTCCATGGCGTCCCGTTTTTCCAGTTCGCGCGCGGCTTTTTCCGGCGTCATGCCGAGGCGGGCGGCCATCGAGGCGACGCGCCCGCGGATTTCCGCCGCGTTGACGGTCACCTTTTCCGCCTCGGCGATCCGCTGGAGAATGAAGGTGCCCTTCAGCTTGTCCCTCGCGCCCCGCGCGGCCGCCTCGACAAGCTCCTTCTCCCCTTCCTTGATGGCTTCGTCGGCCACGCCGCGCGCCTGCTCCTGCTGGACGATGTCCGCGAGGATGCGGCGCGTCTCGCCGATCACGAAATTTTGCGGCAACTCGCATTCCACCTTGTTGACGAGGAAGCCCATCACCTGCTCCCGCTTTTGACTCGCGATATGCTCCTTCTTCTGCCGGCCCAGTTCTCCCTTCGCCAGCTCCCGGACCTCCGCGAGCGTCTTCCCCTCGACGATGGTGGCGGCAAACGCGTCGCCCACCTCCGGCAGTTTCTTGGATTTCAGCCCCTTGACGGTCACGACGTAATGAATCTTCAGCCCGGCCATTTCCTTGAGGGCAAAGTCCGCCGGCACGGCAAGATCGAACTCGCGCCGCTCATCCAGCCCGGCGCCTATCAGGGCCTCGCTAAAGCCCGGCAGGAAGGACTCCGGCGTCATCCGCACCCAGAAGCCGCGGTTGGTGGTCAGCGGCTTGCCCGCCTTCGGAAATACCTCCGAGACCGGCTTGCCGTCGATGTCGCCGTCATAGTCGATGACCGCATAGTCCTCCATCTCGAGCCCGCGCCCGTTGATGTCCTCGAAGCTGGCCGCCTGGTCGCGCAGGTTCTCGATGGCCGAGTCGACTTCCGCCTCGGAGACTTCCTCCGGGGGCACGGTCACCGGGATATTCCGGTACGGCGGCAACTCGAATTCCGGCGCCGTGACGACGGTGGCGGTGAAGTGAAGGGATTGATCGGGCGAAAACTCCACGTCCTCGACATTTTGCACCTGGAGCACGCGCAGGTTCTTCTCGGAGATGGCGGCCCGGGTGCTCTCGCTCAGGAGCTTGCGCTCGAGCTCCTCGCGGATCTGCTTCTGGAACTTGCGCTCGACGACCGCCCGCGGCGCCTTCCCCGGCCGGTAACCGGGGAGCTTCGCGTTCGCGGCGTAATCGCGCGTGATATTCTCGCGGACGGCGTTCACCGCGTCCGGCGGCAAATCGACACGGAGGGTGGCCAGGCAATTGGGAAGGGCATCGACATGGACATTCATGGGCATAAAAGAGGGGAACTTCTAAACCGGCCCCGGAAATTCGCAATCTGCAAATTCTTGAAGTCTCCTGGGATCACCAGGGGGGCCAAAAGTGGCTTGATTTGGTCGGATTTGGTTGGATTTGGTTGGATTCGGGCCGGCTCACACCACCCAGCGGCGAATCTCTTCCTCGTTCTTGAACGGTCCCACCAACGCCAGGCCCAGCCGGGCGCGGTCCAGGCAATGGCAGGCCACCTCGCGCACATCTTCGGGTTGGACCGCCATGAGGCGCTTCTCGATGTCGCCGGGATCGAGCACCTTGCGGTAGCCGAGGATCGATTCGCCCATGAACATCATCTGGTTGGTGGTGCTCTCGAGGCCGAGCCGCGTCTGGCCCACGGTGTAATCCTGCGCCTTTTTGAGCTCCTGGCGGCCCGGCGCTTTCTTGCAGATGCTCTCGAGCTCGCGAAAGATCATCCGCACGGCCTTCTGGAGCTTGGCCGTGTCCAGGCCGGCGTAAATGTTGATCAGTCCCGCATCGGCGAGCGCCACCATGCCGCTCTGCACGGAGTAGCAAAAGCCATACTGTTCCCGCAGCCTCTGGAAAAGGCGGGAACTCATGTTTTCCCCCAGGATCACGGAGAGCAGCTTGAGGGCGAAGCGCCGCTCGTCGGAGCGCCCGAAGGCGTAGAAGCCCATGGCCAGGTGGGTTTGTTCGGTCGCCTGGCTGACCAGCGAGACCTTGGGCTTGCCGTGCCGGAAGCGCCCGCGCCGGTAGCGCGGAGAGCGGCCCGAGGGAAGATGCCCCAGCCGCCCGCTCATTTCCTTGAGCAAATCCTTGTGCCGGACATTGCCCGCGGCCGTGACGATGGTGGTGCTGCCATTGTAATTCAGCCCCATGAAATCCTGGAGCATCGAGCGGGTGAATTTCGAAATGGTCTCGACGGTGCCCGTGAGCGGCTGGCCCAGCGGATGCTGCGGCCACATGGTCTCGGAGAGCAGCTCCTGGGCGCGCTGCGCCGGGTTGTCCCGGTACATCATGATCTCCTCGCGGATGACCTCGCGCTCCCGCTCGATCTCCTGCTGCTGGAAGGTCGAGTGCAGGTACATGTCGGAGAGGACATCGCAGAGCATCCCGAAGTGCTGCCCGCCCGCCTTGGCGTAATAGCAGGTGTGGTCCTCGGTGGTGAAGGCGTTGAGGTACCCTCCCAGGCCTTCGACCGCCTCGGTGATTTCCTTGGCCGTTCGCCGCCGGGTCCCCTTGAAAATGAGATGCTCGATGAAGTGCGAGATGCCGCTCATCGGCTTGTTCTCGAAGCGCCCGCCCACGCCCGCCCAGATGCCAAGCGCCACACTCTGCATGTGGGGCATCTCGAACGTCGCGAGACGGGTTCCGTTGCTGAGTTTGGTGAGTTGATACTCCATTAATAGTCCCCCCTGAAAGCCAGCAGGTGCTCGGCCAGCTCCAGATCGCGGGGGACAGTTACCTTAAAGTTCCATTCGTCATTGCGCAACAAGGCGATATTGACCCCCATCCGCTGCACCGCCGAGACCTCGTCGGTCACCATTTCCCCGGCGCCAATGACGGCCGCATAGGCCTGGAGGATCACCGGGGTGGAAAAAATCTGCGGCGTCTGCATGGCCCACAGCCCGGCCCGCTCGACGCTCTCGACCACCAGTCCCTCCTCCGAAGCCCGCTTGACCGTATCGGACACCGGCGACGCCACGCACGCCGCCCCGGTCAGGCGCGCCAGTTCGAGGCATTGCCGGATCACCTCCGGAGTGGTCAGCGGCCGGGCTCCGTCATGGATGGCCACGTGGGAGGCGCGCCCGCTCACCGCCTGCAAGCCGCTCCATACGGAAACGTGCCGTTCAGCGCCTCCCTCGACCACGCGCTTCACCTTCGCCCAGCCTTCGGAGGCGATCAGCGCCTCGAGGCCCGGCCTTTGCTCCGCCCGGGTGACGATGACGATCTCCTCGATCTCCGGCGTCCCCTCGAAGGCGGCAATCGAGTGTGCGATGAGCGGCTTGCCCCGGAGGGTGGCGAAGAGCTTGTCGAAGCCCATCCGGCGGCTGCTGCCAGCCGCGACGATGACAGCGGAGACCATTAGGGGCGAATCAGGGCAATTGCCTTTGGACTTCCTGGCTGAGCGCCTTGCCGTCCGCCCGCCCGGCGGCCTTTGCCTGGGCGGTCTTCATGACCGCGCCCATTTGCGCCTTGGAAGTGGCTCCGGCCTCGGCGATGGCCGCGGCCACCAGTTTCGTAAGTTCCTCGCCGCCAAGCTGCGTGGGCAGGTACTGGCTCAAAATCTCGATTTCCTCCTTCTCCTTCTGCGCGAGGTCGGGCCGGTTCCCTGTTTCGAAGCTCTCGATGGAATCCTGCCGCTGCTTTGCCTGCTTGCGCAGCACGGCCATGGCTTCGGCGTCGTCGAGCTGGCCGCCGACCCCATGTTTCTCGATGGCCGCGTTCTTGAGCGCGGACTTGAGCATGCGCAGTACGCCCAGCCGCGCGGCCTCCCTGGCTTTCATCGCCTCTTTGAGATCGGAATCGATTCGCTCCTGGAAAGTCATGGCGGGACAGTAAGGGAAAATTCGAAATTCGAAACTCGAAATTCGAAACCGGATTTCCTAACGGGCGCGCCATAGGGATATTCGAGCGCCTCACGCGCCAAACCCTGAAATTACCATCAATGGCGATAATCGTTGCCATCGGCGCACCGTTATTCTACGTATTTCGGTGCCTTCTCTTCTCCTCGGATGGAAAGGTAATCCGGGAGGCACAGAGCGGGTATTCGATTAGAAAGCCAACTAATGAAGACTCATCTGTTCCTCCTCACCGCGGCAGCCGCGCTGCTCGCGTTAACCAGCAATACCGCCCTCGCGCTGACCGTGGCCGTGGCGCAGGATACCTCCTCCGGTACGGACGGGCTACTCACCTCCAAGGCCGGCAAGGCGACTTCTTTGGCGGTCGCGGACGATCGAACCGCGCTGCTTGAGTTCGATCTCTCGAACCTGGACGTGGTTCCGGCAACCTTTGATGCCGGCGACGTCAAGAGCGCTATCCTGGAGCTTTACGTCATCAAGGCGAAGCCGGCCGGCGATCTCAACGTGCTTGCGGTCACCGGGACATGGAACGAGACCTTTTCCGCAAAAACCGAGTCGCTGCCCGCCATTGATTCGACCGACGTGCTGGCCACGATCCCGGCGGCGCAATTGCCCACCACCGACAAGGGCTTTGTGAGCGTCGATATCACCGGCCCGGTGGTGGCGGCATTGGAGTCGGGAACGGACCTGAACATTGCCATCGAGACATCGACCCCCGGGGCAAAAGTCACGCTCGGGAGCAAGGACGGCCCCGCTGCCGGGTATTCCGCGGCGCTCGACATCGAGGCGGGACTGGGTGGAGCAGCGGGCCCCGCCGGCCCGATTGGCCCGACCGGCCCGGCCAATGCCCTGACGATCGGCACGGTGGCAAGCGGGACAGTGCCGGCGATAACGTTGACCGGCACTTCGCCCACCCAGGTTCTTAACCTGACCCTTCCCCAAGGTCCCCAAGGCGTCCCAGGGCCCACAGGACCGGCGGGCGGGACTGGACTGACTGGAGCCACGGGCGCCACCGGCGTAGGACTCGCAGGCGCGACGGGGCCAACGGGAGTCACAGGGGCAACGGGACCCATAGGCGGAACGGGGCAAACGGGACTCGCAGGCGCAACGGGGCAGACGGGAGCGACGGGAGCCACCGGACCAGCCGATAGCCTGACCATCGGCACGGTAACGGGTGGGGTGGCAACCGCGGTGACCATCACCGGCACCGCACCCAATCAAACCCTGAACTTCGCCATTCCCAACGGCCTGCTGCCCGGTGGCAACGTCGCCCTCGGCATCGTGGCGCTCGCGAGCGACACGACCGGCTACGACGACACGGCCATCGGCGACTATGCGCTTGAGGAGAACACAGCCGGTTTCAACAATACGGCCGTCGGCATCGGGGCGCTCGCCGTCAGCTCGACCGGCAACTACAACACGGCCATCGGAAGCGAGGCGCTCACCAGCAACACGACTGGCTCTGACAACACGGCCAGCGGTTACGGGGCGCTCTTCGACAGCCTATCCGGCTCCGACAACACCGCCAGCGGCTTCAAGGCGCTCGGCCAGAACATGACCGGCTCCGACAACACCGCCAGCGGCGTCGAGGCGCTCAACGGCAACACGACCGGCAGCAACAACACGGCCCTCGGCTACCAGGCGCTTCTTACCAGCACCTCCGGCGCCAACAACACAGCCATCGGCTTCCAGGCGCTTGAAGCCGACACGAACGGCGCCTACAACACGGCCGTTGGCGAGTACGCGCTCTTCCGGAACACCACCGCCTCGGCCAACGTGGCCAGCGGCGATTATACGCTCTTCGCGAACACGACCGGCGTCGCTAATATCGCCGTCGGCAATAATGCCGGCATCAACCTCACCACCGGCGACGCCAACATCGATATTGGCGACAACGGGGATGACGTAGCTGGCGAAAGCGATACCATCCGTATTGGCGAGACGAGCACACAGAAAAAGGCATTCATCGCCGGAATTTATAGTGCCACCGCCAACATATCCGGGGGCGTGGCGGTTTACGTCGATTCCAGCGGGCAACTTGGCGTCGAGACCTCATCGCGGCGCTTCAAGCAGGACATCGAACCCATGGGCGATGGGAGCGACGCGCTTCTGTCGCTGAGACCGGTTACTTTCCATTACAAGCCGGAATTTGACCCGAAGGGCGTCCCGCAGTTTGGCCTCATCGCCGAGGAGGTGGAAAAAGCCTGCCCCGGCCTGGTAGTCCATGACCAGGACGGCAAGGTCTTTACCGTGCGCTACGAAGCCGTCAACGCCATGCTGCTCAATGAATTCCTCAAGGAGCATCGCCGCGTCGAGGAGCAAGGAGAGACCATCGCCGAACAACAGAAGCAGATTCGGGCGCTGACGGCGAGCCTTGAGAAGGTGACGCAGCAGATCGACACGGTAGCCCAGCGGCTCGACGGGAAGGATTACCAGCCCGTAGTCAATCCCATCGGCAGCGTGCCCGCCGAGTAGCCAGCCACCGGGCGGGCATTCCTGAGAGCGGCGTCCGCCAAGCGGCCGTTGGCATTAATTGTTGCCATCGACATACCGTGGTTCTACGTATTTGGCACTCACAAAGTCTTCCCGAGTGGAAAGCGAAAATCTTTGGGGATACAGCGCGAGTTGCCCTCAAAGATCATGAAAACCAACCTGTTCCTCCTCACCGCGGCAGCCGCGCTGCTCGCGTTAACCAGCAATACCGCCCTGGCGCTGACCGTGGCCGTGGCGCAGGATACCTCCTCCGGCGCGGACGGGCTGCTCACCTCCAAGGACGGCAAGGCGACTTCTTTGTCGGTCGCCGACGATCGGACCACGCTGCTCGAGTTCGATCTCTCGAACATGGACGTGGTTCCGGCAACCTTTGATGCCAGCAACGTCAAGAGCGCCATCCTGGAGCTTTACGTCATCAAGGCGAAGCCGGCCGGCGATCTCAACGTGCTTATGGTCACCGGGACATGGAGCGAGACCTTTGCCGCAAAAACCGAGTCGCTGCCCGCCATCGATTCGACCAACGTGCTGGCAACGATTCCGACAGCGGAATTTCCGCCGGCGGGAACCAAAGGCTTTGTGAGCGTGGATATCACCGGCGCAGTGGTGGCGGCGTTGGAATCGGCAACGGACCTCAGCATCGCCATTGAGACATCAACCCCCGGGGCAAAAGTCACGCTCGGGAGCAAGGATGGCCCGGCAGCCGGGTACTCCGCTGTGCTCGACATCGAGGCTGGACTGGGCGGAACAGCGGATAATCTGACGGTCGGCACGGTAACGACTGGAACGGCCACCGGCGTGACAATCACCGGCTCATCACCCAATCAGACCCTGGACTTCACCTTTGCACAAGGTCCCCAAGGCGCCACAGGCGCCACGGGAACGTCGGGCGCCGTCGGGCCGGGCGATGCCCTGACCATCGGCACGGTAACCGGCGGAACGGCCACCGCGGTGACCGTCACCGGCTCTTCCCCCGATCAGACCCTGAACTTTGACATTCCCAACGGCCAGTTGCCCAATGGCGACACGGCCATCGGCTTGAACGCGCTTCTTGGCGAGTCGACCGGCGACGATAACACGGCCATCGGCTACAAGGCGCTCTTCTCGAACACGAACGGCTACCAAAACACGGCGGTCGGCTTCAGCGCGCTCTTCTCCAACAGGGCCGGCCAAAATAACACGGCCATCGGCTACGGGGCGCTCAACCTCAACACAACCGGCGACGAGAACACCGCCACCGGCATCCAGGCGCTTTTAAGCAACACCAACGGCAACGAGAACACGGCTGACGGCTACGATGCGCTCGAGGCCAACACGACGGGCAACTACAATACGGGCACCGGCAGCGATGCGCTTAAAGCCAACATCAGCGGCTCCAATAACACTGCCGATGGCGTGGACGTGCTCGTAAGCAACACCAGTGGCTCCTACAACGCCGCCAGCGGCTGCGAGGCGCTTTATAATAACACGACCGGCGACGACAACGCGGCCATCGGCTACCAGGCGCTTTATAGCAACACGAGTGGCTACATCAACGCGGCCATCGGCTTCCAGCCGCTTTATGACAACACGAGCGGCGCCCTCAACGTGGCAATCGGCGACGATGCGCTCTACGAGAACACCAGCGGCAATAATAACATCGCCATTGGCGAGGGTGCCGGCGGGAACCTCACCACCGGCGACGCCAACATCGAAATTGGCGACAATGGTGATGATGGAACGGCCGAAGCCAATACGATCCGTATTGGCGAGATGTTTACACAGACGGCTACTTATATCGCCGGCATTGTGGGCGCGACGGCAGCCGGGGGCGTGGAGGTCTTGATCGATCCAACGACCGGTCAACTGGGCACGAAGACCTCATCGGAGCGGTTCAAGCAGGATATCAAAGGCATGGACGATGCGAGCGACGTGCTGCTGTCGCTGCGGCCGGTCACTTTCCAATACAAGCCGGAACTCGACCCGAAGGGCATCCCGCAATATGGCCTGATCGCGGAGGAAGTGGATAAGATCTGCCCGGCCCTGGTGGCGCGCGACAAGGACGGCAAGGTCTATACCGTTCGCTACGACGCCGTGAATGCGATGCTGCTCAACGAATTCCTGAAGGAGCACAAGCGCGTCGAGGAGCAAGGAGAGACCATCGCCGCGCAGGGCCAGACCATCGCCGCGCAGGAGACGCGGTTTGCCGCGCAGGAACAGATCAACGCCGGGCAGCAGAAGCAGATTCAGGCGCTCACCGCGAGACTGGAGAAGGTGACGCAGCAGATCGACACGGTGGCCCAGCGGCTCGACGGGAAGGATTATCAGCCCGCGGCTAATCACATATTCAGCGTGCCGAACGAGTAACTGAAATCCGAATTTCCTCAGTCCCTGAACACGACCGTCTTGTTCCCATGGATCAGGACCCGGTCGTGCAGGTGATAGCGCACACCGCGCGCCAGCGCGAGCCGCTCGCAATCCCGTCCGAGGCGCAGCAAATCGTCCGGCGAGTGGGAATGCTCCGCACGCACCACCTCCTGCTCGATGATGGGGCCTTCGTCCAGGTCGCCCGTGACGTAATGGCACGTTGCGCCGATGAGTTTCACCCCCCGGTCATAGGCGCGGCGGTAGGGATTCGCTCCCACGAAGGAAGGGAGGAAGGAATGGTGGATATTGATGATCCGGCCCGGCCACGCGTCGCATACCTCTGGCGGAAGGATCTGCATGTAACGCGCCAGCACCACCAGGTCGGCGTCATGTTCGCGCAGCAGGGCGGCCGTGCGGCGCAGCCCGGCGGCCTTGTCCGGGGCCTCGACGGGCACGTGCTCGAAACGCAATCCCTCGCGCTCGACCATTTCGCGGAAGTCGCCGTGGTTGGAAATCACCACCGGGATCTCCATCGGCAGCTCCCCGGCCCGCCAGCGCCAGAGCAGGTCCGCCAGGCAATGCCCCAGCCGGCTTACCAGGATGGCCGTGCGCAGCCGCGTCTTTTCCTCCCGGATGCTCCATTCCGCCTCCACTTCCGTCGCCAGCGGCGTAAAGGCCTTGCGCAACGCGGGCGTATCGAGCGCCAGCGTGCCGGTGTCGATGGCCATGCGGGCAAAGAACCAGCCCGTGATGGGATCGGTGAACTGATGCACCTCGAGCAGGTTGCCGCCGTGGAACGCCACGAAGGAGGTGAGGCGGGCCAGCAGGCCGACGCGATCCGGGCAGGCAAGTTTTAGGAGGGTCATGAAGAAAGGCTAAAGGCTAAAGGCTGAAGTATGAAGGGGCGAGGCTGCTCTTTCTTCCTTCATACTTTAGCCTTTAGCCTTCATACTTTCCCCATGTCCCTCTCCTCTTCGATGCTTCCGCTCGGCACGGTCGCGCCTTCCTTCACTTTGCCCGATGTGACTACGAAACGCCCGGTTTCGCCGGGCGATTTTGCGGAAAAAGAAGCCCTGCTGGTGATGTTCATCTGCAAGCACTGTCCTTATGTGGTCCACGTCCAAGGCGAATTGGCGCGCCTGGGACGCGATTACGCGGATTTCGCCCTGGGCATTGTCGCGATCTCCTCCAATGACCCCGTCGCCTATCCGGACGACTCGCCCGCCGGGCTGAAGAAAATGGCGGCCGAAGCCGGTTTTCGGTTCCCGGTCCTCTTTGATGAAACCCAGGATGTCGCCCGGGCTTACGACGCGGTCTGCACTCCCGATTTTTTCCTTTTCGATCGGGAGCGCCGCCTTGTGTATCGCGGGCAGTTGGATGGTTCGCGCCCGAATCGCGGTGTCTCCGATGGCCGGGACCTGCGCGCCGCCATCGACGCCGTGCTGGCGGGAAAGCCGGTGAATCCGAATCAGACGCCGAGCAGCGGGTGCGGCATTAAGTGGAAGAGGTGAATCCGATCCAGGCGCTCATTGCGGAGCGCGGAGCGGTGCTGTTCCGCGATTTCATGGAGCTGGCGCTCTATCACCCGGAGCACGGGTACTATGGGGCGGGACGGGCGGCGCTGGGACGCAAGGGGGATTACTTTACGAGCGTAAGCGTGGGGGCGTTGTTCGGGAAGTTGCTCGCGGCGCAGTTTCGCGAGATGTGGGCACTGCTCGACCAGCCGGAGGGTTTTACGATTGTCGAGCAGGGGGCCAATGACGGGACGTTCGCGGCGGATGTGCTGGGATGGAGCCGGGCGGAGGCGCCGGATTTTTTCGAGGCGCTACGGTATGAGATCGTGGAAGGGCTGGAGATGTTGCGAGTGCGGCAGCGGGAGCGGCTGGGGGAATTCGCGGGGAAGGTGACGTGGCGGACTGGGCTGGCGGAGCTCCCGCGTTTCAGCGGGGTGCATTTTTCGAATGAATTGATCGACGCGTTTCCGGTGCGCCTGGTCCGATTCCGGAGAGGGAAATGGCGGGAGATGTATGTAACGCCGGAGCTTGAGTGGCGGGAATTGCCGGCGGAGAAAGGGATTCTCGAGCGGCTCGAGGATGTGCCGCGGCTGGAGGGGTACACGACGGAGGTGAATCTGGACGCGCCGAGGTGGGCGGAGGCGCTGGCCTCGAAGATCGATCGGGGGTGGGTGGTGGCGATCGATTATGGATTCCCGCGGGAGCGCTATTACACGCCGGAACGGCGGCAGGGGACGCTCGAATGTTACGCGGGACACGCGAAGGGGCTCGACCCGCTGGCCAACCCCGGTTTTTGCGACCTCACAGCGCACGTGGAATTTACGAGCTTGGCCAGGGCTTTCCTGGCAGGCGGGATGACGCTGGCCGGATACACGGACCAGCACCATTTTTTGACCGGGCTAGTGACCGGGGCGTTTGCGGAGCGGGCGCTGACGGAAAAAGATGCGCGTCGCTGCCTCAAGACGCTGCTGCACCCGGAGATGCTGGGGACCGCGTTCCAGGTGCTGGGGATGTCGCGCGGCGTGCCGGATGGGAAGCTGGCGGGGTTTCGGTTTGCCCGCGACGGGCGCAGGGAACTGGGAATCGCTTGAAATTTTCGATTTTCGATTTCCTAAAATTGCGCGTTTAGGGACATCTGGCCGTAGGCGGCGCCGTTTTCATTGCTGAAATGGCTGTCGGCACGATGGAAGTCGAATTCGCGGTAAGGCAGGTAGCCGCCTTCGAGTTCAAGGGTGATGGCCTTGGACGCTTTCCAACTAAAGCCGGCGCCGACGCGGACCTCGTCGTATTCGACGATGGCGCCGCTGAGTTTGGGGAGGCCAACGGCGGTGCCCAAACCGCGGTCAACCCTGTAGGTGCCATCGTCCACGTCGCCGCCAAGGTAGAGGGTCAGGTCCTTGCTCCAGCCGTACTCGAGACGGGGCGTGGGGAGGATGGCATCGAGCACCCATTGGTCGTTGATGGCCCAGCGGCCGCCGATGGCGGGGAGGACGGGGAGCTGGCGGTTGATGTCCACTTCGAGGCCTAGAACCCATTGCAGATCTTCGCCGGCGATGTACGAGCCGCCGATGCTGAAGGGGACGTTGAAGTCGCGGAAACCGGTGGCGCGGGAATCGTTGTAAAAGCCGGGGTCGGCCTCGACGCGCACGAGCCAGGAATTGAAAAGCTCGAAGTCCATGCCGACGACGACATTCTCGGACTCGAGGATGTCGGGAAACGGAGCGGCTTTCGAGAAGCCGAATGTGTAGCGCTGGAAGCCGAGGCCGAAGCGGTAGATGGGCCCGTCATTAACCTGCGGCGCGATGATGAAGCGACCGCCGGAGCTTTCCTCCGAGACGTCCCCACTGGCGCCGGAGCCGAAGTTGCTGCGGGCGTTGCCGACGTAGGAGGTGTCGGCTTCGAACTCGTACGAAGTCTTGACGTTGCTGGGAGCCGGGGTGGTATCGGCGGGGATCGGAGCGGCGGAGGCGTCCGGCGCGGAGACATCACCGGCATAAAGCCCCGTCAGGGGCGCGAGAATGAGGGCAACCGCGAGAAAGGGCCGCATTTTTACCGTCCCATGTCCTTCTGGAAGAAATTGATGATTCGCTGGATGTCCTTCATCATCGCCGCGCCGGAACCCATGCGATCGAAGGGAGCCAGATCGCTGAGAGAGAGGGAGGAGAGGGTATCGACGCGCCAGACGAGGGTGGCGGCCTGCCCCCCCACGGTGACGGGCCACATCTGGTAAAGGGTGATGTACACGTAATAGCCGCCGCTGCCGTAATATTGGAGATCGAGCAACTGGGCGGAATTCGAGGATTGGAGGCTGCAAGCGGCGCCGAGGGAGAATGCGGCCTGGCCCTCGACATCGAACAATTCCCAGTAATGCCCCAGGGGCAGCGCGCCGGGGCCGCCGCTCAGCGGGGATTTGTCGATAAGGGGACGAAATGCGGCGCGAAGCTTGGGCTGCTCGTTGAGGAGGCGGCTGACTTCATCGGCGGCGCGGATGCTGCCGGCGCCGGAATCGTAAGGAGGGAGGCCGGAGATACCGTGCTGGGCGAAGGCGGACCAGCGGCGGAGCAGCACCTCGCTCCAGAAGTCTTGCACGGCGGGCGGAAAATCGCCGCCGCCGCCGGAGTTCTTGAATAACCCGGCCTCGGCCTTGCTGAGCTGGAGGTCGCCCAAATTCGGGAGTTTTTCAGTGGCGTCGGCCAGCTTGCGGGTGGCGGAATTATCCGGGATGGGAAGGCGGAAATCGGCGGTCGCAGGGTGCGCGGAGAGATCGTGGTGGAGGTAAACCCTGAGCTCGGGGTGTCTTGCGGCGTCCCAATTCTTCTCCATTTCCAGGGCGCGGGCCAGGGGGGCATGGACGAGGTAAACGGCCTGCACGCTGAGGTCGCGCGGGAAACCGAGCGCGGGCCCGCGGGCGCTGAGGACCTTGCCGCCGGCGAGGCTCGAGGGATTGACCTGGGTAAAAACCGAGTAGCTGGCAAGGTCGCCCGCGGCATCCGCAAGGACGCGCGGGGCGATGACGCCGGTGAAGAACAAGCACAGAACAAGGGCGGGCAGGCGGAGCATGGGATGAAGGATGAAATTATGAAGGGTGAAGGGGGGAGGACAAGGAAGAAGGATGAAGGGGCGGCGGGCGGCTGCTCTTTCTTCCTTCATACTTCATAATTCATCCTTCATCCTTTCCCGATGATCGTTCTGGAGCAATTGCGAAAGGTCTTCGGGGAGACCGTGGCGGTGGACCGGGTGTCGATGTCGATTCCCGCGGGGGAAATCTTCGGATTCCTGGGGGCAAACGGGGCGGGGAAGACGACGACGATGCGGATGCTCTGCGGGTTGACGCGCCCGACGGACGGGAGGGGATTGATCGACGGGCGGGATATCTGGCGGGACCGGTATGCGATCCGCCCGAAGTTCGGGTACGTGGCGCAGAGGTTCAGCCTCTACCCGGACCTGACGGTGATCGAGAACCTGAAGTTCTTTGGCGGGGCATACCGCGTGCCGCAGGCGGGGATGGAGAGGCGAATCGCGGGGCTGCTGCGGAACACGGACCTGGAGGGAAAAAGGGCGGCGCGGGCGGGCAGCCTCTCCGGCGGGATGAAGCAATTGCTGGCAGTGGCGTGCGCGCTCATCCATGAGCCGATGCTGCTTTTCCTGGATGAGCCGACCTCCGGGCTGGACCCGGTGCACCGGCAGCAGATGTGGGACCTGCTCTATGACTTGAGCAGCAAGGGGACGACGATTTTTGTAACGACCCATTATATGGACGAGGCGGAGCGGTGCACGGAGGTGGGCTTCCTGGACCAGGGGCGGCTGCTGGTGAAGAACTCGCCGGAGGGGCTGAAGGAAAGCTTCACAAGCAAACTGCTCGAACTCGAGGCGGAGCCGATCATGCCGGCGCTGGCCGCGCTGCGAAATGCGCCCGGAGTGCTGGGGGTATCGCTGCGCAGCGGGCGGGCGCGGATTTACGCGGGCGACGCGGAGACGCTGCTAACGCAGTGGCAGCGGGCGTGGCCGTTCCCGGAGGCGAGGCTGCTGGGTCATCGATGGGTCGAGCCGGACATGGAGGATGTATTCAAGGCCTACTCGCAAGGGTACCACCAGATGCTGGGGGCAACAGCGCCGGAGGCGACGCTGCATGCTTAGCCTGACAGGAATCCTGAGCGTAGCCTACAAGGAGACGCTGCACATCCTCCGGGACCGGCGCATCCTGATCCTGGTCATCGCGCTGCCGCCGCTGCTGACGCTGATCTTTGGCTATGCCTTTGACTCGAGCGCGATCACGGACGTGCCGGTATCGATCGAGGACCGGGACCAGAGCGACGCGAGCCAGGCGTTCTGGAAATCCATCGAGCAGAACAAGGCATTCCAATGGCGTCCGCGCCCGGCCCACGGGCCGGATGTGCCGGACCTCGTGCACGAGCACGTGCAGGGCAGCCTGATCATCCCCCATGGCTGGGGACAAAGCCTGACCAACGGCAAGCCGGCGCCGCTGCACCTCTGGGTGGACGGGAGCGACACGAGCACGGGGGAAGAGATCAGCGGGCAATTGCAGCAGGCGCTGGGGGATTTCCAACGCGACTCGCGCAACCAGATGATCGACAACCTGCCGGTCGAGGTGTTCGACATGGCCGAGAAACTGCCGCAAGAGGTGCGCGATGAATTCGGCTCCGCGATGGAGCCGTGGACGTTGAAGATGGAAGTGCTCTACAACCCGCAGCAGCGGTTCATCGATTACGTGATCCCGGGGATCATCGGGCTGATCCTGCAATTGCTGACCGTCACGCTCATGGCGTGCACGGTGGCGCGGGAACGGGAGTCCGGGACGCTCTATCAACTCATGGTGACCTCGCTGCGGCGGACGGAGATCGTGATCGGGAAGGTGCTGCCGTACCTGGGGCTCTCGATCCTGCTCATCGCGATGGCGGTCGCGGTGGCGTACTTCCACTTTGGGACGCAATTTCAGCATCTCTGGGTGTTGAGCCTGATCTGCTTCCTCTTCCTCTGCTGCTCGCTGGGGCTGGGGCTGCTGATCTCCTCATTTTGCCAGACGCAGACGCAGTCGATCCAATTCGCCGTGTTCTACCTGCTCCCCGTGCTGATGCTTTCCGGGGCGTTTGCGCCGCTCGAGCAATTGCCCCCGGCCATCCAGATGATCGCGCAGACCTTTCCGCTGACGCACTTCTGCCACGCCTTCCGAATGGTGAACATGCACAGCGTGGACATCGGTTTCATCGCGGGCGACCTCGTCTTTATGCTGCTGGGAGCGGTGGTATCGTGCGCCGGGGCGGCATTGCTGCTGCAACGCATCCAGGAGTGAGGAAACGCGGGGCGGGCGCTTTTCTCTTCTTCCTTTGCGCCTTTGCGGCTTTGCGTGAGACACTCTTCCGGCTGTTTGGAAATGTCCCTGGCCAGCGGACACCGGCGGCTTTTATGCCTCACGCAAAGCCGCAAAGGCGCAAAGGAAAAGAGGAGAAATCCATCGACCAAATCTCTTTGCCGTCTGGGAAAAGCGATGCATACTATCGGCCCGATTGATGGCGAACCAGGTCGCCGTTTCCCAGAGTGAACGCCAATGTAGCTCAGTTGGTAGAGCAGCTGATTCGTAATCAGCAGGTCGCGGGTTCGAATCCCGCCGTTGGCTCCAATTGAAATGGATTGAACAAAAGGTATTTACGGAAAACGGATCCAGGCCCAAGCGGCGATCATGGCTGCTGTTATCGCCCGAATGATTCGCGAATCGCGCGAACGGGGCGACAACTAAATTGATACGATCGGCAGCCGGATAAGCATGGTAGTCCCACACCCGACTTTGCTCCTGGCAAAAATCTCTCCTTCATGGGCCTCGACCACGGCCTTGGCGATGGCCACGCCCAGGCCCGTTCCGGTGGGCTTGCCCGATGTCACAAAAGGCTCGAATATTCGCGGCAAAAGCTCCGGCGCAATGCCGCACCCCGTATCGGAGATCGAGATGCAAAACCGGTCCTGCTCGATTTGCGTATTGAGGCGCAAAACGCCCGGCGCGCGCATTGCTTCGATTGAATTCCTGATCAAGTTCAAGAGTACTCGCACGAAACGGCCCATATCCACATTGAGAGTGGGATTGCAGCCGATCTCGCGTATATGGTGGATGTGTTTCGGTATCATCCTGAGCATGCGCATATCGAGTTCCTGCAAGACCACGGAAAATGGCAATTGCGC
>Ga0302325_10010900_pt1 | contig 19643 bp, 16 predicted proteins | sample Palsa_T0_2_FD_201948 | JGI IMG/M metagenome (GOLD analysis project Ga0302325, IMG submission 201948) | Peat permafrost microbial communities from Stordalen Mire near Abisko, Sweden - Palsa_T0_2 | ecosystem: Environmental > Terrestrial > Soil > Palsa > Peat permafrost | place: Sweden: Abisko...
GGCGCGTTCAATCGCACCTAATCAAAGCCAATCAAGGTAAAAATGACGAATGGGACGCTAAAGGGACATGCCAGGGCCCCTTGTGTCCTTTGTGTCGTTTTTGGTTAGAGCAGTAAGGCGGAAAAGAAAACTTACGGTAACTTATGCTAGCTTACGGCCAAGAAAAAAGTGTTGCGTCCCGGAAGGGTCGCACCTTCCCTTCTTTGATCAAGCCCAGTCGCACCTAGTCGCACCTGGTCAAACCATTAGCCTGCGAAAAACGCCTTTTGACCGCGAAAAACCCGAGTGCTCGAAGGCGGACCGGCAAAATTTGCCGGGCGGTCATTAGGATGACCAGAGCGCCTCACGGTAACTAACGGCTCTATTAAAATCTGCGAACCGGCCTTTCAAAGCGTCCAGCCGCAGGCTTGGGACAGCCGCACCAGGGCGTAACCCAGCAAGCCTGTGACGGGCAGGGTAAGAATCCAGGCCCAAACCATGCGTTCGACCACGCTCCATTTGATGGCATTGAAACGCTTGGCGCAACCGACACCCATGATGGCGGCTGATATATTGTGCGTGGTCGAAACAGGTATCCCCAGCACAGAAGCCAAGCCGATAACGGTGGCCGAGCTGGTCTCAGCCGCGAAGCCATTGATTGGATGGAGTTTGACCATTTTGTGTCCCAGCGTCTTGATGATGCGCCAGCCGCCCACTGAAGTGCCCGAGGCCATGACCAAAGCGCAGGTCACCTTGATCCAGGTCGCGATCTCCAAATCCTTCCCCGGCATTGGCGGGGCCGAATGCAGAAAAGCCAGCCAGCCCGGCAAATGATCGAACGTGCCCGCCTTGGTGGCCGAGAGCAACGAGAGAGCAATAATGCCCATGGTTTTTTGGGCATCGTTAGTCCCGTGCATGATGCCCATGGCGCCGGCGCTAAACATTTGGGCGACGCCAAAAAAAGCGTTCACTTTGGAAGGGCGCTTGTTCCATAATGTCAAGTACAGGAAAGCCATCAAGATGAAACCGCAAACAAATCCGAGGAGCGGCGAAAGAAACATGGGCACGATGACCTTCCACAACAGCCCCTTGCCCAGGTACCAGTGCACCGAACTGGGCTGCGCCCAAATAATGACATTCCAGCGGTTGTGCGAAGCCGCCAAGGCTGCGCCACAGAGGCCGCCGATCAAAGCATGACTGGAACTGGACGGCAAACCGAACCACCACGTGATCAAGTTCCAGGCTATGGCTCCGAGCAAAGCGCAAGCAATGATATCCGAGGTGATCGCCACCACGCCGGAATCCACCAGGCCGCCGGTGATGGTCTTGGCGACGGCCGTCCCCAGGAGGGCGCCGAAAAGATTGGTGGCGGCGGCCAGCACGATGGCCTGCCGCGGCGTCAAAACTTTTGTTGACACCACCGTGGCGATGGAATTGGCCGTATCGTGAAATCCATTGATGAATTCAAAAGCCAGGGCGATCACGATGACCGTCACGATGAGAGTCATGGCGGGTCAGGAGTTTTTGAGCGCGATATTGGCAATGACGTTGCCGACGTCCCGGCAACGGTCGATGATCTTTTCCAGCAACTCATAAAGGTCCTTGCGCGCGACCACGGTGACTGCTTCGTATTTGCCCGAGAAAAGATCGCGCAGGGACTCCGTCATGGCTTTGTCGGCTTCGCCCTCGAGATACTGCATCTTGTCGTTGAGGCTGCGGATTTCTTCCAGATGCACGCCTTTGCGCAGGCTTTGGACCATGGCCAGGACGTTGGCAGTGGCCTGGGCCAGAAGATCAATCTGAGGGACGAAATTGACCCCTTTGATGTGCTGAGGTGTCAACAATAAGCGGGTGCCGAATTTTTCCACCGTTTTCGGAATCCGGTAAAGGGCATTGGCCAGACTTTCGATGTCCTCGCGTTCCAAGGCCATCACAAAGGTGGAATACACCGCCTCGCTGATCTTGCCGCGCAACTCTTTCTCTTTGCGGCGCGACTGCACGAACTCATAGGCGAGCGTGGTCTGCGTGGGATCAGCAATCAGTTTGACCAATGCTTCCACGCTGGCCCGCGCTTCCTGGGCACTAGCCTCCAAAAGGTCAAAGAACTTATCCTTATGGCCGAACAGTTCCTGGAAAGAAAACATAGACCAAGCTTTCTAGCGGCTAGAACCAGCGCGGTAAACAATTTATTTGTGACTTTCTTGTGTCGCGCTTTTAGACATCCCTTGCAGCTCAAGGTATCTTTGATCCCTCGTGTATGCTTTTGATTTCACTTTGGTCCCAGTCGTGAATCATCTGCATCGACTTCCTGGTTTCATCCAACAGTTGCCGGGCTTGCTCCGGCGTGCGCACCACCTTGGGACGAAGGAAGACCAGGAGTTCGGTGCGTTTGACGGATTTGTCTCTTTTCCCGAAGATGAGATTCAATCCCGGAATGCTGCCCAGGATGGGCGTTTTGTAGCTGTTATCATTAATTTGCTTCTGGATGATTCCGCCCAACACCAGCGTCTCGCCGGCTTTGGCAGTCAGCTCGGTGCGAAATTGAGCAGCGTCAATAACCACTTGGGAATTAATTTGCATGGGATCTATGGTCGAAGATTCGGTCCGGATGCGCAACTGCACGTCGCCAGTGTCATTGATGTGAGGCTCGACTTCGACGATGACGCCCACGTTCCGATAAGCGATGGTTTGTGAACTGCCGCCCAAGGAAGGATTGACGGTGCCGGTTTCTATGGGGACGGATTGGCCGACAAAAAGTTTGCCCAGGTCGTTGTCGGAAATCGTAATCTGCGGCTCGGAGATAACCGTGGCGTCCGCCTTTTCGTGCAGGAATTGGATGAGGAAATCCAGGCTGATGTTGCCGGTCAAGACTCCTGAGCGCAAACTGGTCAGAGCCTGAGCCACCGAGGCGGCGGTGCTGCTGCCTCCGGCATTGAGGGGATTATTGACTGCCGTATTTCCGCCCACGCCCTTCACATAGGTTCCACCGATATTGGGCATAAGAGAGTTTTGATAATCAGCCCCGGAAAAGACCTGGCTTCCATTGGGCGAATAGCGCACGCCGATTTGGCTCAGGTAATCTGCGGAAACCTGGACCAGCTTGGCGTCAATCAAAACCTGGGGAGGCGGCACGTCCATATCTTGAATCATGCGGCTGACTTGGGCAAAAAGGTGAACATTGGCCGTGACCAACAAGGAACTGCTGGCTTCGTCGGGCACGACCCTTACCCTACCCACCAGATCGCTCACTGGACGATCCGTGCTCTTATCGCTTGCGCCGTTGCGCCCGCCGGCGTCCGGCGGCCCGCCGAGCCAGGAATAATAAGGATCTTCTTTGACGACCTGTTCCAGCGAAAAGTCGTCCGCGGTGGGGGTGGTTTGCGGCTGCTGCTGCGGTTGCTGCTGTGGCTGGTTGGCGCCGTTGGGATTCTGTGGATTGACCGGCCGCAGAGCCTGCGAACCATTCTTGGCGAAGAGAATATTAATGCGGTTGGCAATTTTCTGGGCATTGCCAAAATTCAATCGGACGTGGTAGGTGGTATCGCCGGCCGCGGAAGGCTTGTCCAATTCCTTGACGATGGCGATGACGGCATCCAGGTTCTCTTGCGAGTTGGCGGTAATGATGAGGGCATTGGCGGCCGCCTCGCTCGAGATGCGCACTTTTCCGTAAAGCCTCCCTACGTCCCGGTCTGGTGTCGGTGCCGGATCATCGTAGAAATAATAGGATCGCTGCGCGGTCTTCTTAAGAAATAAATCGTTGAGGACGTCTTCAATGTCGCCCGCGCTGACGTTCTCCAAGGGCACGATTTTCGGGGCGAGGTTGTTGTCCGAGATGGGCTCATCCAAGGCCGCGATCGTGCTGGCAATGGCGTCCATGGCGGACGGTGGCGCTTGGACCAGAATGGCATTGCGGCGGCGATCAGCCACAAAACTTACCTTTTTCGTGTCCTTGCCATTGTTGTTGCCGCCGCCGAAATAGAAGAAGCGATAAGGACCGTTGTTATTGTCCTGATCTTTGCCAAGGTCCTGCAACTGCTTGGTGACGTCCTGGGCGTCGGCGTTTTTCAATTCAAAGGTCTTCATGACTTTGTCTTGGGCATCCGCTGTATCCAGCGAATTGGCAAACTTCTCGATCTCTTTGAAATTGGCCGCGCTGGAAAGGACCATCAGCGCGTTGGCGTTATCGCTGGCCGTAACTTCGATAATCTCCTTGGATTGCCGCCCCGTGAGCTTCTGATAAAGTGGTTCGATTTGTTTGGCCAAATCCTGCGCATCCACGTTTTTCAAGTTGATGGCGCGCACGATCACATCCTCGTTTTTTTCCACATCCAGGGCGCCGATCAATTTGGCGGCCGCCGTAAGGTTATCATTGTAATCAGTGACAATCATGAGATTGGCCCGGTCGTCCGTCACCACCACGGAATTGGTGGAAAGAACACTTTTGACCTTCTCCGTGATTTCGGCCGCCGGCAAATGTTGCAGGGGAAAGACCCGAATCAGGCGCTGACGGCCTCCGGGAATGGCCGTATTCTCTCCGCCAATTAATTCCGGGCTGAGATTGATTTTGGATTCCTGGTCGGCCGGCACAATGAGAATCGACTTGCTGGTTTCGATGGCCGCAAAACCCTGCATGCTCAAGGCTTGATAAACCATCGTAATAGCTTCCTCCCGCATGACCTTTTTCGTCGCGACTATGGTGACCTGGCATTGCACCGTGGGAAATTTGATGACGCTCTTGCCGGTGTTTTCACATAGCCACTGAATGACCTGGTCAATCTGCAAGTTTTGAAAACTCAACTGGATCATATCCGTCGGCAACTTCTTGTCTTCGACCGCGTTGGTGGAGGCGTCGGGTGCATTGGTGGGTGTGACCACCGCGTTTTGGGCGCGCGCGGCGGGCGTTGCACACCAAAAGAAAATCGCCGCAAGACAAAGCGAAAATATCACTTTGGGTTTACGGAAAATCAGAGGCCGGCTATTGATTGATTGCATCATGGGATCTCCTTTTGTTTGGGCGAAAAAGTTTGGCTGGCCAAGGCGTTGGTCGGCACCGCACTTTGAAAAGATGCGGGCGCATTGGTGGATGGGGCATTTGTGCCGGCAGTATTGGTGGAAGGATTGGGCATAAGGCTCTCTCCGCCGATGCCGTCGAACAAGGTAAGCTCTTTCTTTTCCCCACCTTGTTCCACCAGCACGCGGTTGATACCAATGCGAAGCAACTTGATGCCCCCTATTTCGCCGCCAACTTTGACGGGGCCTGTTTGCCCGTTGGTCGCTTGGATAAAGGCCTGTTCCTCAACAATGCCGATCAACACCATGGGCATCGGATGCATGATCGGACCAAAAATTTCGCTCTCAATAATCTTATCAATGTGAGACTTAATTTCCGGGGGGAGCGTGACTTTTTTCCTGCCTCCCCCTCCGGGTCCGCCCGGCATTCCGCCCATCATCGCCATCATTTCGGGAGGCATGCCTGGAGGTAAATTCGGCGCGCCGTGGCGCGGACCGTGTTTTGGAGAGTCTCCGGGCTTTGGGCCTGAATCGGTATTCGTCTTTCCTGCGCTCGTACCGCTGGATTTAGCCAAGGCGTTTGTAGCTGCGGCAGCATTCGTCCCACTCGCTGAATTTGTGCTGGCCACATTTGTGCCATTGGTTCCAGGCCCATTTGCGACGGCTGTATTGGTTTCCTTATGGGCAGCCTCCGGGGCATCGTTAGTTACCTTTGCCAGCGTCGGCAGCGACGGTATTTCCAAGTGCGCCAAGGGATCGCCGCGCAGTATCAGATAGCCCAATTGCCAGGCCAGCAACGCCGCCATGGCGAGGCAGACGATTTTGATGGGGCGCTCAAACCGTTCAAGCATGGGAGACCTCCTCCTTGGGCTTCCAGGCGTCAAAATCAAGAACGTCGATCGTCAGGTTCACCTTGATGCCATTGGGCATGCCTGGGTTGGCGCTGAATCGAACGCTGTCAATGATGACCGGAAACCCAATCCGATCCAAGGTGTGCATCAAAGCCATGACGGAGGGAATTGGACCCGTGCCTTCAAATTGGATCGAACCGGCTTCTTTGGCCGAAGCGCGGCCCGGCGTTTCCCGGATCGGGCCTACGCCCACTCCCTGAGACGCCGCCGCTTGTTGGATGGCGGCGCTGGCTTCGGCCATAACCGAGGCCCGCTTGAGTTTGGCCGGGTCCATGTTGAAGCGTTCCATCATGCTCGTGGCCGTGGTGACTTTCTCTTCGTAGGGCTTAATAACGTTCCGCAAATCCTGGGCTTGTTGAACGAGCTTATCGTAGGCTTCCCGGCGAGCCACGAAATAGCTCCGCACGTCCGGGCCGTAAAGCAGAGCGAGATAAACAACGACACAGACGGCCGCAATGCGAATGGTGCGCTGTTCTTTGGGAGTAAGGGGGCGGCTCATGGTTGAGAAGGTGGTGGTTTGCGCGAAGGTTTCTTCGCGGGTTTCGGCATATCCGGTTGCTGGGAAGGTTCTGTTGGGTTGGGCGAGATTACAGGTGGTGGTGCTGCGCTCGCGGCCATGGCCTCCTCTTTTTTCTTGCCGGGCAGTTCCGTCGGCAAAGGCTTCCGCAATTCAACCGATTTTAATGCCGCCGTCATCCGCACGTCAACGCGCCGGTCGGGGGTCGGAGATTGGTCCTCAACGACCACATTTTCAAACCAACCGGAATCGACTAGTTTGGCGCGAAAATCGCTGACCTGTTGGGCACTGCCGAATTTCATCCGAATGGAAATCTCCTGATGCCGGCCCATGGAAAGCTCGTCCAAATGCGTCCCTTGCGGCGCCGACCTGGCCATCAAGTAAATTGCGTCCAGATACGGCGGCTGGTTCTGACGGAGGAATTTGAGGAAGTCCAATTCTTGATCAATGGTGGCAAGGCGGCCCCGATCTGATTCCAACGCAGCCAATTTCTTTTCGAGAAACGGTTTGAGGATGATGGCTTCCGCGTAAGGGAAGCAGAGAGCAGCCAACGCCAGGAGCGCCGCCGCCGCGGCCCATTTCCAAATTGGGGCGCGGGTCAATCTGGCTGGAGCAGAACCGCCATTAAGGGCGAGAATCAGCGGGGCGGATGCGCGGTTTTTTTCGGATGATTTCTTTAGACCGGCGATCGCGGCGGTCGGACTCGCTCCACAAGCCAACTCCAAGCGCTCGCAAGAGACACCGCTGACCCCAACGCCTCCCAACAGCAGCGCTATTTTGGAATCACGCGCGCCTTTCCCGGTCAAATAGAGCTTTTGGCCCAAAGAGGAGGGTTTGAGGATCGCGGCCAGCGCGGTCAAGGCGGTTTCCATGGCCGCTTGCAACAACTGGCCTTGCGCGCCCAAAGCCGTCCCCGGGTGATCCAGCGTCATCTTGAGTTTTTCCGCCTCGTCGTGGCCGAGCCCCAATTTTTCCTTAATCGAGCGGGTGACGGCTTCGCCGCCCCACGCCAGAATGCGAATGGAAACAGGCATGCCGTCTTCAAAGGTCACCAATTCCGAATGCGTGCGTCCGATGTCGAGCACGGCGTAAGAACCAAACAGGACCGGCTGCAGTTCCGCCCGCGCCAGAGCCGCGAGGGTGAAGGATGGAACGATACCGCACGCGGCCAGGACCTCGGCGTATTCCGTCACTACTTCCTTTTTCACGGCTACGACCAATAATTCTTGCCGAGCCGGGCTGCCGTCGGCCGTCGGTTTTGGCTGGCCGATCAATCTGTAGCCCCAGGCCAATGCGTCGGGCGAAAGAGGAAACTCACTTTCAATTTGGAGGCGCAGCACGCTCTTGAGTTCCTCTTCCGAAGAGGCGGGCAGGTTCAAGCGGCGAATCGAAACGCCCCGCGCGGTGATGGCGCAATAAGCGGCGCTTTTCGTAACTCGTCCGCTTTTGCTCAGAAATCCGCGCAGGCTCAAGATTAGTCTTTCACGGCAAAGATCAGTCAGCCGTCCGTTTTCGCCGCGCTCAATGGGAAAGGCAAAGGCGTCTTCGCCGTGGACCGCTTGCAAAGAGCTTTGGCCAATGTCAATAAAAAGGCCGGCGGTGGTCGATGTTTCAAGCCCCTTCATAAGTCTTCACGGTAAGCAAGCGTCTCCACATCCTCACGGCCTATATGAACAATGGACTCAATGCGCTGGACCGTTCCCGACGAATTGATTTTTCCTTCGCATATAATGCGGTAGGTTTCTGAGCGCGAGGTTATGAGTGGAACAACTTGTTTAAAGATGGCGCGTGTCATTCCGTCCACCTTGAGAATCCCGGCCACATTGTCAAAATAGCCGGTGGATTTGCGATAGTTGATGATGGCCTGCGCCAGAGTGCGATCCACGCCGGGAAGGCAAATGAGGACGTCGAGGCTGGCGGTATTGACATTGATTAAGCCTGATGAATCTGTTCCGCCGGCCAGTGTCAATTGGTCGGCGATTTGCTCCAGCAAATCCTGATTGATTACAGTCGCGCCCGAATTGTTCTGCTGGTTGCCTCCTTGTTGATTTTGTTGATTCTGGTTCTGATTTTGCGGGGTGACGGAAAGAAGATCATCCAGAGAAGTGAATGCGTTCTGGCCCCGATAAGAGACAATGGCCCGGGCAATGTCTTGAGTGATTCCAGGAATTCCCGTTAAGGCCGTCTCATCGGCTGTTTGTGGGTTAATACGATCTTTGCCCGAAGCGTCCACGTCCTTGTCCGTATCCGTGACCGTGAGTAGAGCGGCCCACCCTGGGCTCGGAGGCGGAGGACGCTTGGCGCCGGGCAAATCCGAGGTGGCCGAATCTTCATCGCTATCCAGGAAACCATTTTGATTTTGGTCGTTGCCAAAAAGAAGGCCTGAATTAACGCCACGCACCATAAGCAACTCCCTCACGGTTTGAAATGGGCCGTTGCGAGGGAGATACGGCGGCTTGAGGGACATGTAATAGTCCGAATTCGCGCCGCCTCCCTGCTGCTGTCCCGCGCCCTGCTGCGCCGGTGTGGCAGGGGTTCGCCATCCGACGATATCGTTCAAAATATCGGTCGTCATGCCGGCGAGGTTCGTCAATTGGTTGGGCTGCGCGGTGTTCACATTCAAGCGGCTTTCTTCGTCGCTAATGCCATAGATGATGGCTCCTCCCTCTTCCTGCGAGGCGCGATGAAAGACTTGGAATTTGCCGCGACCCAGGGAGACGTTCTTGAAATCCTTCGCATCATTATAGAGAGACCCGGAATGATTCTTGGCTGTCCCCTGCCGCGTTATGACATCCTGGAAGATCAGCGCCTTCGCTCGCTCAACGCCGGCCAGGGCCAGATAATGCGCCTGGATACGATCGCCGTAATTCTTGACTACCTGCAAATCCATGCGCGCCGTATGCAAAACTCCAATGACCATCACCGACAACAGCACCATGCACCAAAGCACGCCGACCAGAATGGATCCTTGCCGGGTCATTTACTTCCCGCCTCCTGGATTTTGGCCGGGTTGCACGGCGTTATTTCCTGGGTTTGAGTTGTCAGGCGCAGTCGATCCTCCGCTTGGGGCAGGCACATCCGCCAGTTCCAGGTGAACCACGGTTTGGAAAACCATCGGCGGCTCTTTTTTTTCCGCGACGCTGTCCGGATTCAAATCCAGTGCCAGAGTGATGCGCACGGCTTCGGGGAATCCCGAAAGATTCGGCGCTTGGGTGGAGGTGTATTTGACCTTCTTTTTTATGCTGGCGTCCCCCCAGGTGTCGTACCAATCAAGCCCGTCATAGTACTCGAACGTCAAACCTCGCAAGCCGGGCACGATTTCCTCCTTGGTGCCACCGGCGAGTGGATCAGGCGCGATGTGCGGATTGTGCCTCCGCCAAAGGCTGTAATTTTTCGAACCGCGCGATTTGTCCACGAAGTAGCTGACCTGGCAGTAATCACCTTCCCCGGGCCGGCCCGGCGTGTAATAGTGTGTGGCGAAATCCAGATTGTCCGCTTCCATTTCCCCGATGGTGCGCTGGTCTCCCACGAAGTCGAAATCCGGGCTAAGCGAGCAAGCCGAACGAAGCTCCGCGCTCATCATCGCCAGCGCGACGCGAGCGCTTTGCAGGGCCTCCGTTCGCGGCTCAATGAGTTTCTGGCTGGCGACCCCAGCGCTCAGGCACATGTAGGAAGCGACCAGAATGATGGAAGCGACCGCCGCGCTAATGGTCAGCTCGATGAGCGTGAAACCGCCGGCTTTTCCTTTCAGGGCGTTCAGTGGCTCCTCCTGTTTCTTTTCTTCGCCTTGTCGAGGTCTCTTTTCTTCTGCTTGGCCTCGCTGGCGCTCTTGCTGGGATAATCGGAATCAAAAAGCAAAGTGGTGAGCTTGAAAAGCTCGGCATCCGTCTTGGCGTCTTTCACCACCACATCGACTTGATGCAAACCGTCCACATCCGAAGCAGCTACAGTTTGTTCCCACTTATATTTCTGAAAATTATCGCCAAAGTCCCCCTCCGTCGTGTCGTCGGTCAGAACACCGCTGGCCCGCAAGGTCTCGATCTGCCCGGCAGCCAAGGTCACGATGGTAGTTTGTACTTCCGAATCCTTGGTTGAACCCAGGGCCGTCGTGATTCCTCGCGTCAAAGCGACCAGCGCCACGCCCATAATCAAAATGGCGCACATGACTTCAATCAAAGAAAAGCCGCTTTGGGAGAATCGAGAGTTCATGGGTGCTCCACCGCTTTGACTTGCACGCGCGAGGTGATGGGATTGATGCGCAAGCCGAGGCGGTAACCATCGCGGTCAACCAATTCAATCATGCGGTCATCGGCGGTGCCATCCGGATAAAAAGTGACCGCCTCTTCCAAGGGGGAAGACGAAAAATCACTCGAGACGCCAGAACTGCCGGAATTATCATTCGGCCCTTCCCCATTATCATCCGGCGGCTTCATTCCCTGCTCAAGGACATGGATCGTAATATGCGAATCGAGCGTGCCCGATCCTCCCGGGATGTCCTTGGCCGGCGAAAACTGCGACCCACCCCGCGAACTGGACTCCAAAAAATAGCGGCGCGCAAATCTGTCAATACGAACACGGTAAGGGCGATTGACAGAAATAGCCCGGCTGCTGGCGACATTGCAGGCGCCGGCCAGGGCGCGGCTGGTGGCGCGCAACAAGGCATCCTGAAAAGTGCCGTGCATCTCGGCCACAATCGCAGCGCTCATGATGCTGATGATGACGACCACCACCAACATCTCGACCAGCGTAAAGCCGTGGAGGCCGCCGCTCTTTTTTGGTTTGCAGGCCATTCCTACCAGTTTCCAATTTCAGCGCCTTCGCCGCTGCTCTTGTCCGGGTCTTTGGCCCATAAGTCGGGTCCGCTGGCATGATGTGTGCCTGGATATCTGTATAGGTAAGCCTGTCCCCACGGGTCGGGTCGAAGCAACTTGACGTAGGGGCCGCGCCATTTCCCCTGGTCGTTGGCCGGCTTTTCCACCAATGCCTTCAAACCTTCTTCGGTGGACGGATACGTATCCATTTGAACGTTGTATCTTTCCAGCGCGGAATCCAATTCGGCGATATTAGCTTTGGCTGTGGCGACTTTGGCATCATGAGTGGTGCCGATGAACTTCGGTATGATCGTTGCGGCCAGGATGCCGATGACGATCACCACCACCATGATTTCGACCAAGGTAAAGCCGCCTTTTCTGTTTTGTGACGTGCGTAGTTTCATTTTGTTATTTTTGGAGAGCCTGACTCATATTGAAAATCGGCAGCAGGAGCGCAATGACCATGAAGCCGACCAACGCGCCTACGACCAGAATTAAGATCGGCGCCAGCAGGGAGATCATCGTTTTGGTATGGGCCCGCATATGGCGTTCCTCGATGGCCGCCACTTTCAAAAGCATTTCGGGCAACATGCCGGATTCCTCGCCCACACTGATCATTTGCACGACGGTCTTGGGGAAAATGCCCAGTTTGCGCAGAGGCGCGGCCAATGAATCGCCGCCGCGGGTCTCTTCGGCCACTTGGGCTATGAGTTTTCCCAGCACCAGGTTGCCAATGGTTGACTCCACGATTTTCAAGGCCGGCAGCAGCGAAACGCCGCTTTGGGTCAATGTGCCCAGCGTGCGCGCAAACCGGCTCAAAGCAGCCGAGCGAAATATCCCACCCAAAACCGGCAATTCCAGTTTAAGACGGTCCAACGTCTCCACCCCTTTGGGAGTTCGCAAAAACCAGCGCAATCCCGCAAACACTCCGACCAACAAGACAAGGATCAGGATCCAGTACTCTTGAATGAATCCGCTGACGCGCAGCAAAATCAACGTGGGCAAAGGCAAAGTTGTGGCCATTTCGGTTAACATGCTGAAAAGCTTTGGCATCACGACCGTCAAGAGCACGGTCACTGTGACAATGCCGAAGCAAAGCACGAAGACCGGGTAAGCCACGGCTCCCATCACCTCGCCGCGCAACTCGTCCTCATGCTCCAGCAAGTCAGCCAGGTCGGCCATGACTTTGGGCAGAGCGCCCGCTTCTTCACCCACACGGACCATGCTTATATACAGACGGCTAAACAGCGCGGGATGCTCCCCCAGCGCGCCCGAAAGCGACGTTCCTTTGCGGACGGAATCGGCAATGCTAAGCACCACCTTGCGCAAGGCCAGGTTTTCCTCCTCTTCGCCCAAGCCTTCCAGTGCTTGTGGAATTGGAATTCCTGCGGTCAACAACGCTCCCATCTCACGGGTCAAGGCCGTAATATCCTTTCTCTTGACTCCCCCGCCAAAACGCATCGACCCTTTTTCCACTGGCGCAGGCGAAACTTTGACAGGCACGTTCTGCTTAGGAGCATCGCAGAGTTCCAGGTTGGACGGAAATAGTCCCTTGCTGCCCAACAACTGCAAGGCTGCGCGGCGATCGGCCGCTTCAATGACCCCTTGCACGGCATCGCCACCGGAGGCAATTGCCTGGTAACGAAAGGCTGTCATTCCCAGACATCTCCCGAGGAGACTCGTATAATCTCCTCCAAGGTGGTCATGCCTTGGGATGCTTTTCGCAACGCGTCCTGGTGCATGGTTATCATGCTCTTGCGGGCGGCGGCTTTAAGGGTGGCATTGGAATTCTTGTGCAGAATGAGTTCCTGCATTTCCGGCGTGATCGCCAGCAACTCAAATATCCCAATGCGCCCGCGGTAGCCAACGCCCCGGCATTCTTCGCATCCGGCTCCGCGATAAAATCGCCCGGTAAGCTTTTCGCCGTTCATGGATTCCATTTTTTCCCGAATGGCCGCCGGCACTTCTTCCTCGACCCGGCACTGGGTGCAAATTCGACGCAACAGACGTTGCGCCAGCACTCCTTCGAGTGAGGAAGAAAGCAGGAAGGCCTCGATCCCCATATCCAAAAGCCGCGTCACTGCGCCGGTCGCATCGTTGGTGTGCAGCGTGCTGAAGACTTGATGGCCCGTCAGCGCGGCGCGAATGGCAATCTCGGCCGTTTCGGCGTCGCGTATTTCTCCCACCATGACGACGTTGGGATCTTGTCGCAGAATGGCTCGCAGGCCGGTCGCGAACGTGAAATTCCGGCTTGGCCGCACCGGGATTTGCGCGACCCCGGCCAATTCGTATTCGACCGGGTCTTCAATGGTAAGGATTTTCTTCTCCGGCGAGTAAATACCCTGCAAAATGGAATAGAGAGTGGTCGTCTTGCCGCTTCCAGTTGGGCCAGTGGTTAGAAAAAGCCCGTGAGGCTTCTCGACCAATCGCTCCAGCAAGCGCGCGCGTTCGGCGTCCAGGCCGAGTTCCTGGGTGGAAAGCATCTTGGTATTCTTTTCCAACAACCGCAGGACCATGCTTTCGCCGTAAATGGTTGGCATCGTGCCGACACGAATATCGACGCGCGAGCCTCGATGATGAATCTGGATATGCCCGTCCTGCGGCATAAATCGCTCGGCGATGTTCATGTCCGCCATGATTTTGATGCGTGAAACCAGCGCCGCATGGAGCTGTTTGGGAGGTGGAGGTTTTTCCTGCAATAAGCCGTCGATGCGGTAGCGCAATTGCAAAGCCTCTTCAAAAGGCACCAGATGAATGTCGCTCGCCCGTTCGCGCAGGGCGGTGGAAATGATAACGTTGACCAGGTTGACCACCGTTGGCTCGTTGGCCATGACTTCGATATCATGCGCGCTTTTCTCCGCGACATTGGAGGAGGTCGTGGGCTCGAGGTTTTCGATCAACTGCTCGACCGTCACCTGACAAGCTTCGGCAATCTTTTCCAGCAATTCAGCGGCATCTACGGTTTGCTCCTCTACCTCCAGGCCCGTCAGGAGACGAATATCATCAATAATACGTTGGTTCCCCGGCTCGGCGGTGGCAATGACGATCGCTCCGCCACTCATTCTTAGCGGCAAAACGCGATGATGTTTGATAAATTCCGCGGGGAGGATGCCAGCCGCTTCCGGGGACACGGCTAGGCGCGGCAAAGCGCTGCTGCGGTTGCCGTTATGATTGCCGGCACCGTTTCCGGGTTGCTTGCTCAATAGGTCCATAACAATGCCTGCGCACTCTCATTCTTCCGGCCAAACGGTGATACGCACGGCTCGACCATTTTCTCAAAGATATTAGGGCTGACCCGGTCTATTACACGCCCTTGGTTGCTCTAATGCAATACGACTCTCATGATGTAAATCCCGCCTAAAAGGCGAACCTTCACGTTTTATGTCTTCTTTGACGCTAACTGGACTGAGGATATTTGACACCTTTGGAGGAAAAAAGTTGCGACAAATTTAAAAACAACACCTGACGAAGGCGAACCCACGGCCTTTAGGCCTCCGAAAAGGATGTCAAGAAAGGATGCTGTTGCGGATGAGAAATGAGTCTTTTTTCAGACCTCATTTCAGAAACTGTCAGATCACGTTATCAAGACTGGCAGAGCATTCATTATTGCAAATGCTGGCGGTCATGCCACCGCACGGCTTCGCGTAGAAGTTCGGTGCCGTCGTGCAGCTTGAGTTTCTTTTTGATGCGCGCGCAGAACGATTGGGCCGTCCTGAAACTGATTCGCATTTCCTCGGCAATTTGCCGGCTGCTACGTCCGGCGCCCAATAGTTGAAACACCTCCAACTCCCGGTCGCTGAGCAGTTCAACCCGGGATTCAGTGGACCCAAGCCGTCCTTCCACTAATCTTTCGGCCATGATCAGGGCCAGTTTCTCGCTAAGATATGGTTTACCCTCCAAAACACGGCGGATGGCTTGCAGAATATTTTGCGTGGCTTGGCGCTTCATGACATAACCCCGCGCTCCGGCTCTAAACGCGCGCTCCGCGTAAAGCGATTCGTCGTGCATGGAGAGCACAATGACCGCCACATTGGGAGCCGCAGCTTTGATGTCCTTTATCAAGTTGATGCCCGAACTGCCTTCCAGCGAAATATCGACAATCACAACCTGTGGTTTAAGACTGCTGATGAGTTCCATGGCCTGCGTAATATTGGAAGCTTCGCCGATGGCCTGGAGGTCCGGTTGCTGGTTGATCAAAGTAGCCAGCCACTCTCGCACCAATGGGTGATCATCGACGAGGAGAATCGTGAATTTTTGACTATGGGTCGTCGGCGCCATAACGGTAGAACGTGTGGTCGCGGATTACTTCTTGGTAATATCTGGACTGTTCCACCAGCCTCCCCCTAAAGCCACAAAGAGGGCGGCAGTATCTGCATAGCGATTGGACTGGGCCTGGACCAGCGTCAATACCGCTTGTTGATAAGCTGTTTCTGCTGCAATTAACGTCAAATAACTGATGTAGCCGACTTGCAACTGCTTTTGGGTAAGGTCCAGGGTTATCTTGGCGGCATGCTCGGCATCCGACGCCGTTTGGAGAGCATGACCATCCTGTTCGAGAGCGTTGAGGGTGTCGGCGACATTCTGAAAGGCGGTCAGGACAGCGGCGCGATATTGTTCAGCAGCTTGGACGTAGGCCGCTTTGGCTGCGCGCTGTTTGTGCAGCAGTGTGCCTCCTTGAAAAAGGGGCTGAGTGATCGTCCCGCCCACACCCCAAAAACCGGTGCCCGAGGTGAACAATTTATCAATCGACAGCGCTGTGCTACCGGCGGCAGCGGTCAAGGTGATGTTGGGAATGCGGTTGGCGACGGCGACGCCGACGAGTGCGTTTGCGGAACGCATATTTTCCTGCGCTTGCCGGATGTCTGGGCGCTGCTCAATTAGCTTGGACGGAAGGCTCAACGGCAAATCCTGCGGCAGTTGCAGACTGGACAAGTCGAAAGTCTCGGCCGGGTCCTGATTGGGAAAGGAACCCACCAGAACGGCCAGGGCATCTCGCTGTTGGGCGAGTTGCTTGAGCAAGGGCGGCAGCGTCGCAGCTAATTGGGCCAATTGTGATTCCTGCGCGGCGACATCTATGCGGTCTGAGTATCCTTTTGCCAACTGCATTCGCAAGATGCCCAGTGCCTTGGTATTGACGTTAATAAGGTTGGTCGTCGCCGCAATCTGAGCTCGCAATGAGGCCTCGTTGACCACGGCGCTAACAACGTTGGCGCTCAGTGTGATAAGTGTCGCCGCCAGCGCGAAACGTTGCTGCTCGGCCTGGGCGTTAAGTGATTCCACTGTTCGCCGGTTGAGGCCAAAGACATCGGGCGTGTAGGAAACCGCGACCTGCGGGGTATAAAAGGAATAATACAACGCGCCGGAGAACGTGTTGGGTGAAACCGCTGCGGATGTTTTGTCGCGCATCGCGGAAAAACTACCTGCTACGCTCGGATAATAGGCGCCGTTTTGCGATAAAACCGTTTCCCGGGCAACTTGCAGCGCTGCTTGGGCGGATTTGATGTTGGGATTGGCCTTGAGTGAACGCGCAATCAAATCATTCAGCGCTTGAGAATGAAACAGTGTCCACCAATCTCCTGCGATGTCGGCCCCTTCGGTAAAGCGTTGCGCTTCGCCGCCGGTAATGTTCGTGACGGCGTCGATATTGGTTACCGGGGAGGAAGTGTAACCATCGACCTTCGGTGGCTCAGGCTTTTTGAAGTTTGGCCCTACGGCGCAACCGGCTAGAACCGCCGTCCAACAAATTATAAACAGTCTGCGGACCATTGTCATAGGTAACGGTTAAGGCTTGCGTCTGAAGGTTGTGCCATTGAGTGAGGCCGTTGAATATTTAGCTGCGGGCATTGTTAAACCACTCATGATTGGCGCCGGGGCGCTCCGGCTGTGGTTTAGCTTCGGCTCGGCCAACATTTGGCTTTTGTTTTCCGGCCACTTGGCAAGTGCCTCATGAAGGCTTACTGGTTTATTCATCGTTACTCCACTATGAATGATGGCCGGCGTCCTTTTTACATCGTGTTGAAGCGCCTCCTTAGTGGGATTGGGCTTAATTTGGGTATGGAGTGGACCTGGCTGACTGCTTTTTGGAACACTCCGTTCCATGCTCCCTTTGCCGGGATGAAGTTCGGACGCAGGATGTGATGCGGCCGGATGGGTTTCGTGAGGTGCGCGATTAGCAGACGGTTCGGTGGCCAAGCCCGCTCTTGAGGCCAATGTGCCTGAAGCAATAATTATCAATAAGAAACGTGGAGTTTTCATATTTTTCCTAATGGGCTGGGGCGGGTGCTGCTGCCGGTAATGGTGCCGATGGAGGTTGAGCGCCGCGGCGTCCAAGAATCATGAGCGCCGGCACTACGATAAGCAGCATGACCGGCCCGACCAACATACCACCTACAATGACAGTAGCCAAGGGACGTTGCACCTGGCTGCCTACACCCGTTGAGATCGCTGCCGGCAGGAGGCCGATGCAGGCGGACAAGCTGGTCATCAGTAGCGGCCTCATGCGCGTGGAGGCGGCGTGAAACATCGATTCCGAGGGCGTCCCGCCGCGCTGGCGGGCCTGATTGTAATAAGTAATCAAGAGAATGCCATTCATGACAGAAACCCCAAATAACGAAACGAATCCGATGGCTGCCGAGATGCTGAAAGCCAGACCGGAAATGTAGAGCGCCAAAATACCACCGGCAACGGCGAAGGGAATCCCGACTAAAGTCAGAAGACATTCCTTGACTGAATTGAACAGGCAATAGAGCAGGCCAAGGATAAGCAACAGACTGACTGGCACAATGAGTTCCAGGCGTTCTTTTGCCTGGGTCAAGTCTTCAAATTCACCGGCCCAGACCATGCGATAGCCGCTGGGAAGTTTGATATTCTTGGCGATGCGCTCCTGTGCCTCGGCCACGGTGCTGCCCAGATCTCGTCCGCGCACACTAAACTTGACTGGAATAAAACGCTGCACACTTTCGTGATAAATCCACGAGGCACCCGTATCCAAACTGATGGTGGCTAATTCGCTTAATGGAATATAAGCCGCGGCACCGCTGCTGGTTTGGTATCCCACTTTGATATTGCGAATTTTCTCAACACTATCCCGTGCTTCAGGGGCATAGCGGACCACTAAACCAAATGTTCGATCTCCTTCCAAGACGGTGGTGGCGGGCGCGCCTCCCATGGCCGCTTGAATCACGGTGTTGATGTCCCCCGAATTGAGACCGTACCGGGCGGCTTTGGCGCGATCCACAGTAATATTCAGGTTAGGTTGTCCCAGGACGGGAAAGATGCCCAAGTCGGCCACGCCGCGCACTTTGCTCATCTCATCTCTAACTTGCGCGGCAAACTTTTCCAGGTTTTCCAGATTAGGCCCAATGATCTTGATTGAATTAGCGCCCTTAACGCCTGAAATGGCCTCTTCGATATTGTCTTGGATATATTGAGAAAAGTTGAAGCTGATGCCCGGCAACTCCGTTTCGAACTCTTTCTGGACTTCTTCCGTTAACTTATCCTTGGTCATGCCTTTGGGCCATTCGTCGAATGGCTTGAGCGGCACAAAGAGTTCAACGTTGGAAAAAGGCGAGGCGTCGCTGCCATTGTCGGGTCGGCCATGCTGCGAGACGACCGTGATGACCTCGTTGGTGTGCGACTTCAAGATCATGCGCATTTTTCTTGCGGCCGCTTCTCCATCTTGCAAAGAGAGGGTCATGGGCATGGAAGCGCGAATCCAAAAATTGCCCTCTTCCAACGCCGGAAGGAATTCGCTGCCCAGGCGCGTGGAGACGAAGGCTGCAATGACCAGAAAGGCCAAACCCACGCCCACCATAATCCCGCGATTGGCCAGGGCGAATCGCAGTGTGGGCGTGTAAACACGATGCAAGACGCGCACCAAAAACGTCTCGGTTTCCTCGATGCGCTTGGGCATCAGGAAAGACGCCAGCACGGGCGTTATGGTGAAAGTGGCGATCAAGGCTCCTGCTAAAGCATATCCGTAGGTTCGAGCCATTGGACCAAAGATTTGCCCCTCGACTCCCTGCATGGTAAAGAGCGGCACGAAACCAGCCACGGTGATGACGGCCGCGAAGAACACTGCTTTGTCCACTTGCAGTGCGCTAATGAGGATCATACGCAAACGATCCGTCCAGCCGTGGATTTCCGGCGGGGTATGATACGGCAAGGTCGTGGGGTCCGCCCCATACATACCGTCCCTGAGACGCATCAGCAGGTTGTGCCGTTCTTCTTCGGGTCTTTGGAAATTCCGAAAAATGTTCTCAACGAGAATGACCGCCGAATCGACGATAATGCCGAAATCTACCGCGCCCACCGATAGTAAGTTGGCGCTTTCACCCTGCGACACCAACAACATGATGGCGAAAAAAAGCGCAAAAGGGATGTTGATTCCAACGATGATCGCGCTGCGCAGGTCGC
>Ga0302325_10010902_pt1 | contig 19640 bp, 32 predicted proteins | sample Palsa_T0_2_FD_201948 | JGI IMG/M metagenome (GOLD analysis project Ga0302325, IMG submission 201948) | Peat permafrost microbial communities from Stordalen Mire near Abisko, Sweden - Palsa_T0_2 | ecosystem: Environmental > Terrestrial > Soil > Palsa > Peat permafrost | place: Sweden: Abisko...
AGTCGCTACTCGCGTCAGCCGCGTCACGAGCAATTCCCGCTTGGGAGCACCGGAACTATACCTGTTAACGGATTTCTCGGAGTATCGGTCCAGCTATCGTTGTCGTTGCTTCCTCTTCCGTCCATTAGGGAAGACAGTAGTGACAGCAGTGTCATGTTTTAGTGTTTACGCGAATATAACATCGGCGAGATCTGTGATTGCAGAGTGTTGACGAGAAGTTCGCTTGGGCCCCTTAAGGTTTCTGGTCGGTTACCCTGGCTGCTACGCACCTGAACTTGAAATGAGGCGTTTTAATTCCAACTGCGTCATCAGTTCCTTTCGCAATCACGTCAGGGGGCTTTTCAAGAGATCTGCGGCGAGCAAAACACTCTGCGGCTTCAGGTTCTACTAGCATTACCTCTGAGTAAGATCGGGTCCCGGTAATACTAGAAGTGCCCGGTTTACTCAATGGAATCTCTACACTTTCCAGTGTGTCAATTGTCAGCCCAGCACCTCCTCGATCGATTACTTGTTCATTTCATTTCTCCAGTATACGTACGGTCGACTTAACCTAACAACCTCCTCAGAAACTTTCTCAATCGGTCCAATAACCTGTACATCCTTCTTCCCGCTTCCAAAAAGTCCCGACACCTCCGACTCATATTCAAGTTTTCTGCATTTTCACCCACAAGTTCATCCAACTGCTTATTCGATGCAGCATGACCTCGAATAAGTGGCCTGAGGGGTTTCCTGAGTTTGCGAAGGTGATGCCAAAGTATTATGATGCGATGTATGAACTTGCTGCTTAGATCATGGGATTAATTGCTCTGTATGAATCCCGTTGAAGGTATGCCTGTATAAGAACTAAGTGGTAAATCATTGGGTTTTGAGAAGAGTTATTTCATGGATAGCTATAGTGGGTTTTGTGTGGAGGCAGTTGCTGCTTTGAGATTGCTCCATTATCCTCCTCCACGAGGCGGACCTCCCCGAATCGGCACGGGAGCACACACCGGTAGATGCTTCCCGCAACTATTGAATGCCAAGACAGTCTTCGGCGCCATCTCATTGTTAATGGAAGACGGAGCGTGTGGCCTGTAAATCTGGAATAATGAAACATCTTCTTGGCAAGACGTCGAGCCCGTGCCAGGTGCGCCCCCTCCCTCCTCTTCTTTCCCCGCACACAGTCTATTTTTAGACCCCATCTCCTGTAGAGCTCTACTAACGTTTACTGTAGGCTCGGATGTAGTCAATTTGGGGGACTTGATTTCCAAATGGACTCGAGATATCTGTAAAACAACTCTCCATCGCGTGCTCAACATGTCGGCCAAAGACCGCTACTCCATGCCCTTCTTCTTCGACGGCAATCTAGACAGTGTGAGTGATCGACTGTCTTCCTGGCTGCGAGAACGGTCCAGGTGTGAAAAGTTACCCGTTACCGTGGAAGGTCACATGTTGAGAAAGTTTGAAGAAACTATTGGGATCGATGATACAGCTTCCTGATTTGGAATGTCGATCTCTCCGGTCTTGGGATCGAGTGAGACCGATTGTAAGACTCCCGGGGGAATCAGTTTGGAGTGTTGTTGCTAGGGATGAGCTAAATTTGGTGTGAGATGACGATTTCGTGGACGCGTTGGTGCGAAGTGGCACGTGGAGTGGTGATTTCTTCGTAGTACGGGGATGTTTCAAAGGTACCCAGCATGCTTGGCAATCTGCATTGCTGGTAGTATGTATATTTAGGAAAACGGAGACGTCGAAGTGCCACAAGTGGAATTGAGCGGCTACAATTTCTGCATTCGTCCGTGATAGGGTGATGCGATGGTCAATGATTGGCCAAGAAGGTCAGATCCCGAGCGCCACTTTGTCAATGCCATGGTGACCAAAGGGATCTGTGACTCGGTAGCACAATGGATTCGAACCCAAGGATTGGTTAATTTTAGAGCTCATGTTTGGTGTGCGAAAGGGTCGTTGGATAAAGTGTGGGGAAGGGTCGACGGGTGGTGGGACAAGGTATCACCAGGACACGACACCTGAGACAGGATGAAAACGTCATACGCGTGCGACGTAAATAACATGTCGAGGATTGTGTATAAAATGGCATCGAGGTTCCCTCGAATTCTCCATCGAGAAGAACAACAGCTCAATCTTCCAGTACTTCAAACTCCAATCCAAGCTCTCCGGCCTCCGCGCTAAAGTCAACTACACACACCCTCAGATCACTTATCCTCGAACTTTCAAAAGTCCATAAGATGCACGCAATCTTCACCGCCGCAACCGCCCTCCTCGCGCTCCGCGCATCGAAAGTCTCCGCTGCCCCCCTCGTCCCTCGTCAGGGTACTACCAACAACTGCAACATCAACTCCTACCAATTGACTGCCTCCCTCCCCTTCCAGCCCCCCTACACCCAAATCATGTACACGAACCTCATGTTCGCCAACAACTCCGCCTTCATCGGCCAAGTCCGCTACCAACAGGACTCGGAGCCCCTTATCATCTCCGCCGAAGGGGGGTTCACCTCGCAACACCAGGCCCCCACGGGGTTTACCTCCGCTTACGTCTACCCTGGGCAGACGCAGCCTATCGAGTGGACTACCCCGCACTCGGGACTGGTTCCTGAGGGGGCTTCGACGCAGGGGTTCGGGTTTACGGGGGACCTGTGGGGTGTGAATGGGACGACGAATGCTTGGGTTGCATGCCCTGTTGCGTTCGCAGAGGATGGCAATTGGACTATTGCGCAGATTTGGTATCAGGGTGGGGAGGTTAATACGGCTTGTACGCCCGTGAATCTTAGTCAGTATGTCTATGGTCATCCGGGAGATGCTCAGTAAGTTTTGAGTATCATGCTGGTTGTGATATGGAATGTGTTTTGGAGTTGGGAGCGAGCGAAGTAGTAATTGGATTAGCTTGATAATATAAATAATAAATTTTGTTTGCTCACTTATATCTCTTCTCTTGCTATCTCCCCAATATTTCGAGTTCATCTTGTAATTGAACCGCTTTCCTGGTTTACATGTCTGTTTCGGATATCGAACTCTGAATGTCAATAGATTTCCACAAGTGCACATTGACTGCTGCAGAGTCGCACACTCGCCGAATAACAGATAAGATGAGATATCTTGAGAATAACTAGCTATAGACTATCATCTGTTCATATCTTGATTGTCCATAAAAATGTCCCTGTGCGTCCAACACCGAACAATCTTCCAATTAACACAATCCAAAATCAACCCACACCGCGCAGTTCTCAGTTATCCTAAAGTCCACGAGCTTAACCCTCGTACATTGGAGGTATAACCATTCCTGCTCGCAGTCGACGGCTATTCCGGCCCCCGCAGATCTCTCATCGGAAACACGGAGATCACGGCTTCCCCACACCTGATTGGCCTTGCATGTGACCGTCTCTCTCGCTCACACCGTTCCTTGGCAACGCTCTCACCACAGCACACAGCGCAGCACACAGCAGCGCAGCACAGCACCGCCAAGCTCCCTTGCCTGGGACACATCCCACGTCATCGCCAACACAACCCTGATCAACATCCGTCGAAGCACCAAAGGGGCCCCAATACGCCAAGGATCTTGTTCTCCGTCAGCGCCATACGTCACATCACTGTCCTGTATCACACACGACTTGTATCACACACGTACATACAACCTGTATCATCAACGGTGCACGCGGGTGTGTTAATATATATATGAAAGCATCTGCTTCTCTGCCGGCTGCGATTCAAGTCACTGTTCCGGGAGAATCAATTGTTTCTTCTTCGCATAATACTAGACGGACTAGTCGCCGCCGGACGTATATTCGCGGTGTCCTGTCTTCTGTATCCGAGTTTATTTCTGTATCTGCACCATTCATTGCATAATTGGTTGTCTCAAGCGGGCTGGGCTGACTTGGGGTGTATAGACTATGAGGCCAAAAAGTAGTGGCTATGTACTGGAGTGTATGGCCCTCAACGCTGGGTTGGGGACTGACTTTAGATTACGATGTTTGTTTGTTGCAGGAGGTACGTGTGGCTGCTCTGCGACCGGTGGACGGGATGGGTTAATTGGTAGGATATAGAGAATTTGAAATATGATAATTGGTTGAGTGATACGAATATCGGTATGATTGTTTGCGAGGGTTGGGAAAGGCTAATGGTAGAGTATTACTTTGAGTTTGTTCTAAGGGGAGGGGGTCCGGTTGATAGTAGATATCTTGATCGAGAGGTTATTCCCGAGAGTCGCAGAGAGGAGTTCATGCTCGTTCGCCCATCCGTTGCATTCCTCATCCAACAATCCGCTGGTACCCCCATCTCCCATGCGAATCCCCGCTCACCTTCTACCTAGATTTATCTGCAATTTCGACTGCATTGCCGCCTAATCTAAGAACAGCACGGTACCTGTACATCCCACGACGTCTCCTTACTGTGATCTGACAACAGTTTCCTCCCCGTGAACAACAACGACGACCCCACCATCGCCGAGGGCGGAAGTCACTGGTACGTTCTACCCCCCATCCTCCCCCGGCCCTGACAAGTAGGTCCCTTCTCGCGGTCTCGGCGGAACACGGCGTAGCACTGCACTACGACTCCCTAAACGGGTGCAACGAAGCCGAAGCCAGGGCCACGACCTCAAAACTGGCCTCCCTCCTCAAAGCGCGCCTGGCATTCCACTCGATGCCGACGCCGCAGCAGGACAATTCGTCCGACTGTGGCGTGTACGTGCTCCTGGCGACGAACGTCCTTGTGCAGCGTCTGCTGAATCCAGAGGAGTCGATGCAGATGGGCATGAACCCGTGGAGTCTGGAGAACGTGGCGTTCAATGCGGATACCGGGAGAGTGCAGTTTCAAAGGATGATTGCTGAGATGATTGAGCGGAGGGGGAGGAAGATTGGGACGAAGGTGGATATTGAGATTACGCCGAGTCCGCAACACAGTCCCGAGCAGAAGAGTACGGTGCCTGTCTTGGCGGGTACAAAAATACGTTGAATGTGTGGCCCGGGGGGATATAATATATACATGTTTGTTTACGATGGGTGTTGCGGGGGAGGGGGTTTGCTTTTGAATTGTGGGTTTTTGATACCTTTTGTATGTAGGGCTGGCAATTTTGCATCTCAAACGGAATACATGAATCGTAGGAGATAATATATGTACTCTTCTGTATGACTCTTAATTCCTGTTCGTCCAGATAAGCTTTATTACAACTACAGATTCAATTCACTGGCGGGCGTTGTCGGAGGAGGGTGTCGTGGGGGGCTACGTGAGGGCGTTGGAGGCAGTGTCGACTGATTTGCATCTCTGTCGATCAGCAGAGCAGGCGGACGTGGTTATACCAGAAGGTCCGGAAACGAGTGAAGTTTGATTCAAGAGGACAACGTCTATCAAGGGTTGAGTTTCTCCCAATGACAGATGTTCAGAGTTGGGGACGCTCTTTTCTGAGTGCTTAAAATGAGAATGACTAGAGGACAACGTGTGCCGTGAATGGAGTATCTGATAGATTGAGATCGATCGATCAACCACGAAAACGACAAAGAGATTCAACAATTACTTATTTAGCCAATGCAACCTTCCATGCAATGCTAACCCCTGAAACAAGCCTTCACCGTTCCCCCTGCTTCACAGCGCGTCCCTTCTCCACCAACCGCGGATTACAAAACACCGTCCCCTTAATAATCTTGATCCCCCCCATCACCTTGCGTCGCAGTCCAATGTCCCGTCCGCGCTCCTCGGCCTGTGCCCTAAGCGTCTTCAAGTGCTCCTCGTCCGTCACCTGTGGCGCATTGACTGCCTCTGGATGGGGCAAAGTGGTATTCCGCACCGTCGACAACGGTTCATTGAACCCCGTATCGCGATCCGCAGGAACAGTCCCCAAATCTGTTTTATATACATCAGCTTGTCCGCCCGACGCGCACGCACACAATCACAGAGGGGACAGGAGGAACTACTTTGTTTTTCCGCGTTGGAGAGCGGTTTGAATGTGGCGAGTTTGCTGGCCATGGCAGCGTCAGCGAGGAGGGAGGGATGCCCGCGCGGTTTGTTTTGAGGGGATGGTTGGCGGAAGATAGGAAGATTAATCAGTCTGACGTCATTGATGGGAGATGATTTGTGGGGTGCATGGGGGCGAGAGAGGAGGTGCATTGGCTGGGGCTTTGGATGTGGACAAATCGAATGACGACATGGATGGTGAAATTAAAAGCTTTGCTGGGATCGGCGAAACTCTAATCAATGAGCTTTCGCGGGATTGAAACGTGGGAATAGAGAGACTGTGGGAAGGTGAGGTTTTGAACGTTGTTGTTTGGAGAAGCCGATTGAGCGCATATTACGTAGTTGCAGATGGACTATTGTATCTCGGCTTTCACTGTTTTCGAGCTGAAGTTGCTAGTGTACACTCTTGCCAGCGGATTGACTCCATTCCCCTCCTCTGGATACTGTCATTTGACGCTGCATGATCCGATCGAACACGTCTGTTTCATCTCTGGTTGTGAGTGAGACCTCGCTCAGCTGAAGGGGCGGGTAAAGTCGGGATGATCCCGCTGTCCACCAATCACATCCGCGCACCGACGCCAACACCGCCCGTCTTTTCACGTTGGACGCAGCGTGTGGTCATTGGCTGCAGCGGACACAGGCAACAGGTAAAATTCAACGCTTCATCGTCAGCGCATCACAGACCCTCCTCCGCCCCTTCCTCATTTTCCCACGCTCTCTTTTCTCGCCATTCCCCCCTGTCCGTCCCGTCCCGCCGTGCGCGTCTCGCCTGCCGTCTCCATCCTTGCGTCCATTCCCACGCAGCAGCGTCCCTTTCGCTGGACGCCTGCCCGAGTGAGGCACTCCTGCTCCGCCGTGCGTCGCTGTCATCGTCCCCGTCTCTAGCTGTTTGAAAATGGTATGTCGCCCTTTGTCCCCGTGTCTGCCGCTTTACTGTGCTCCCCGACGCGCGATTCGCGTTGCGCCTTGACCCGGCGCGACGGTCTGACTGGGTGCTTATTTGTGTGCGTAGATTGTCATTCGTACTTTGTTAGCTGTAGTATCTGCAAGTCGATGACCTCCGCCGGGACAGGTCTTTCGGGACAGCAGCAATCTCTCGGTCTTGATTCTTCGTCTCAGTCAACGGCAGCGTCCTCGTCAACTTTTCGCGAGCAACAGCAGCACTCTCCATCGAATTCTTCTGCAATGTCTGCTACAACAGTCTATTCTGCACCTTACCATCCCCCTGTCCCTGCATTCAATCATAATTCCCATCATCCGCCGAGTCATTTATATAGACGGCCATCGCAGCCGGGCGGTGTGCCTGTTCCTTCAAATCAATGCACTCCTGTTCCTGCGTCCAATAACTTTGGTGTCTCTGAACAGCAAGCTGTGCAACAGGGCACAGCACGGAGTAACGTGGGTCCTCCACTACCTCACTCGTCTTCAATACAATCGTATCAGCAGGTTCCTCAGTCGTGCATAATTCGCACCACTCCTACCACGCCAGTCACACACACATTTTCGCAACCTCACCCGCGGATATCAGGCGCTTCCATGCCTTCTAACCTCGAGTCCACGGTTCGCATGGATATCGTGTCCCACCCCGTCACCGAGATTGTCGCAATGCTGGCCTCAAAATTACAGAACCTCATAACAACGAATGACCGATCGAAACATAATTCCACATCCAATCTCACGGGACGACCGAATTCCTCGTCAAACAGATCTGAAGCTCGATTACTGGCATTCCATGCGCGTAATATCCCCTCCATCACAATCACCGCCTATCTCAACCGGATCCTCAAATACTGTCCCACCGATCCAGAAGTCTTTATCTCGGTATTGGTATACTTTGATCGGATCCTCCGAATCGCTAGTACTGATGCTGAACCCATTTTCGGGGCCTACCATACTCCCTACAACCCGCATTCCTCTCCGCTATTAGTCCACAGTCCAGCCCCAACATCCACCATCCTCGTCGACGAGACTTTCACTATCGATTCCTTCAATGTACATCGGCTGGTCATCACCACCATCGCAGTAGCCACTAAATTCTTCTCCGACCAATTCTACACAAACTCCCGCTACGCTAGGGTACCCCTCCGCCTCGTTCCCCCTCAACCCATTAGTCCCGATTCGCACATGTCTAGGACGTAACTAATTGTAGGTCGGCGGATTGCCCCTCGCAGAACTCAACCACCTCGAAGTCCAATTCCTCATCCTCCTCGACTTCAACCTGATGATTCACCCCGCCGAAATCCAGTTCTACGCAGACCACCTTCTAAGCAACTGGCTAGAAACACAACGTTCCTCATTCATGGGAATCCCTCCCCCCGCACCAACAACTATCGACCCCTCCCTATCATCCCTATCCACGGTGCGGAATCCCAGTTCCTCCAACACGGTATGCAACTCCGATATCACCGCCACGACAACAACGCGGTCATCCGAGACCATGGAGGATGTCCAACACGGCTGAACTCGCGAGATACCATAACATGGGGATCAAAGCATAGTCCGTTGTATGTTAATAAACCGCTTGTGCGTTCCGTTTGCTGCTATACTTGGAATGTTTATTTAGACATTGTGTGTTGCTTTTGAGTGTTTGCTTATTTGGGAGCGCTTTATAGAGGACCTTTGCGTGTGTGTCGTTTCTTTCTTCGTACGGGCAGGTTGGGCGGTTGGCGGGATGGGCGTTGGAAAGAAGAGGATGGGGTGGGGGACTTTCGGCATTTGGCGTGGAGTTGCAAGTTAGGAGGGAGGGGGAGAGTACAGTAGATATAGTATATGTCATCTAGTCCAACTCCTGATACCCAAAATGCTCAAATGAACCTCAGTCGTGGCAGATAGAGATATGTTAAGTTTCCAATATCCGCTTGGTTTTACTTCCTGCGATGAGATCTATCTGATGATCTGATGGAAGGAGTGCTTTGTCAGCGATTATTTTGACGAATCGCAGATCCTTCTGGTGGCAATGACTCCTTCCAAAACTTATCCGACCACAAACCGTGTCCACCACCAGACGCATAAGAGCAAACACATCTAACGGAAGCGACTTTGAATCTATGGCGGAAGGGGAAGGGGAAGCATCCTCGGCACATCAACAGGAGTCCTCGAAAGGCAGCATCTCCCGCGCCAGGCACCCTCGTCGTCAGCAGCCAAAAGAGCACAAACCAAAGGAACCCAAGGAACCTATCGAAGCCAGGGAACCCAAGGAACGGGAACCAAAGGAGAGTAGAGATGGTTCTTCAGTAGAGGGGGCCCGTCGTCGTCGTCCGGATCGTCATGAAAGACAGAGAAGGAAACAAGTAGCTGAGAGTTCAGCTCCGACTGCGGGTGGTCCTTCCGGGGTAGCGCAGTTAAATCCCTCTGCGTCGGAATTTGTTCCGAGACAACAGAATGGTGTTGTTGACACGGTGATATCGACGCAGAGTGGTGTACACAGTGCAGGAAGGAATAATGCGGACAGCAATACCATGCGAGGGGACACCCAGGCCACTAGCGGGAATAGGGGAAGACCTCGTGGTGGAAGAAGGGGACGAAATCAACAGCAGAGAAATGGGAGGGAAAATGAGAGCGTATCGACGAATGAAACTGTTTCAACTGTTGCAGTTACTGCTGCTGGTCCTTCTCAGCCAAGTCGAAGACCACGGAATAATGGAAATGCCAGGATCCAAGTACAGCCAAAAATAATTAAGGAATCCGAGGATTTAATGTTACGAATGACGGAATCCCTTTCAAAAGGCGAATACGATTGCAGTATTTGTACAGATGCTGTATGACTCCTCTCATTACGTTCGCGCTTACGATAGGTTCAACGATGGAAACCAGTGTGGTCATGTAAAGTCTGCTGGACAGTCTTTCACAGATCATGTATAAAGAAATGGGCATCTCACTCATTGGGAGAGGGGACGATGTGGAGATGTCCTGGATGTCAGACCCCAAGTGATACAGTTCCTCAGGAGTATCGATGCTGGTGTGGCAAGGTTGAGAATCCGGAGGTGGATCGATTGGCTACTCCTCATAGCTGTACTCAACCGTGTCTACGGAAGAGAAAGAGTGGATGTGCGTGTGTATTGCCTTGTCATCCTGGTATATCTGCGATGTGAGGATATTACTGATTGTAGGTCCATGTCCTCCGTGTTATCAAGTTCATCGTCCGCCAGAAACGTGTTTCTGTGGCAAGGATTCAAGAGTGGTCAAGTGTGTTGATTATGACCCTGATTCGCCGGGGTGGAGTTGTGGACAACCATGCAATACGCCATTGAGCTGTAATGCTGCAGAGGTTGCGCTTTCGGATGGGACTGTTCAACGACATGTTTGCGAGAGACTGTGTCATGAAGGAGCCTGTCCGCCTTGTCAGATAAAGGAGACGGTGTCGTGTTTCTGTGGAAAGCATTCCAAGGAGATTCAATGTTCCGACAAAGAATTTCCCAAGAGAAGTCGAATGGAACGGGATGATGGGGTGAATTCGTGGCTGGGATTTTATCAGTGTGCGGAGATCTGTGGGAGGAAGTTCGATTGTGGAATCCATGTGTGCGAGAAACGTTGTCATTCGCAGAACTCGAATACGAACAGGTGTCCTCGATCACCTGAGAACATCAAATTTTGTCCCTGCGGCAAGACTCTCGTCACTCAACTCAGCAACCGAACCTCTTGCGAAGATCCAATTCCGACATGCCCCAACGCCTGCGGCAAAGTCCTCCCTTGCGGACATTCCTGTCAGAGTACATGTCACCTTGACTCTTGTCCACCCTGTCTCGTCACCAACACCGCAAAATGCCGCTGCGGCCAAACATCTTTCCAACTCCCCTGTTACGAAGCAGGTACCCGAGAACTACTTTGCGAAAGAACATGTACTTCAATGAAAAGTTGTGGTCGTCACCATTGCGGCACAGTATGCTGTTCAGGGGATCATTTATGCACCAAAATTTGCGGAAAACCCCTCAAATGCGGTTCCCATAACTGTACCGTTTTATGTCATCGAGGACCATGTCCGACATGTCTAGAAGCGTCGTTCGAGCCGTTGATATGCACTTGTGGGCGAACAGAGCTGTTTCCCCCGATACGATGTGGGACCAAACCGCCTCAGTGTCCGCATCCGTGTATTGTTGATCCGCCGTGTGGACATCCCAAGGTTGCGCATGGATGCCATTCGTTGGAGGAAGAGTGTCCCAAGTGTCCTTACTTGGTTGAGAAGATGTGTATGTGTGGGAAAAAGGCTGTAAAAAATCAGCCTTGCTTTCGAGCTCAGGGTGGCGCTGTGAGTTGTGGGATGGCTTGTGGGGCTTTGATGCCCTGTGGATTTCATCGTTGTAAAGCTAGTTGGTATGTTCCTTGGCAAGAAAATTGCTAATTGCAGTCATCGTCATACATCTGAAGGCATCAAGTGTACTGAGAAATGTGCGAAGCCTCGAAAATCTTGCGGACACGCTTGCCGGCTTCAATGGTACTTGCCTCAGATTCGATACTGACTTAGTCACTCTCCATCTGCATGCGACGAGTCGCAACCCTGCCAAGAAAAACTTACTGCTCGTTGTGATTGTGGTCTACATAAACAAGAAATAACTTGTCTTGCAACTTCAACTGAACAGTCCCGCGGTCTCAAAAACCTCCCCTGCACCGACCTGTGCGCACGTATGGCGCGTAATAGGAAACTTGCGGAAGCATTGGATATCGACACGACAGCCTCCTTCCATGAACCTGAGAACGTCAAAGGGGGGTATCAAATCCGTACCCTGGACTATTTCAACAACAATAGAATGTGGTGTACTGAGATCGAAGGTATGTTCAGGGACTTTTTGGCAAGTAAGTCGATGAGACATGCTTTTAAACCGATGACGGGGCATAAACGGGAGTTTGTGCATGAACTGGCGGAGGCTTATGGTCTTGATTCAGAGAGTATTGATCACGAGCCTTATCGAAGGTACTCTCTCCGAAACTCTATGATCTAACTTTAGCGTGGAAATTTATCGAAACAATAGGGCGGCTATCCCTCGATATACATTATCAGAGGCAGCGAAGCTGAAAAATCCTCATGGTGCGACAGCCGCAACATATGCTTCCTCTGGACTCGTACAAATGAGGAAATATACTCCTGGAGTAGCATATAACGCTATCTTCCTTGAAGGTGTCAAAGGCACAGTTCTTCAAGCGGATCTTCAGACCGCATTGAACCCACTTCTCAATTCCTCCAAATTGGTCTTCTCAGTAAAGGTACCTCAACCACTTGGAACTATTCTCACATTTAGTGGATCAATAATGGTAAAGACGTGCTACTTCTTCCGGGTGCTACATCGCTGCCTATCGAAGACGTCGAGACCGCCCTTCACGGCGTGATGAAACCAGTCAAACAATACATCTCGACGTCAGGGGTAGCATCCGCCGCCGATCTCTGCTGGATCAACAGAGAAGGGGCAGTAAGTTACCGCGAGAGCACGAGACAACAAAATCAGAATAATAAAAAACCTACGGAACCGAGTTCAGGTGTACCATGGAGTAAATTCATGCCTCCAAAAGTGGAGACGTCAAATAATTTTGACGTATTAAATGGGATGGCGAAATTGAATGTCAATGGGACTGTGCCTGCAGTTCCGAAAAAGAAGAAAAGGGAAGAGGAACCTGTATTAGATGATTGGGAGAGTTTCGAGGCGTAATTTGCTTTGCTTTGCTTTTAGGATATCATGATATTGCATTGGCATTTGATAGAATGATTGCATCGCATCTGAAATATAGAGCAATAAAAAAAGATACAAATCTCATGTACTCGTGTAGTTTCCAATTCTGACGCGGCCTCGGCGATCACTTGTTTCTGAACACCATTATGCCAGCTCGAAAAGGATTCTTGACGCCAGGCACCACTGCTAGAACACCTTCTCTCGCTAAAGCTCAGATCTCGCCGTATCCGACGAGCAGACCTACATCGACTAGAACTGGAACATCAAATCGCCCATGGACAGCACGTCCAAGAACCGTTACTTTGACAACAGGAAGTGACAGTCATATCATCGCCGCTGTTACTGAGGGTACTTACACATTGGCATATCACTTAGGTAGGCCGTGGTACAGCGCATTCAGTTGGAATATGCTTCCTTGCTTTGGACACAGGAGAATGTATCTTGTGCGAGGTACTTCTCTCCTAAGACATGCTTACAGAGATCTCGGACTCGCAAACATATATCAAGACAATCCACAAACTCGCTGTTTTCGATCCAGTAGAGGTACTTCTCGAAGTGACTGTATTGACGCTAGATTGTGATCCCAGACACAAATGTGAATCCAAAGTCCAAGTTATGCTCGATCATCGAGGAGAATGTGCCTGGCGCAACAATCATCGCAGGACCACGAAGATCATTCAACGACGAAACAGGAATGGAATATATTAACAGAGTACTTTGTCATCTATCGTGGTATCTAACATAGCTTACATTGCAGGAAGATCTCGAAAGTATCAAAGTAGCAGTATCTCAAAAGTACATTCCTCCGAAAGTTGGACTAATGAGATACTTTGCCATCTCCGCGGCAGCAGCCATAGTCAAGTTTCCCTGCTCATCGCGCGAGGTAACGGTAGACACGCAGAGGTATCACGTAACGTAGTCTTCACGCCACACTCACTACGTGTAAAGTACCAAGCCAGCGAAGGTTCATTATAAACCTTACTAAATATACTTACGCAAGGCACCATGATAATCGATTTTCTATCTGTCCGAAATTTGGAATTAGTTCAGAACCTACAGAATCCTAAATCTTCTCAAAGTCTATATGGAGTTCTTGATCACTGTCATACTCCCATGGGGAAGCGATTATTACGAGCTTCCATTCTACAACCTTCGTGTGGTATATCCTAGTATGGACGCATCTGATATAGACAACAATACTATTCAAGGGAGGTTAGATGCTGTGCAGGAGATTCTTCAGACAGAGGATATGTTTCACAGTGTCGCTAAGTGTAGTTCCCCTCGTTTTGAAGTTGATAGTAGCATTGAAGGGATTCCAAGACTTCGATAGGCTCTTGACGATGGTGCCTGATTCCCTTGGCGATTAATCGTAGTTACTTGTGGTGTCAGATAGAGACATGCCTGCCGAGGAACGAATCAGCTCAATCATCCTCCTCAAACATACCCTAGAGAAAATCCCGGGGATTCTTGAAGTCCTAAATGGCTGTCAATGCAGTCTCTTGAAATTTATTCAAATTGCAATGTCCCTGGGAACCCCGCTGAGTATAGTTGTGCTCCAATCCTAAGATCCCTGCTACCGTGGAACTTATAAGGCACGTCATCAATGAAGATGCTACTTGGACAAAAGGCGCCCTCGGTCTCCGTCATCAAAAATGCTACGCTGTGAAGGCACTCACTTTTGTGTCTGAGTGGTAATAGTAGAGTGGAGTCGATGGACTCCTCGATGTTGCTCGTCAAAATTTTAAAGAAGTCACATCTGACGTATTCACATTAATCGACGGCTACAAAGGTATGCCATCTCACGATCCGAGTCCCAACGAACGGTACTAATGAAAGTGGAATACGAGATTGACATTACTCTCAAATTCGACGAGAAGAGAGGCTATTATATGATCACTAAGAAATCAAAGCTCGCCAAACGCGACTTGCCAGGTCTTTTCACCAATGCCACTCGAAAGGGAGATAAAATAATCTACGACTCCCTGGACCTGTGTAAAATGAACGCCAAATTACAACACTCGCTCAATGAGATATATGTCCTCAGTCTCGATACGATCGTCACCCTCAACGATAATATAAGAGAATACATTGGTTGTTTGTATAAAGTATGTGAAGGAATCGCCATGCTTGATATGGTTTTCTCCCCTCCCCGGGATCGGCATTGACGTCAGATGCAATCGTTTGCGCATCATACTAGTTATAATGACATGGGTAGCTGCTCCTGTGGAAGGGATTAATGATGACTAGTGAGACCGGAATTTGGAGAGACGTTGGTTGTTCGGAAGGGACATTATCCGATGATGCATGGAGTCAATTTCGTCCCAAATGATACATATGCATCTGAAATGTGTCGTTTTCAAATCATCACCGGTCCAAATATGTCCGGAAAAAGCACATATTTGCGACAAGTCGCTCTTCTCTGTATCATGGCTCAAATGGGTTCCTAGTACACCCTCCCTATTCCTCTCATCCTCTGTGTTCTGCCCCCTGTTGTTAATCTAGTATGTTTTTTCCTTGCATAGGTGGAGGTGGGTATGTGCTGATGGAAGTGTGCCGGCGGAGTATGCCTCATTCCCATTGTTTGAGCAATTATTCACACGCATCTCAGTTGACGACGGGATCGAATTCAACGTCAGCACCTTCTCGAGTGAAATGCGTGAGATGGCCTTCATACTAACCAACATCTCGAGATGGAGTTTTGTCATTGTCGATGAATTGGGGAGAGGAACAAGTTCGACGGACGGACTGGCTATTTCCTTGGCCATCTGTGGCGCCCTCGTCGAAAGCAGGGTACCTCCCACTCCCGGAGACAAGTTTTGCACACTTAAAGGGAGGGTTGGAGCGGGGCTGAGGGATAGGCTATTGTGCTGTTTGCGACGCATTTCAAGGAGATTGCCAATGCTTTCGAAGGAAGACCTGGTTTCGCGAATCTCCATCTCCATACTCAAGTACATCCAGCGGCTGTCCCCTCCACCTCCTAACACACAGGTCAAAAACGAACAAGTCATCGCCATGAGCTATCAACTAAAAGACGGCATAGTCAACGAAGACCACTATGGTCCCCACCCACGACCTCCGAGCCCCTTCTAACCACCGTAGGCATCCGTCTAGCTAAACTGAGCACCCTGCCAGATAATGTGATTACCCGAGCGACACAGGTCTCTGAAATGTTGACCACCCGAGCACGACAGCGCAACTTGTCGTCCAGAGGACATATTTTGACGGAACGGAGGAGACTTATATTGCAGGTTTATGAGACGCTGAGGCAGGCTGCGGGGGGAAGTATGGATGATGAGGGGTTGGCGAGGTGGCTTTTACGAGTTCAGACGCGGTTTGTGGATGATTTTGATTCCCTTGGGTGATTTACCTGCGATATCTTATGGATCTGATGTGATGATGTGGCTTGGATTTTGTATTTGCTCTTTCCCCTGTCTTCGTTCAAGAGGTCCGAGGTTGTATGTAGTGCACTTGTTTTCTGCGTGGAGGTGTATTCATTGCTCTTGATTTCTAGCCGGATGTTCAAAACTTGCAAATAACATTTCAAAGACTCGATCTTGACAGCCGTGATTTTCCATTCATCCTACCTATAGATCCTCCAGGGGGATATCAATACATATCTCTGCAATCCAGACTCAAAAAAAGATTACTCCTTGCATCCCAAAGACCAAAACCCTTGCTGCAGAGGATCCAAACAAAATTCTAACATGCAGTCGTCAGAGCAGGCCCCATCCACACCGCGTCGTCGCGAGCATACTCCCCACGAAACACCCTGTCGTCCTGCCTATGAACATCTAGTCATCGTCCCCGTAGTCCGCATCGTTGTCGTTCTTGTCGTTGGAATGACGGACCGGGATGCGGATTCCCTGGGCGGCGAATTTCTTGCTCAGGGCCGTGGACTCGAGCATGCCGGGGAATTTTTTGGCGCTGTAGACTTGGAAGGCATCGGACATGGCGGTGGTGAGGACCTTTGAAGTGCCTGTATTGAGGATTACTCCTGCGCCGCGTTGGCCGCCATTTTCAAGCGGACTATGTAATCAGTATCATGGACGGAAAGACAACAAGAGATGGATAGTAGGAGGGGGGAGGGGGTACCTTCCGAGATTGAGGAAGCTGAATTTAAGACGGAAGAGGCCTTCTGTTCGGACGGAGAGGTCTTGTAGGATGAACCAGATGCCCAGCTGATCTTTGTCGTCTTTCAAGCGAAATGCCGAGGCAGTGAGACTGCCAATGAGATTCCGGGTGAAATTCTGGGACCCCGCTAGCGATGGCGGACTGGGATAGTCGTCATGCTGAACGAGATGGTGCATGGACGAAGCCTGCGAATTATACCCGCTGTATGTAGGTGGATAATTCGAGCTGCTCTGGTACATGTAATCTGATTGTGGAGGGGGGTACTCGCCCTGATGGTGGTAATGTCCGTTTTCGATGCGAGGAGGAGCATGGGAGGAGGGGCCCCAGGACGAGTGTTGGTAGTTCGGGGGGTTGGCGGGAGAGTTGACCCCCGGGCCGGTGGCAGAGGTATTTGAGGGATGCATCACGAGATTCTGTTCCACATGTCCAGCGGCATCCCAAAGATCGACGGAGAGTACGAAGAAGTTGCAATCCACATCGGTTCTACACGCTGTCAGAACAATGAAGCTACGCGAGAGAGATAGAGATAGAGATGGAGATGGAGATGGAGAGATACATGTTGTGCACTTCCTGGTTATTTTCATCGTAGACTCGCAGCCTTATGCACGGCGGGGGGGTAATTGGACGCCGATCCTGACACAGTTAGCAAGGCACGCTCGAATAGAAGGAGCCACCTTGTCGCCGAAACCTGCAACCCGTCAGCCAGCAGTCAAACAACGTGCGCGTGAATACAAACAACCGGAGAAGAAACCAACGGACAACGGACAATGGACAAGGGACAAGGACAGGGGGGACATACCGCACATGCGAGCCCGGACAGGCTGCTGGGCGATCTCGAGACGGTACGAGTAGTTGCGCGTGCCGCCGGGCGAAGAGCGATACCCGCTGGAGCCGGGGAAGGACGAGTATGGCTGCTGCTGCTGCTGCTGCTGCTGCCGGGCGCCGGTGTTTGAGGCGGAGGACGACATGGCTGGGTCTGGCGGGGGATGTGACATTCGAGAGAAAATGAAATGTTGGGGCAACCAGGCAATTTAAACCGGATCCCGGTAACAGACCCGTCCCGTCCGTTCGTGTTAATTGCAGGTAAGAGTGTGTGCGTGTGTGTGTGTGTGTGTGTGTGTGTGTGTGGTAGGTAAGGTACTAGTAAATATGTGCGTATGTACTGTATGTATGTATGTGGGCAGATTCGACTTCAGGAGGAGCGTGCGAGGGCTGATGCAGTGCAGTGCAGACAGGCCTAGGCTCCTAGCAGAAAAAATGTGCGTGGCCTCGGACCGAGCAGACCAGCGAGCCAGCGAGCAGCAGCCGAATTGATTGACGGGGCACCGAATCCAAATCAGTCGATCAAATCAATTTAACAGCGTGTGCCTTGCTGTGCAGCTGCCAAGGCCCTGGAGCACAGCCCGCCGACTCATTTGCCGAATGCAGGCAGAAATATACTAATACATAACGTATTTACATAGTCGCAGCAGCCAAATGAAGGCACGCCGGAATCCGGAACTTAAGTGCGTGCGTGCGTGCGTTGCAAAAGGGGCGTCAGCAGCGCGGTCGGCCTGTGCCCTTCCCAGAAGCGTGGGGCCGTAAACTTCCCGCGCCTGTGTGTGGGCTGCATAACATGTACATACGTATTTTACATATGTATGGCTCCGAACATGCGCCGATGCGCGTGGGTATGCATACCCACATTAAATTTCACTGTCCATAGAGTGGAGGCTTTGCGTTCCGTCCTGCAGCCTGCAGCCTGCAGCCCCCCTGCCTCTACGTAAATAAATATGTATTTAAGTGCATTACACACAGCAGTTTCTGTCAGCAGTTATAAAGTGTCACACACAATGGGGCGTCGTCGTCTGACAGATCAGCGCCCCCCCCTTTCCACACCCGCCATCCAATCATCCACGCCCGTATTTTCCACAGAATAATAACCTTATTATCTGATCGGAAACAGCCCCGGAAACCGTTTCGCCGAAATCAATATCATGGGAATCGATGTTGTCGATTTATTGTGCTTTTTGTCTTGCAACCGGCGATATTACAGGTTCTGTGGGTCCGCCCGTCCGGCTGGCTGTTTTCCGCCGCTATAATATTACAGGTTCCAAATTCGGATACAGGATGTACTACATATTAAGATTCGAATCCGACGGTTTGGGTGCGTGGCTTGGTTCTTGCAGGTTGCAATTAAACTCTGCGTGATCGTGCATGGAAGACGTATGTACTGTACACGGTATTTGAAGTTAAGAGCAGGATGCAGTCACGCTTTAACCACCACGTTTCTGTGGTACAAAGGAACAAATCCTGTCGCTGTCTCGCGCGCTGTAACTTGGATAAGTAATGTTTACGCCGTATAATGCAGGCCGACACTACATGGCAAGTCATTCAATTGATATCGATGTGGCCGGGCGTTTTGGGGTTTAGTGTTTTGTGCAAGTCCCGGTGCGTTCATGGGTTACGATCTCATGTCGTACGTGGGGATATCACTAAATACCAACCTTCCTCATGCAACGAAATATCCCTTCACAAATACCGCCCTCACCATCAACATTCGCACAAATCAGCAGCAAACCAACAAAAAGAGCACACGATACAGCACATCACCACCACGCAGTCAAACCCCCCTGTCTCAGCAACCCAGTAAACAGCAATTTTACTTACCCATTACTATGTATATCCCCAGCATCATGATCTGATCACCAGGTAAATACAAGAACCCTTATTGCCAATTCTCCGTTACCTTACCTTACCTTGTCCAATCGACCGACTTAGTACTCTCAATTCAAAGACTGCGAAACATCACTCCCGAGAAAACGGCATCACCTTGACCCTGTGTTCGAATTCCCGTCCGCGGGCGTTGTTCGCAAATCGTCCCCCGCATGGTATGATATTGACGCAATGTTCCCGCGGCACACGTACGAGG
>Ga0302325_10010903_pt1 | contig 19640 bp, 20 predicted proteins | sample Palsa_T0_2_FD_201948 | JGI IMG/M metagenome (GOLD analysis project Ga0302325, IMG submission 201948) | Peat permafrost microbial communities from Stordalen Mire near Abisko, Sweden - Palsa_T0_2 | ecosystem: Environmental > Terrestrial > Soil > Palsa > Peat permafrost | place: Sweden: Abisko...
GCCCCGGAACTGGTCGGGGAAGCTGGTCAGCACCCGCACATCCGCGCCGCGGAAGCCGTAGATCGACTGGTCGGGGTCGCCCACCGCCACCAGGTCCCGGCCGTCCCCGGCCAGCGCCTGCAGCAGCGCCTCCTGGGCCGGATCGCAGTCCTGGTACTCGTCGACGAACACCGCGTCGTACGCGTCCCGCTCGCGTTGCCTGGTGGCCGAGGCGCCGAGCAGCCCGGCGGCGATCCTGACGATCTCCGCGTAGTCGTAGGCGGGCACCGGGGCGAGGTCGAATCGGGCGGAGTAGCGGTCGAGGAACGCGCCCGCCGCCACCCAGTCGTCCCGCTTGCACCGTCGGCCGAACTGGCGCAGCGCCTTGCCGTCGAGGCCGCGCTCGGCCGCGCGCATCAGGACGTCGCGCAGTTCCTCGGCGAAGCCCCTGGTGGCGAGCGCCGGACGGAGCCGCTCGGGCCAGTTCGCGGCGCCGTCGGCGACCTCGCCGCGCAGCAGCCGGCGGATCTCAAGGAGCTGCTCGGGCGCGGACAGCAGCCGCGGCGGCTGATCGCCCGCCAGCACGAACTCCCGCCGGACCAGGGCGTAGGCGTAGCTGTGGAAGGTAAGCGCGAGCGGCGCCGAAGTGGTGCGGCCGAGCCTGGCGGTGATGCGGTCGCGCAGCTCGCCCGCGGCCTTCCGGCTGAAGGTCAGCACCAGAATGCGGCCAGGATCGATGCCGCGGCGCTCGATCCGCTCGGCCACCGCCGCCACGATCGTCGTCGTCTTGCCGGTGCCCGGTCCGGCCAGCACCAGCAGCGGGCCGCCCTTGTGGTCGACCACCCGCTGCTGCGCCTCGTCGAGGGCCGGCGGCGCGGGGGGATCGGGAGACGGCGCGCGGCGGACGAGTCGGTAACCGTTCATCAGAATCGCATTCCACCACGCCCCACTGACATTCTCGCGCGAACACCCAGGATCAGCGCTGGCCCGACCAGCGGGCGCGGCGCAGGTCGACGCGGACCGGCCTGCCCGGGGGGATATGCGGCGCCGCCCGCAGCGGCGTCCCCTCGGCCAGGTAGTTCTCGAGCGCGGCGGCGTCGTGCCCGGGCGCGGGGGTGCCGTCCGCGTGGATCACCCGCCACCACGCCACGGCGCCGCCGTAGCTGGCCAGCACCCGGCCGACCTGGCGGGGACCGCCGGCCTCGAGGTACTCGGCGATGTCGCCGTAGGACATCACCTGACCGGGCGGGATCGCGTCGACCACGTCGAGCACCCGCGAGGAGTAGTCGTCGAGGTCGTCATCCATGCCGGGGCGGCCGCCGCCGCAGCGCCATCAGGCCGCCGCCCGCGGCCGCCAGCGAGACGACCGCCAGCAGCGCGAACACGACCAGCGGGCCCGGACCGCGCGGGGTCACCGGAGCGGCCGGGATCGCCGCCACACCGCCGCCGAAGTGCGTCGCCAGCGAGACCTGGGAGCCGGCCGGGCGCGCGCCGGCCAGCTTGCCCGCCTCGACCAGGGCCGCGTCCGCGTTCACGATGCCGAAGCCGGTGAGCACGTTGTAGCTGCCGCCCGACATCGGCTGCTGGGCGGTGGTCGTCAGCGCCTCCGTCACCTCGGCGGGCGAGATCGACGGGTACTTCGACTTGATCAGCGCGGCCACGCCCGCCACCAGCGCGCAGGCCGGGCTGGTGCCGTTGACGGTGTAGTACAGGCCGTTCCTGCCCTGGGCGGGCACCCCCTCCCCCGGCGCCGCCACCTTGACCGAGAGGTTGCCGCTCGAGAACGACGTCGGCTGCTTGTCACTGTTGACCGCGCCCACGCTCAGCACCCCGGGGTACTCGGCCGGGAACGACACCGGCGCCCAGCCGTGATCGCCGCTGCGGGCGGTGTGCTGCTCGTCGTTGTCGCCCGAGTTGCCCGCCGACGCCACCAGGACGATGCCGTGGTCGTAGGCGTCCTGCAGCGCGGCCCGGACCGGGCCGCTCGGCGCCGAATAGCCGATCGACATGCTGATCACCTGGGCGTGATCAGCGACTGCCTGGTTGATCCCGTCGGCCAGCTCGTCCTGGATCTGCGACTCGGCCTCGCTGTCGTATTTCTTGTAGCCCGGGTCGTTCATGTCCGGTATGACCCGGATAGAGAGTATTTTCGCGTCCGGGGCGACCCCGATGACGCCGTCGTCAAAGCCGTTCCCCCGGCCGGCGATGATCGACGCCATCCAGGTCCCGTGCTGTCCCCAGTGCGGGTCGCTGCTCGGGGTGCTCAGATCGGTGAAGTTGCTTCCGGTCACGACCGCGCCGTCCAGGTCGCTGACGTCCGGGTTCACCCCGCTGTCGATGACCGCGACGGTGACGTTGGCGCCCATGCTCATCGACCACGCGGACGGCACGCTGAGCATGTCGAGCACCCACTGCTGCTGGTCCCGGACCGGGTCGTCCGGGGCCGCGGCGGCCGGCGCCGCCGTCGCGACGGCGAGCGCCCCGGCCAGCGCCACGCCCGCGAGCGCCCGCCCGCCGGGGCACGCCCGGCGGGCGGAAACGCCGGCCCGGCCGAAGTGCCTCAGACGCCTCAGCATCCGGGCGTCCCCGGGCAGTGCGGCGGCCGCACCGGCGCGCCGACCTCGGCCAGCACCGCCTGGGCGACCCCGCTGCCCACGCTCGTCATCTCCCCGTCGGCGTAGCTGTCACCGGTGACCGGCTCCCGCGGCCTGCCGTCGGCGTAACCGACCGTGTAGAGCGCCACGTACAGGCCGGCCCGGGAGGAACCGGAGAGCTGCCGGCGCGAGTCGGTGAACCAGGCCGCGGCGGTGTTCTTGAACGCCAGCGCGTTTACGCCGGGCTGGATCCCGCCGACCGGGGCGGCGGCGGACAGGGCGGCGCTCGCCGCCTCGGCCTGGGCCACTGACGGCAGGACGGCCACCCCGACCGTCACCACGTAGCTGTCGGTGCCGTCGGCGTAGGTCGCCCGTAGTATGGTCGTGCAGCCGTTGCGGGCAAGCACCAGCGCCGCGGCGGGGTCGGTGGCCGCCTGGCAGCCGGACTGCCCGGCAATGCCGATCCGCCGCGCGGTCAGCATCAGCGCGGAGTCGTCGAGCACGACCGGCGCCTGGTAGCTGACCGAGGCAGGGAAGATCTGGCCGGCCGGCAGCGCTCGCCAGCTCCGGCCGTACTCCCAGTCGGTGATCTGCCGCTGCTGCCCGGCCGTGAAGGTCCGCGGCATCACCTCCGTGGCCACCCCGATCAACGAGATGACCAGGCCGATCAGGCCGAGCGCGAGCGCGCTGGCGGCGATGACGATGACCGCGGTCGAGCGAGGCCGCCGCGGGCCGGGCGGCTGCGGCTGGTACCTGGGCGGTTCGTATCCCGGCGGCTCGTATCCCGGCGGCCCGCCGCCGTGGTACGGCTGGCCGGGGTACTGCGGCTCCGCATCGCGCCACGGCTGATCACCGTATGCGCCGTACTCCGTTGCCACATGCAAATGGTAGGGCTTATCGTGACTGCTATCCCGCCTGCGGCCCGTTTTTGTTATTACTAACGCCTCACAGTAACGGGTCCACTCCGATAACGAGCGCCGTGCCCGCCAGCACCATGACCGCACCGGCATCTCGATCGTCGGCGAGTCCCCGGCCCGCCGCTCGAGCACTTCCCGGCAGCGGGCGAGCCCGGCCGCCCGGTCGGCGGGCGAGGCGGTGATGAAGCCGCTGTTCGACGCCAGCCAGGCGAGCGCGTGCTCGATCGAGACGGTCCGGGCGGAACGGAACGACGCCGTCTCCTGGTCGGCGAACTCCGCCCCGGCCGGGAGGGCGACGGTGTGGTGGCGGTCAAGCGCCGCCCTGACCCGCTCGACCGTGCGCTCCCCGTCGTCCTCCTGGTCGTTGACGCCGGGGAGGCGGAGCAGGTCGAGCTCGGCCACCCAGTCGTGGTCGCGGTCCCTGGTCGTCCAGATGACGCCGAGCCGCCCGCCCGGGCGGAGCACCCGGGCGATCTCGGGGACCGCGCGTGCCGGGTCAAGCCAGTGCCAGGCGGTGGACACGAACACCGCGTCCGCGCTCGCGTCGGGGAGCGGCATGGCCTCGCCCCAGCCCTCGCGGACGTCCACCTCGGGCGACCGGCGGGCGAGAACCTCGCGCATCCGGGCGTCCGGCTCCACCGCCACCACGAGGGCCGCCCGGCCGAGCAGCCCCCTGGTGAAAAGACCGGTGCCGGCCGCGAGGTCCACCGCGACCTCGCAGCCGTCGGGCACCAGCCAGTCGAGCGCGCTCGGGACCGGGCCCGGCCGCACCCGGTCGTAGCTTTCGGCGACGTTCCCGAACGAGATTGCCTTTTCTTCTTCAAAAGTCACAGGCATTTATTCTGAACGGTCCCGTGGTTCCACCTGCAGCCGACCCTCTCGTTCTCCGGGGGCCGACGTCAGCCGCGCGGCACCGGGCCAAGTCCGCTCGCGGCGATGAACACCGTCGCCGGCCCGGCCGCGGTGACCGCGCCGTCGTCGGCGGCCAAGAAGCAGGACTCGCCCCGGCCGACCGTCAGCTCCCCGGGCGCGACCGCGCCGTCGCCGGCCCGCAGCAGCGCCGCGCCCTCGGTGCAGAGCACGATCCTGGCGCCGCCCGCTCCAGGCAGGGCGATCTCGCCGTCACCGAGCTCGGCCCGGTAGAGCCGGAACTCGGGAGCGGGCGAGTCATAGACGAACAGCCCGCCGCCGAGCGGGCGCGGCTCGAGCACGGGCACCGTGACCGCCGGGTCGGTCAGCCTGAGCAGCTCGGGCACGTCGATGTGCTTGGGGGTCAGCCCGGCCCGGACCACGTTGTCGGAGTTGGCGAGGAGCTCGATCCCGGTGCCGTGCAGGTAGGCGTGCAGGCCGCCGGCCGGCAGGAAGACCGCCTGGCCCGGCTGCAGGACCGAGTGGCGCAGCAGCAGCGACGCGATCACGCCGAGGTCACCCGGGTGCTCCTGGCTCAGCCGGACCGCCGCGGCGCAGGCCGCCGCGTAGGGGCCGCCGCCCGCCGCGACCTCGGCGCAGCCGGCCGCGACGTCCGCGACCAGCGCCGTCCGGCGCTCCGGGGGCCAGGCCAGGATGGCGGCCAGCGCCTCGGTCAGCGCCTCCGGCCCGCCGGCGGCGGCCAGGATCGCGGTGACCGGGTCAAGCTGGCCGACCCCGAGCTCCTTCAGCAGCGCGGCCGCGTCCTGCGGTGAGCGCATCCCGGCCAGCGCCTCGAAGCGGGTCAGCGCGCACAGGATCTCGGGCTTGGGCCAGTCGTCGCTGTAGTTGCGGGACCTGTCGCCCAGGGCGAGGCCGCGCTCGTTCTCGGCCAGGAACCCGGCCTCGGCCTGCCGCCGCGACGGGTGCACCTGAATGGACAGCGCGTTCTCGGCCGCGAGCACCTTCAGCAGGAACGGCAGCCGCCCGCCGAACCGGGCCACCGACGCCGGGCCGAGCTCGCCGACCGGGTCGGCCGCGATCACCGCGTCCAGCGTGGTGCGCCCGCCGCCGGGCAGCGCCACCCCGGACGGCGCGGACTGATGGGCGCCCATCCACAGCTCCGCCTCGGGTTGCGCGGACGGGACGGGTCGGCCCTGAAGTGCGGCGATCGCCGTGTGGGATCCCCACGCGTACGGCTGCGTTACCGGCTCTAGAAGCTCCATCCGCGCATGGTATTGGCTATGGCAGATGGCCGCTAATCGGCCTGACTGGTGTCCATCGGGTGCTCGACCAGAGCGATCACCCGGCTGGCCATGAACCTGGCGGTCCGGACGGTGGTCCCGGTGCGGGTGACCTCGGTCACCTCGACGATGCCGCGGCCGGTGCTGACCTCGACCCGCCGCCCGGCCCGGGTGGCGGATACCTCGTAGGTCCTGGTTCCCTCGCCGGCGTCGACCACGATCTCCACGCGGTCCCCTTTCACGGCACCCTCCCGGCCTCTGGTTCATAACCGCCGATGGCCGGCACCGGCGGGGCTTCCCGCCGGGCCGGCCACCGGTGCTGGCAGCGGACTAGTAGGTGGGCAGCGAGGGGTCCACCTGGTTGACCCAGGCGAGCACGCCCCCGCCGACGTGCACCGCGTCGGAGAAGCCGGCCGCCTTGAGGACCGCGAGCACCTCGGCGCTGCGGGCGCCGCTCTTGCAGTGCAGCACGATCTGCTTGTCCTGCGGCATCTGCTCCAGGGCGGAGCCGTTCAGGAACTCGCCCTTCGGGATCAGCGTGGCGCCGGGGATCGAGACGATCTCGTACTCGTTCGGCTCGCGGACGTCGACGACGAAGATATCGTCGCCCCGGTCGAGCATCCCCTTCAGGTCCTTGGCGCTGATCGTCGACCCGACGACGGCCTCCTCGGCCTCCTCGGAGACCGCGCCGCAGAACGCCTCGTAGTCGATCAGCTCGGTGACGGTCGGGTTCTTACCGCAGACGGCGCACTCCGGGTCCTTGTTGATCTTGACCGTCTTGTACGACATCTCCAGTGCGTCGTAGATCATCAGCCGACCGGACAACGGCTCGCCGATGCCGGTGATCAGCTTGATCGCCTCGTTGACCTGGATCGACCCGATCGACGCGCAGAGCACGCCGAGCACGCCGCCCTCGGCGCAGGACGGGACCATGCCGGGGGGCGGGGGCTCGGGGTAGAGGCACCGGTAGCAGGGGCCGTAGTCCGCCCAGAACACGGACGCCTGGCCGTCGAACCGGTAGATCGAGCCCCATACGTACGGCTTGTGCAGGAGCACGCAGGCGTCGTTGACCAGATAGCGGGTGGCGAAGTTGTCCGTGCCGTCGATGATCAGGTCGTACGGCTCGAAGATCTCCATCACGTTGTCCGACTCGAGGCGCACCTTATGCAGGATCACCCTCACGTACGGGTTGACCTCGGCGATCGATTCCTTGGCGGACTCCGCCTTGGACTTGCCGATGTCGGAGACGCCGTGGATGATCTGGCGCTGCAGGTTCGACTCGTCGACCGTGTCGAAGTCCACGATGCCGAGCGTGCCGACGCCGGCCGCGGCGAGATAGAGGAGCGCCGGCGAGCCGAGGCCGCCCGCGCCGACGACGAGGACCTTCGCGTTCTTGAGGCGTTTCTGCCCGGCCATGCCGACGTCGGGGATAATCAGGTGGCGCGAGTAGCGCTTCACCTCGTCGACCGACAGATCCGCGGCCGGTTCAACGAGCGGTGGCAGCGACACTGTGCAAACTCCAGTCAGGTTGAAGTCAGTTCGTCTGGCGTCAACCGGGTTCCGCCACCCGGCATTCCCGTCTTCTCCACCATCTCACGGAACCGGGCGGCGACAAGATCCGGCCGTTCCATTTGTCCTATGTGCCCGATATGAGGGAGCACCTCGATCTGGGCGTTCCTGAAGGCGCGCGCGGCCGGGACGGCGAGCGCCGGGCTCACCAGCTGGTCGTGGCTGCCGAACAGGACCAGCGTCGGCGCCGCGACCCGCTCGGCTGCCCGCCACAGCGACAGCCGCCGGGGCGACAGCGTCTCGGCCACCAGCGTTCGCGCCGCGCCGACGAGCGTGGCCGCGTCGTGCCCGAGCTCATCGCGCCTGCGCAGCGAGGCCACCTCCTGCGCGAACCGCTCGGGGTGGAGGGCGGCCGGATCGTAGTAGCACTTGCTGTACACGCCGGCCACCCGGTTCTCGGCCGGCACCGATGACCAGCGACGGGCCAGCGCCTCGCCCACGAAGGGCAGCGCCAGAATCGGGAAGTGCGCGGTCGAGCCGTGCGGCCGCCGGTCTGGAAGGGCCGGCGATACCAAGGTGAGCGTCTTGACCAGGTCCGGCCGGCCCGCGGCGACCCGGACGGCGACCGCCCCGCCCATCGAGTTGCCGACCAGATGGACCGGGCCGGGCCCGAGCGCCTCGATGAGCCTGATCACGGTCGCGGCGAGCGACCTGATCGAGTAGCCGGAGCGCCTGGCAGGCGGCGCCGACAACCCGGATCCTGGCAGGTCAACCGCCACGCAATCGAAGTCAGGAGCGAGTTCGGCCATCAGGTCGGTCCAGTTCGTGGCCGCGCCCGACATCCCGTGCACGCACAGCACCAGATCTCTGTCGCCGGCCGCGGACCAGGGCGGCTGGGCCACCGAGACCTGCTCGCCGCCGCCGAGATCCACCATCCGCTGTGGCCAATGACGCACGGGCCGGCCGACGGTCATGCCGACGCCTTCCTGCGCGGGGAGGCGGCCCTGCGCGGCTTGGGCGCCTTGGGCTCGTCGGACGCCTTGTCCGACTTGCCGTCCGATGTCTTGTCTGAAGTCTTGTCAGAAGTCTTGCCGCGGTTTGCCTTGGCTGCCTCGACGCTGGCGCGGAGCGTCTCGGCCAGGTCGGCGGGACCGCCCGCCTTGCCCTCGGGCGCCGTCGGCCCGACCGGCCTGACGACCTCGTTGCCCTCGATCTTGGCCTGCACGAGCGCCTCAAGCGCCTCCCGGTAGGCGTCCTTGTACAGCGACGGGTCGAAGTCCTCGGTCATCGTGTCGATCAGCGAGGCAGCCATCTTCAGCTCCTGCGACCGGACGTCGACGTCCTCGTCGAGGAACTTGAAGTCGGGCGTGCGCACCTCGTCCGGCCAGAGCAGGGTCTCGAGGACGAGCACGCCGTCGCGCACCCGCAGCGCCGCCAGGGCCTCCCGCTGCCTGATCGCCACCTTGGCCACGGCCACCCGCCCGGATCGCTCGAGGGCGTCGCGGAACAGCGCGTAGGCGCGGACCCCGGGGGGCTCCGGCTCCAGGTAGTAGGCCTTGTTGGACAGGATCGGGTCGAGTTGGCCGGCCGGGCTGAAGTGCAGCACGTCGATCCGCTTGGCCGTCGCCAGCGGCAGTTCACTCAGGTCGTCGTCGGTCAGCACCACGACGTCGCCGGTGGCCAGCTCGTAGCCTTTGGCAATGTCGGAGTAGGCGACCTCCTGGCCGTCGAGCGAGCAGAACCGGCGGTACTGGACCCGGCCGCCGTCCTCGGCGTGGACTTGCCTGAACGCCACGTCGCGCTGCTCGGTCGCAGCGTAGAGCTTGACCGGGATCACGACCATGCCGAATGAGATCGCCCCAGCCCAGATGCTCCGCATGCTTAGTCTCTCCCCCAACATGGCCACGCTGATACATGCTGCGTTGTCCGGTTTTACTGGTTCGGTAACGATTTCGAAGACGGATTCCGGCGCCCGGCCGCCCGGCCGCTCCCCCGCCGGACTGCGATGATGGGACGGGGCAGCGCTTCTACGGTCACACGGGAGGTCTCGCAGTGAGTGAGCTCAACATGGAAACACCAGGCGAAGACGCGGCCGAGCAGGCCCGCCCGGTGGCGGCCGAGGACGTCGCGGCCGAGGACGAGGAGCTCGGGGAAGTGCCCCTCGAGGTTAACGAGGCGGACGCGGCCGAGCAAACACGGGACGCGGGATACGACGACGAGGACTATCGTTAGTAACCATCGCCTGCACCCGGAGAACATGGTGACCGCCGCTTCAACCGCCCGCCCTCGAGGGACCCGCCTGCCACGGCTGGCCCGCCGCCGCCAGTTGCTCGACGCGGCCCTGGAGGTTTTCGTCGCGCACGGCTACCACGCGGCCGCGATGGACGAGATCGCCGACCGCGCCGGGGTCAGCAAGCCCGTCCTGTACCAGCACTTCCCCGGCAAGCAGGAGCTGTACCTGGCGCTGCTCGACGAGAGCGTCGACCGGCTGATTGAGGCGGTCGCGGCGGCGCTGCGCTCCACCGTCGACAACCGGCAGCGGGTGAACGCGACGTTCGCGGCCTACTATGAGTACATCGCCGAGCACACCGGGACCTTCCGGCTCGTCTTCGAGTCCGACCTGACCAGCGAGCCGGCGGTCCGGGAGCGCCTGGACGCGGCCGACCAGCGTTGCGCCGACATGATCAGCCAGGTGATCAAGGAGGACGCCGGCCTCGCCGACGACGAGGCTCACCTGCTCTCCATCGGGCTCCTCGGGATGGCCCAGGTGAGCGCCAGATACTGGCTCAACACGGTCGGCACCATCCCCAGGGAGGCCGCCGAGCAGCTCGTCGCGCGGCTGGCCTGGCGCGGGATCAGCGGGTGGCCGCGAGCCACCGACCAAGCCTAAGGAGAGACATGGACGTCAAGATCGGAATTCAGTCAGTGCCGCGCGAGCTCGTGTACGAGAGCGAATCGACCGCCGAGGAGGTCGAGCGCGACCTGACCGCCGCCCTCACCGCCAAGGACGGCAAGGGCGTCTTCACGCTGAACACGCAGAAGGGCGGCCGGGTGCTGATACCGGCCGAGAAGATCGCGTACGTCGAGTTCAGCACCGACCAGGCGCGCCGGGTGGGATTCGGCAACATCGTTTAAGGGCGCGGCGGAGTTCGTCTGGTACCGTGGGTGACAATTGGGCGTCTGGAATGCCATCATCCCAGTTCGCGTTGACATTGACGCTGGTGCCTAACCGCCGCCGCGCCTAAAGTGACGCGGGCGTCAGGCACCCAGCGCACGGAGGAACCCCTGACAACTCAACCGACGCATGCGGTGCCGTTCCGCGATCTCGGAGTCGACGAGGTCATTTGCAGCGCGCTCGAAGCCGCGGGCATACACACCACGTTCCCGATCCAGGCGCTTACGCTGCCGCTGGCCATGAACGGCCAGGACATCATCGGCCAGGCGCGCACCGGCACCGGCAAGACGCTGGCCTTCGGCGTGCCGATCCTGCACCGGCTGGTCACCACGCTTTCGGGCGAGCGGGCCGCCAAGCAGCCGGCCGCGCTCGTCATCGTTCCCACGCGGGAACTCGCGATCCAGGTCACCGAGGACATCAAGCAGGCCGGGGCGCAGCTCGGCGCGCGCGTGCTGACCGTGTACGGCGGGCGTGCCTACGAGCCGCAGATCGACGCGCTCGCGGCCGGGGTCGACGTCGTCGTCGGCACCCCGGGGCGACTGCTCGACCTCGCCAACCGCAAGAACCTCGACCTCAGCCAGATCCGCGCGCTCGTGCTCGACGAGGCGGACAAGATGCTCGACCTGGGCTTCCTGCCCGACGTCGAGCGCCTGCTGCGGCTCACCCCCGACGGCCGGCAGACGATGCTGTTCTCCGCGACGATGCCCGGTGAGGTCGTGACGCTCGCCCGCAGGCACCTGCGGCAGCCGACCAACATCCGCGCCGAGGGGCTCGACGAGTCCGCGCCGCCGCCGCTCACCACCCAGTACGTGTACCGGACCCACCACCTGGACAAGATCGAGGTTCTGGCGCGGGTCCTGCAGGCCAAGGACCGCGGCCTCGCCATGGTCTTCTGCCAGACCAAGCGCGCCTGCGACCAGGTGTCGATCGCGCTGACCGAGCGGGGCTTCGCCGCCGCCACCGTGCATGGCGACCTCGGCCAGGCCCAGCGCGAGCGCGCGCTGCGCGCCTTCCGCACCGGCAAGGTGGACGTCCTCGTGGCGACCGACGTGGCCGCCCGCGGCATCGACGTGGATGACGTGACCCACGTGATCAACTACGAGTGCCCGGACGACGCGATGGCGTACGTGCACCGGATCGGCCGCACCGGCCGGGCCGGGCGGACCGGCGTCGCGGTGACGTTCGTCGACTGGCGCGACCTGCACCGGTGGAAGCTCATCAGCGACGGGCTCGGCCTTGGCCAGCCCGAGCCGGCCGAGACCTACTCGACCTCCGAGCACCTGTTCACCGACCTGTCGATTCCGCCGGGCGTCACCGGAACCCTGCCGCGCGAACTCCGCAGCGCCAGGGCCGGACTCGCCGCCGAGGTCGAAGAGGATCTCGGTGAAACCGGCAAAACCCGGTCGAAGAGCCCGAACACGAACACGAACACGAGCCCGCGCCCGCCGCGCAACCGCTCGAGGACCAGGAAGTCGGGCGACGACGGGCCCTCCCGAAGCGGCGGCCAGGAGGCCACCACGGCCAAGTCGGCCGACGACGCCGCGGCCGGCACCGCCACTCCGCGCGCGCGCAGGCGCCGCACCCGCGGCGGCCGCGAGCTGGGTCATGAGGCGGCCGCAGAGTCCTGACATGTCCACCCCCACCTCCCTTGAACTGCCGGAAGGGACGCGGCGCGCGACCGTCGAGACTGCTCGCGGCTGCTTCGCCGCGCTCGATGCCATGCCCGCCGCCGGTCCCTGCGAGCTCGGCACCGCCTTGCTCGTCCCCGGCTATACCGGGAGCAAGGAAGACTTCATCGCCACCCTCGGTCAGCTCTCCGCCGCGGGCCGCCGGGTAATCGCGATCGACCTGCGGGGCCAGTACCAGACGGCCGGCCCCGACGACCCGGCCGCCTACGAGGTGGCGGAACTCGGCGCCGACGTCACCGCGGTGGCCGAGGCGACGGAGACGGCGCACCTGCTCGGCCACTCGTTCGGCGGCCTGGTGGCGCGGGCGGCCGTGATCGACGGTTGCGCGCCTGCCTCGCTGACCCTGCTCAGCTCCGGCCCGGCCGCGCTTCCTGGCGCGCGCGCGGAAGAACTGCACGCCCTCTTGAACTACCTCGACGGCACGCCGGCCGCCGATCTCAAGGGCAAGGTCGCGGAGATGTGGTACGGCACGCTGAAGCGCCAGGCGGTGAAGGCCGGCGTCGCCGCGCCGATCGTGGCCTTCCTCGAGCAGCGGATGCTCGCCAACAACCCGACCGGCCTGGTCACGATGGCCGCCCAGCTGCTGAAGGCCGAGGACAGGACCGACCAGCTGGTTGCCAGGTCCGTCCCCACGTTCGTCCTCTACGGCGAGGACGACAACGCCTGGCCGACGGCGGAGCAGCGGGACATGGCCACCCGGCTGAACGCCGAGCGCACCTGCATCCCGGCCGCCGCGCACAACCCGAACGTCGAGGCCCCGGCCACCACCGCGCACGCGCTCACCACCTTCTGGAACGCCGCCGAGCGCTAGCGCCTCTTGGCATTGGCCCTGGCGGCCGGCCCGGGCGACGGCACCCGAGCCTGTCGCTGGCGTAGCCGACAGGGCTGCTCGCCGGTCATCGACGCCATCGACAGCGCCCATCAGGGTCGATGGCGTAGCCGACAGGGTCTGGCCCGGGTGGATGGGGTAGCCGACAGGGTCGGCTGGGTGGGTTACAGCTCGGCTAGGGCGTCCCAGGGGCGGTGCGGGGTGGCCGCCTGCTGGCCTTCCGGGCAGGACCGCTGGTAGTCGCACCAGCCGCAGCCGGGTGACGGCCTGGGCGGGAACACCTCGTCGTACTCGGCCGCCGGAAGCTGGGCGCGCATCCGCTCGTCGGCCTCGGCGCACTCCTCCGCCACCTGCTCGGCCCGCCGCAGATGCCGCCGCAGGGTGTCGTCGGTGTGCGTCCAGGTGAGCACCTGCCCGCTCGGCAGGTGGTGCAGTTCAACCTGACGGCAGTCGCGATGCAGCGTGCGCGAGGCGGCGATCGCGTACAGCGCGAGCGCCAGCGAGCTGCGCGCGTCGTCCACCGAGAGCACGTGGCGCCCGGTCTTGTAGTCGACCACGACGAGCTCGGTGCCGTCCTCGCCGTCCGCGCGCGGCCGGGAGTCGAGGCGGTCGATCCGGCCGGAGACGGCGATCACCTCGGTTCGGGTCGCCACCGTCCGCTCCACCCCGACCGGCTCGTCGGCCGGGTCGAGGCCCGTGACGTAGAGCTCCACCAGCCCGCGGGCCCAGTCCCGGTACCGCGCCGACTGGGCGCTGCTGGCGAAGCCCTCGCTGATCCAGCCCTGGGTGACGAGCCCGCCCGCGGCCTGCACCGTCCGCCTCGGCAGCGGCAGCCGCCACCAGCCGGCCAGCGCGTTGTGCACGCTCGCGCCGACGCTGTTGTGCGCCCACGGCGGCCCCTTCGGCACCACCGGCCGGTCGAGGTAGCCCATCCGGTACCGACGGGGGCAGTCCAGCCAGGTGGCCAGCCGGGTCGGCGTGCACGAGTAGAGACGCCTCGGCATGCCCTCGAAGCCGAGTTGCTCCACTACAGGTCCGAGATGGTCGGCCCGGCCGTCACCCAGCCGTCGAACCGCTTGGCGGCGTCGCCGATCGTCGTCTCCTCGCCGTGGCCGGGCAGCACCCTGGTCTCGGCCGGCAGGTCGAGCAGCCGCTCGCCGATCGCGGTGAGCTGGCCCGCGAAGTCGGGGTAATCCCCGTCGTGGGGGACCGGCCCGACCGCCGCCAGCGTGTCGCCGGTGAACACGAGCTCAAGATCCTCGCAGTAGAGGCTGACCGAGCCCGGCGTGTGGCCCGGTGTGTGGATGACCTCGAGGGCGACGTCGGCCACCTCGAACCGGCCGCCGTGCGCCATCTCGATCTCCGGCTGGACGTCCGCGTGCGACATCCGCCAGAAGAGCCGGTCAGAGCGGTGCAGCGCCACCGGCGCCTCGTCCCGCTCGGCCACCTCGACCGCCGCCGCCACGTGCCTTTCGTGCCCGTGGGTGCAGATCACGGCCACGATCTCGCGGTCCCCGACCTGCTCGAACACGGCTTCCGGGTCATCCCCGGGATCGATGACGATCACCTCTTCGTCGTCACCGATCAGCCAGCCGTTGCATTCCGCGCCGATCGCGGCTACGTCCTGATCCGCAATCCGCGAAGACCACATCCGCTCCACCCGAGCGTCCACCAGCGCACCTCCGCCACCAAGCGCCCGACCACGGCGCCGACCATAATGCCCGGGGCCACTCTATTACCTGGATTACCCGGATTATTTGGCTTGGGCGGCGAAGGCAAGGGCTGATTCGGCCACCAGCTGGACCGCGATGGCGGACAGCAGCAGGCCGGCGATCCTGGTGAGGAGCTCGACGCCGTTGTCGGTCAGCACCCGGTGGATAAGCTCGGCGAATCGCATCGACAGCCACGCCGCCAGCGCGACCCCGGCGATCGCGAGCGCGAGCGCGACCACGTTGAGCGGGTGGTGAATGCGCTGCACGTAGAGCATCGTCGCCACGATCGCGCCCGGCCCGGCCAGCAGCGGCGTGCCCAGCGGCACGAACGCGACGTTGGTCTTCGCGCGCTCGCTGGAGGTCGGCTCCTCCGTCTTGCCGGTCAGCAGCTGCAGCGAGACGAGCAGCAGGAGCAGTCCCCCGGCCCCCTCGAGGGCGGCCAGCTGGACCTGCGTGTAGTTCAGGATCACGCGGCCGAACAGCGCGAACGCCACGATCACGCTGAACGCCACCACCGCCGCCTGCCAGGCGAGCCGCCGCCTGGTCCGGACCGACCTGCCCCGGGTGAGGCCGAGGAACAGCGGCACGATGCCCGGCGGGTCGATGATCACGAAGAGGGTGACGAACGCCTGCAGGAAGAACGTCATGGCCGGGTTCCGGCCATGGCCAGCAGCAGCTCGTACTCCTCGGCTGGCGTCGTGTCCACGCCGAGGCCGTGGTTGTTGAAGGACCCGTGGTCGTCGCTGCCGCCGGTGGCGATCAGGCCGAGCGACTGCGCCAGCGCGGTCAGCCGGGCGCGTTCGGCCTGGTCGTGGTCGGGATGGAACACCTCGATGCCGCACAGCCCGGCGTGCGCCAGCTCCGCGATGACCTCGTCCGATATCTCGTACCCGGGCGAGCGCGGGTGGGCGAGCACCGGGACGCCGCCGGCCGACCTGATCAGGGCGATACCGCGGGGCAGGCCGACCGCGTAGCGGTCGGCGAAGGCGCGCCCGCCGTCGGCGATCCAGTCGGCGGTGAACGCGTCGGCGGGCGTCTCGACCACGCCCGCCGCCGCCAGCGCGCGGGCGATATGCGGGCGGCCGACGACCGCGCCGTCCGCGATCGCCGCCACCTGGTCCCAGCTGACGTCGGCGCCGAGTTCGCGCGCCTTGGCCACCATCGCCTTCGCCCGGTAGGTGCGGTCGTCGCGGATCTGCGCCGTCTCCGCGGCGAGCTCGCCGTTGTCGGGATCGAACAGGTAGCCGAGGAGATGGGCGCTCCGCCCGTCGAACTGGCAGGACAGCTCCATGCCGGGGACCAGCGTCAGGCCGGCGCCGGCCGCGGCGCGGGCGGCACCGACCCCCGACTGCGTGTCGTGGTCGGTCAGCGCCATGACGTCGAGGCCGGCCGCGTGAGCGCGCCTGACCACCTCGGCCGGGTCGTCGGTGCCGTCCGAGGCGTTGCTGTGAACGTGGAGGTCGATGCGCACGGCCGCCATCGTATCGGCCCGGCGGTCGGGCGCGCCCTCCCTAGGCTGGGAGGCGGGTGCAGAGGGCGCCGAACGGGAGGTCCAGGTCCTGCTCGGGATCGCGCAGGTCGCGCAGCGCCAGCGGCTCGACCAGGAGCGCGCCCGCGGTGTCGGGCCAGAGCACGAGCCAGACCCAGCTGGCGGCCACCTCGCCGACGAACACGGCCTTCCCGGCCGACTCCACCACCCACAGCGGCGCTTCGTGGTTGGCCACCCGGACGGTGGCGTGCGGCGCCTGGCGGGCGAACCCGTCGCCCGGGTCGGGGCCGGGCAGCCCGGCCAGGCCGGCGCCGAGGCCGACGCCCGGCTCCTCGGCGATGATCAGCAGGTCGGCCGGGCCGCCGAGCGGGTTGGGGCCGGACAGCGCCACGGCCGAGGCGCGGGCGCCGGTGCGCTCGTCCCCGGCCCCGGTGAACCCGCTGACCAGCCAGCCGGCCGGCAGCGGCCACGGCAGCCAGACCGGCACGGTGGTGTGGCGGGCGAGCAGCAGCAGGCCGTCGCGCGACGGCAGCCGGGCCGGGGCCAGCGGCGAGATCTCGCCGTGCAGGTCGCAGCGCCATGCGCTCGACCACACCGTCGGGGCGTGCACAAGGCTTCGGCAACGCGGGCATACCGCTCTGTCCATCACGCTGCGCGCATTCCTACCCAACAGTGTGTGACTGCACACGTCGGGCTGGGCCGGGAGGGACGGGACCGGCAGGAGGAAACTGGCGGGGCCTGGCGGCGGGCGCTGCCGCCGGGGGTGCAACCGCTAGCTCGGCCTCGGCAGCCCCGCCGCCTCGCCCTTCGCCGCGATCGCGAGCGCCATCTTGCGGGAGGCCTCGTCGATCATCTCCCCGTCGAGCATCACCGCGCCGCGCTGGTCGACCTCGGTCGCCTGCCGGTAGGCGTCGAGCAGGCGGACCGCGCGGGCGTAGTCCGCGGGCGACGGGGTGAACACGTCGTTGACGACCTCGACCTGGCCCGGGTGCAGGACCCACTTGCCGTCGAAGCCGAGCGCGGCGACGCTGGTCGCCGCGGCCCGCAGGCCGTCGATGTCACCGATCTTCGCGTACGGGCCGTCGATGGCCTGCAGGCCGTTGGCCTTGGCGGCGACCAGCATCCGCATCAGCGGGTAGTGGTGGGCGTCGAACGCGTAGCCGTCCGGCTGGCCGCCGACGGTGAGCGAGCGCATCCCGACGGACGCCATGAAGTCGGCCGGGCCGAAGACGAGCGACACCAGCCGCCCCGACGAGGCGGCGATCGCCTCCACCGCCGCCAGGCCGGCCGCGTCCTCGATCTGGGCCTCGATCCTGACCGTTCCGGCCGCCAGGCCGGCCGCCTGCTCGACCTGGCCGAGCAGCACGTCGAGCCAGACGACGGCGGCGGCCGAGCTGACCTTGGGCAGCACCAGCGAGTCGACCGCGCCGGGGGCGGACCCGACCACCGCGATCACGTCCTGATAGGCCCACCGGGTGGTCGCGCCGTTGACCCGGACCGCGACCAGCTTGCGGCCGAAGCCGCCTGCCTGCAGCGCCGTCACCGCGAGCGCGCGGGCGGCCGGCTTGGCGGCCGGGGCGACCGAGTCCTCCAGGTCCAGCATTACCTGATCGGCGGCCACGTCCCGCGCCTTGGCCAGGAACCGCTCGCTGCTGGCGGGCACCGACATGCAGGTCCGGCGGGGTCGATAGGCGACGTTTAGGTCCACCCGGTCTTGATCCACCTGGGCACGATATCGCGCGGGGTGCGGAAATTGAGGAGCGGGAGTCAGCCGGGACCGTTCGGGATCATCGATTGTGCGTCTTTGACTTTTTGGTGTCCGGCAGTTGAGGAGCAGGTGAACGTTTGAGCTCAGCGCCGTCTCCGGCGGACATCACCGGCTAAACGGTGCCTATCGTTTGTGACCATGGGCACCAGACGCCTGCGCGTCGCCGCGCAGTTCGCCGCCGCGGGCGCGGCGCTCGCGGCGAGCCTCGCCGCATGCAGCTCCGGTAGTTCCGGCGGCGGCCAGCCGGCCAATGAGATCACGGTCAGCAGCAGCGAGTGCGGCGGCAGCTGGCGCGTGCCGGGGCCCGGTTGGCACACGTTCGAGATCAATAACCAGGGGACCACCGGCGCCGAGATCGACCTGGTCGACCCGGCCGACGGCGCGATCTACGCCGAGGTCGAGAACACCGGGCCCGCCACCGTCACCCCGATGACGCTGGACATCGGCTCGGGCAAGTACGCGTTCCTCTGCTCGTTCTCCGACTACGACCCGCAGCAGGGGGCCGTGGTCACCGTCCCGGGGCACGCGACCGGCACGCCGGCCATCCTGCCGATCACCTACAACGACCTCATCCCGCTGGCCAAGAAGTACGTGACCGAGGAAGAGGTCGCGATCAAGGTGCTGGCGCCGGAGACGGCGGCGCTCTCGGCCGCGGTCGAGAGCGGGAACCTGGCCACCGCGCGGCGCGACTGGCTGACCGCCCACCTGCAGTACGAGACGCTGGGCGACGCCTACGGCGCGTTCGGGAACTTCGACACCGAGATCGACGGCCGGGCGGACGCGGTCGGGGTCAACAGCCCGCAGTGGACCGGTTTCTACCGGCTGGAGTACGGGCTGTGGCACGGGCAGTCGCTGAAATCGCTCGCCCCCGTCGCGGCCACCCTCAACCGCGACGTCGACCAGCTCGCCACCTGGTGGCCGACCCAGGAGGTGACGCTGTCCGACCTCGGACGGCGCGCCCACGAGGTCATCGAGAACGCGCTGGAGTTCCAGCTCACCGGGCACGACGACTACGGCAGCGGCAGCACCCTCGCGAGCACGGTCGCCGCCATCGCGGCCAGCCGGGTGCTGCTCGCCCTGCTGCACCCGCTGCTCGCGCCCAGGTACCCGGGGCTGCCCTCGGTGTACACGGGGCTGGACCAGCTGCAGTCGCTGCTTGAGCAGGAGCGGCGGCCGAGCGGCTGGTGGGTGGCCGAATCCGCCCTCTCCGTCTCGCAGCGGCAGGCGATCGACGCGGCCTGCGGACAGGTGCTGCAGGAACTCGCCCCCATCGCGGCAATCACCGAGCCGAGGAACACCCTCAATGCCTTCTGACTCGACGCTTTCGCCGGACTCGCCTGACTCGCCTGACTCGGGGCCGGCCGTCCCGGCCGCACCCGGCGCGCCGGCCAGGCGATCGTTCCTGCGCGGCCTCGCGGGCGGCGTCGCGGGCGGCGTGATCGCCGGCGGCGCGGCGGGCGCCGCCGCCGGGTACGCCTACCGCGGCGCCCCGGCCGACCCGGCCGCCGCCGCTGACGAGGTTATCGTCGACGGGCTGCTGCCCGCGGTCCCGTTCCACGGGAAGTACCAGGCGGGCATCCTGCCCGCGCCGTCGCGGTCGACCATGGTGGTGTCGTTCAACGCGACCGCGCAGGGCAAGGCGGAGCTGGTCGACCTGTTCCGGACCGTGACCGACCGCGCCCGGTTCCTGACCGCGGGCGGCCCACCGCCGGTGGTCGGCATCAACGGCCCGCCGTCCGACTCGGGCGTGCTCGGGCCGACGGTGGCGCCGGACGGGCTCACGGTGACGTTCGGGGTCGGCTCGACGCTCTTCGACGACCGCTACGGGCT